>Ga0209454_1000186_pt1 | contig 36479 bp, 27 predicted proteins | sample WorMetHERISLAND1_2_FD_187400 | JGI IMG/M metagenome (GOLD analysis project Ga0209454, IMG submission 187400) | Marine gutless worms symbiont microbial communities from Max Planck institute for Marine Microbiology, Germany - Olavius geniculatus... | ecosystem: Host-associated > Annelida >... | reverse complement strand
TTGCTCCTGAAGTAAAGCAGCTTGCTGAATTAGCTAAATTTTCAAAGAATATCAACTAAATTTAAAATTTTTAAATTACAATTTTGTAATTTATTGCCTGACAATTTGAGTTTATGCGTACACTCTGTAGTTATTCGCTATTAAATTTCGAGAATCGCTATATTTTGTAATTTTTCGATAGAAGTTATTTGATAAAGGATATGAAGCGATTCAAACTAATAACTATTAACCAATAACTACTTACTCTTTTTCGGGTTAGGCCGACCCTGCAAGCGTTTCAGAGCGGTTCATGACAGACGTATCTCGGGGAGTCACGCCGCCTTGACGGGCATAATCAGGGCGCTTAAACCGGATTCAACGGAATCGGCAATGGTGAGGGTATCTTTCACGCAATTGCCTTCAAAAATTTCTTTCACGTATCCATTCAAAGAGCATAAAACGACCCTGCCGCTTCTGCGATTGATCACCTTGACGGCGTTCAAAATCACCCGCAGCGCCGAGCTTTTAAGATATGGCAATGCGCTCAAATCCATCAGTAACCGCCGGTTGTCACCCTCAGCAAAATCTCTGATCGTTGTTTCAAATTCCGCATTGAATTCGGTCTCTGATCTGCCATCGACGGTGACATGGATAATCCCATATTTTTTGTTTTGTATGATTTGCATGTTTCCAGGCTTTCTTTAGAGATTGGTGGTCAAGATTGAGCGGTTCGCATTCGGCCCAAACCGGGAACCGGGATTTTGGCTGTTGGATTTCATCGCTTGGCCGAATAACTTCTTGACAAGCAAGGTAGCACAGGCAGCTTACCGCAAGATTAAAGCAAAATTACTATTCGGTAATATTCGAATCCAATTGAGGTATTCGGGGGTTGAGAAATTGAGGGATTAGAAGAATTGCGGATGTTTGTGACCGGCAGGGGATATGGCCGGGGGCAGGGAGCCGTTGCGATCAGAGGTGTTGGCTTGCTGAATTAAGATCCCGAGCTTTCAAAAACGCGAAAATGGATTTCATTGAGCAAACTTCAAGGTAAAAGTACTGCCCTTGTCGACGGCGCTGGTCACCAGAATCATTCCCCGCATTGATTCGGCAAAGGCCTTTGCCAGACTGAGCCCCAATCCGACGCCGCTCTGGGTGCGGCTGCGATCGCAACGATAAAAGCGGCCGAAAATGTACGGCAAATCATTTTCGGAAATACCGATGCCGTTATCTTTGAAGGCGATGACCACTTCTGCGTCCTGTACGGAGGCCGTAATGCTCACCTTTCCTTGTTCGGGCGTATATTTTATGGCATTTTCCAGCAGGTTGGTCACCACGCGCTGCATTTTTTTTCTGACGCCGCGAAATGAAAGGGACTCGGGAAAACGGCAATCCAATTCTATTCTTTTTTCATCCGCCACCGGTCTGAAAAGCTCGCAGGCTTCGTTGATCAATACCACCAGGTCAAACTGTTCATCGGCGGCTCCGTTTACCCCCGCCTCAGCTTCCGTGATATCCAACATGGTATTGATCATATCGATCAGGCTGTCGCACTCTTCCATGGTGCTGACCGCCATATTCCGGTATTCTTCAACCGGTTTTTCGCTGACCAGTGTCATTTCGGCGATGCCGCGAATCCTGGCCAGGGGGCTTCGCAGGTCATGGGCAATGTTGTCGTTTATTTCTTTCATGGACCTGAGCAAGATTTGAATGCGATCCAGCATTTTATTAAAGGTAGTACTGAGCCTTTCAATTTCTTTCAACTGGCCGGTGACATTTACCCGCCGGTCATATGATCCATTGGATATTTCCTCGGCGGTCAGGGTAACCGCCTCCATGTCAACCAGTGCCCGCCGGGCCAGGTACCATCCGATGAACACGGACACGATAATCAGGATGACGATCAGGATTGAAAACAGGTGTCGGAAAATCTCCAGGTACTCATCGGCTTCTTCCAGGCTTTCTCCGATTTGCAGAATGATGCCGGGGCCGATCGCGGCCGAAATCATACGCGCTTCCAAATCCCACCGGGGCTGAACGATGGACTGGAAAACAGGGTCGGCGTCATCAGCCGCTAAATTGGCCAGCGCTTCTTTTTTGTCGACCGAACCCCAGGATTGCATATCGGTGGCAAACAGGACGTTGCCGTCGAATCCGAGCAGACGATAGAATTCTTCCGCCGGATCTTCAAATTCCGATTCCTCCGCCATCTTGGAGCGTAAGCCCGCTAAGCCGGATTCTGCCAGCAGGGTGGCGTGATGTTCGGTTTCTTCCAACAGCTCTTCATCCATGCGCTCCATCGTCACCGCGTAAATTCGGTAGTAAAAGACCGCAAAACTCGCAATCGCCAGCAGGGTAAAGGCCACGGTGTGCATCACGGTCAAGCGAAATAAGAGCGTGTTTGCCAGGTTGCTAATTTTCTTTAAGAACATAGCCCACTCCTCTGACGGTATGGATCAGTTTACGGTCAAAGCCTTTATCGACTTTGTCCCTCAGGTAACAGATTCGGGCCTCCACGACATTGGTTTGCGGATTAAAGTTATAGTCCCAGACATGTTCCATGATCATGGTCTTCGACACGACCCGGCCGTTGTTGCGCATCAGGTACTCGAGCAGAGAAAACTCCAGCGGCTGCAGGTCAATTTCGCGAGTTGCCCGGGACACCTTGCGGGTCTGGATGTTCAAGGTCAAATCCGCGATCTTGAGCTCGGCGGGGGCGGCGACGCGGGAGGATCTGCGCATCAGCGCCTGAATGCGCGCCAACAGCTCTGAAAAAGCAAACGGTTTGACGAGGTAGTCATCGCCGCCGGTCTGCAACCCTTCCACGCGTTCGTCCACCGAACGCTTGGCGCTTAAAATAAGCACCGGAATGTGGATTTGCTGCTCACGCATTTCTTTGATAATTGACAATCCATCGACTTTGGGCAACATCAAATCGACGATCGCGATGTCATAAGGTTCGGTCAGCGCCAGGTGCAGACCATCTTCACCATCTGCGACATGGTCCACGGCGAAACCGGCCTCTTTCAGTCCGGTTTTGACAAATAAGGCAATTTTTTGGTCGTCCTCGATAAGAAGCAATCGCATGTGTGTCACCGTTATCTGAATATAGTTATGTTAAGATTATCTTAACATTATCATTTAATAATGAGGATTGCGCTCCGGTTGATTGGCAATATACCGCTATCTGAGCTTTACAGTAGTTTTGAAGTCTTTGCCAAGTTATCTCCGTCTATTAGGGACCCGGATCCAACGAAACATATCTAGGACAACCGCTTTAGCCGGATCACTTTCTTTGTGTTCTATCGGCTGACCGGGATCGTCAAAACCGGTGCGGGCTGCAGTTGCGCGGTGGACGCGATGCGGTCCTGCCAGAGGGTTCTGAGAACGCGAAACATAAGCTTGGTTGATTGGTCGGTTTCATCGATGTAGAACCATGACTGCCGATACTTTACGGCCACCGATGCATTTGCGGGGCGGTGACCGGAGCGCTGGATGCGGACTTCCTGACCGGCCAGCCCGGGCGCGGGATACTCGATGGCCAACCCCGATTTGCGATGTTCCTCGGAGACATCGATGGATGCGGAAAGAATTTCGATCAGGTCATTAATCGAGCTGGTGTTCATGGCGATTCCGCCGGATTCCGGCTCTTCGATGGCATGATAAACGGGCAGGATGATGGGCCTCGATCGTATTGTGGTTTGGGGCTGTCCGAGCAGTTTCAGCAACTCTTGGATTTCCTGCGTCCGCTGTGGCTGGGGATTCCGGATAAAGAGTGAAAATTCAACATTCTCTCGCGGATCGCGGACCCACTCAAGGTGACCGGTTTCGTTCAGATCCATCATCAAATCAATCAAACGCCGAAAGCGCGGATCGGCCTGAGAGAGCGGCGATCGGATAAAATTTGGATTCCTCAGGTCATTGATACTTTTGGTCATCGTTAGAAACGGGAGCCGGCTGGATTTTACCGAGCGGGCGAAGATCACCAGGACGCTTAGCGGCACCGGCGACATCAAGCGGTCGAACTGCTCTTCGCCCTCGATCGGTGCATAGGAGATAGTGGGACTCTCCTCGTAGGCAATTTCGCCGCTTAAGGGCGTCAGGTTGGTCTCGTAATTTTCGCGCCGTCCAATCCCGAATTCGGCACCGACACCGGCCGCAAAACGAATGTTGGCGGTCACGTTCGTCACCGCCAGCATGCTGATGGTCTCTCCATAGCGGTTGCGGACAATGGCCATCAGCAGCTGCTGGTCCTCGGTTTGATTGATCACCTGGTTGTAGGCGGCCCGGCCGTTGGCAATCGACTGGGGGCCGATTACGCTGCACCCGAAAAATATTCCCATGATTCCGCAAAATCCACCGAGCCATCGATACCGCTTAATTATGGTCTTCCAGAATTGCATTTTGGCCTCCCGTCTGTAATTTTCTCAAATGCAGTCATTTCCAGTTTTATTCCATAGACCTAAGACGCTATGCTTTTTCCAGGACCCCGCCCGCAAAGTTGGCCCCGGCAAGGCAGCAATGATGCAGTTTGTAAGCTTTAGGTTTCAGGTGTCAGGGAACCGACGCGCTGAATCCTGACACCTGAAATCTTCCGTAGCTCACAATATGTTGTCAGGGATGATTTGAACCATATGCGTATAACAGAACAATATTATTTTGACATTATCCGGCCATTACCATTTGATAATCTTTTAAAAATCGCACATCAACAAAAGGGCGCAGATCTACCGTCCCGGTTGCAGCCAAGGAACAGTTCCAATGGGTGACCCCGCGCGATTTTTAAGAGTAGAACTTGAAGAAATGTCGCATGATGAATTTAATAGTGGGTTTGTTGACATGGTAATTTTCGCGGCCGTCTGTGAAATGGGTCAAACCGCAAAGGGGCTGGTAAATGGTGGCCATCTCAAAGGCCGGAAAATAAAACACATTGTCATGGCTCGCGACAAATTCGTCGGCCGCCGCGCGCAAGGTCGATTTGGAGTTGCAGCTCGCACTGATGACGTCCATATCCCGGCGGAAAGTCGCCCACAGGTTGACCGGCGAGATGGTGATCAGCAGCTTGCACGTGGGGTTGTGACGGGCCATGATGGTCCGGATACGCTCCAGGTTTGCCAGATTTTCGCCGTAACGGCTGACCCGGAATTCATAACGATCCATGTCGCCGCCCTCGTTGACGTAGGGTCCCCCCGGCAGGCTGATCACCGAGCCGTCGGTACGGTCCTGCCAGATTTCCGTCAGCCCGAGAGTCAGAATCAACACTTGTGCCCCTTCCAGGGCTCGCTTGGAATGCTGTCGATGCTGTTCAAAATCCGATTCGGCCGCCTCCAGGCTATCATACAAAATAACCCGGCGATAGGGATCCTGGACTTTTTGCGATTGGGGCGCCCGCCACCAGCGCAGTTCCGGTTGCCACTCTTCAAAGGTGTATTCGAATATCTGGCGCATGCAAAAGGTATTGTAGACCCTTTCCCAGGCCGCACTGGCATGGATCGCCGCCGGATGGTGTGTTTCTTCGGTCAGGTAGTTGTAATCCCGCTGCAACAGGCGTCGCTTGATCTCTCTGGCGAAGCAGGACCCCAGCGAGGCAATCGGGGTTTTTTTCGTGATTTTCAAACCCGTCTTGCCAGGAACCGGAAAATTTCCATCCACCGGCGGATTGTCAAACGACCCCGGCCATACCTGCCAGGGTTCGAACCGATGCACCGGATGTACGTCTGAACGAGCCATAATAAAACCTATTGAAGATTGAAGAATGAAGATTGAATATTTGTGGAATTCTATCTATTTTATTCATGATCTAAGTATAATCATTATATTAATGAAGATAACACAAACAGAATACCATGTTCAATTGAATATGAGCCTTATCCGCAAAGTTCAAGTTGGATTCGATCATATGATATCTAACCGCGAAGGCCACGAAGCGATGAAAGATCAGATGAATATCCCCTAGTCATGGCCTGCGTGGTAGAAAGTGTTCTTCTTACGTTTTATACATAGCCAATGAATTATATTTGATATGAATTTTAGATAGTTGGAGCGGAGCGACTTCCATAAATCTTCAATCTTCAGTCTTCAATCTTCAATTCCGTCGGTTGACACCATTAGCCCAAACCCCTATATTGGCTGATCGGTCGCTTGGAGGCCGGATTTATGTCAGATTTGGAGGTTTAATGAGAATATTATCAGTTTATTATGGACATGACGCCAACTGTACCCTGCTGGAAGACGGCCAACCGGTGGTGGTGCTCGAAAAAGAACGCCTGACGCGTATCAAGCACGACCAGGGCATAATCGATCTGGACAGCATCCTAAGTGGTTACGGTTGGGAACCGGAATCCATCGATCTCATCGCCATCAATCCCTGGACCCGCCCCACCCTCGATGGAACCCCTTTTGATTGGCAGCTGCAGGGCGATACCTACCGTGACCATCCCGATTATATGCTGGACGGCTGGTGCGGACCGGTCGACGGCCGCTACAGCCGTCACAAGATTAAATTGTTCGGCAAATGGTACGACGGGTATGCGGTGGATCACCATCTGGCACATATCGCCGGAGCCCTGTTTACATCACCTTTTGAAGAAGCCGGAATATTAACCGCCGACGGCGGCGGGGATTTGCGCATGTGTGCCCTGGCCCACGGCAGCGGCAACAAAATTCATGAAATCGAATATGGCTGGGGGCATGAGCATAAAAAACTGCAGCTGAACATCGGTTCCGTTTGGGCCTCGATCGGAGAATACAATTTCGGCATGAAACGTCTGGAAGGCGCCGGCAAACTCATGGGTCTGGCCAGCTACGGCACCGCGCGCGATGACATCGCCGAAGTGCTGAAAAATCTGATGCTATACCATCCATTTACGGCTTTTCCCAGCCATGAATTCAGACGGCGGGACGGCTTAAAACTTGAACCGGAGGATGCTTTTGCCCAGGATGTCTGTACGTCTCTTCAAAAGGTCACCACGGAATTTTATCTGGAAGCGGCTGCCAGAATGAAGGCCTGGAAACCCCGCGCACGTGCGGGGCTGATCATGACCGGCGGCTGCTCGATGAACTGCATCGCCAACACCGCCATCCACCAAAGCGGTATGTTTGAAGATACCTGGGTTCCGGCCCAGCCCCATGACGGCGGGCTGAGCCTGGGGCAGGCCTTGTTTGTCTGGCACCACGTTTTGGATCAGCCCCGCAGTGCGGTAGCTTTAACCCCTTATCTCGGAACCGATGCCGGACGACTCGATGAGGATGCGATTCCGGCTATCATCGACTTCCTCGAACAGGGAAAAAGCGTTGGATTGTGCTTCGGCCGTGCTGAGTCCGGACCGCGGGCGCTGGGCCACCGCAGCATTCTTATCGATCCGCGGCTGGCCGACGGCAAAGATCGCCTGAACGATCACGTCAAGCACCGCGAATGGTACCGCCCTTTTGCCCCGATGGTGCTGGGGGATTGGGGTGTGCCCAGCAAGTATATGTCCTACATTGTCCCCACCAACGCGGCCGAAGTTCCGGCTGTTACGCATGTTGACGGGACCAGCCGCCCCCAGATCGTCGAAGCGGGCGATGACCCGTTTGTCGTGAAGCTGCTGAGCGCCTGGCAGGAAAAAACCGGCTGCAACGTGCTGCTCAACACTTCTTTTAATTGCCAGGAACCCTTGGTTGATACGGTCGAGCAGGCCCGGGCCACGTGGCTCAGGACCGGGTTGGATGTTCTGGTGACTCAGGAGGGAATTGAGGTCGATAAATATCATGCCCGTACCGGTGCAGCCCCCTCGGAGATAAAAAATTGAAGATTGAAGATTGAAGACTGAAGATTGAAGATTTATGGAGGTCGCTGCGCTCTATCAATTATATTTACGGTATTATAACCAATAAAATGGCAATTTTGAGGTTGCAGGCGGCTATTGCATGTCTCGATCTTGGAGTGCTGGAGTATTGGGGTATTTTAATAAGGCCTCAAAACTTCAGCCACCACTCCACCACTCCATTACTCCAATACCTCGATATTTATAATAATTGTAAGCATCACGATGGATACCCTTTTTGGGATTATAGATCCGTAAATTTGTCGGAAACAACCGCAGTTGGAATCCAAACGCAACTTTCCAACTGGCTCGTATCCGAACACCGAAAGCCGAATGCCGAACGCCCTCAACGTTTTACCCTACACCCTACACCTTATACCTACCTTAACCCGCACCCCGCAACTCGTAACACACATCCAGCAGTCCACATCCAATCTATTTTTTCAATCCGCAATCTGCAATCCGCAATCCGCAATCGAAAGTCCCGCACCCCGCAACTCGTAACACGCATCCAGCAGCCCACATCCATTCTATTTTTTCAATCCGCAATCTGCAATCCGCAATCCGCAATCGAAAGTCCCGCATCCCGCAACTCGTAACACACATCCAGCAGCCCACATCCAATCTATTTTTTCAATCCGCAATCTGCAATCCGCAATCCGCAATCGAAAGTCCCGCACCCCGCAACTCGTAACACACATCCAGCAGTCCACATCCATTCTATTTTTTCAATCCGCAATCTGCAATCCGCAATCCGCAATCGAAAGTCCCGCACCCCGCACCCCGCATCCCGCATCCCGCAACTCGTAACACAAACCCAATCTATTTTTTCAATCCGCAATCCGCAATCGTAAGCCCCGAACATTTTCCTTGACACCATCGCCATAATTCATGTTAATAGACTCAATACGCTGAACTGCCGCCAATGCCTGCCACACCGACATTGAAATTGGTATCAGGGCAAATTTTCGCGAGCGTAGGGAAAATTAGTCAAATTTCATGTCTCAGCCAATTTCAGATCCAGACTACCGCCTTTTAGAACAAATCGAAGCCCAGGGACCGTTTCACGCCGGAGCATGCTTTCAATGCCGTAAATGCACTAGCGGCTGTCCGGTTACGTTTGCCATGGATCTTTATCCGGACGAAGTGATCCGCATGGTAATCCTGGGGCAGCGTGAAATGGTACTGGCCTGTCAGACGATCTGGGTCTGTGCGGCCTGCGAGACCTGTACGGCGCGCTGCCCGAATGATATTAAAATTGCCGAAATGATGGACTGTCTCAAGGAAATGGCGATTCAAGCGGGTGTGCCTGCCGCCCAGCCCCGTATCGCCGCCTTGCACGAAACCTTTTTGAACAACATTAAAAAACGGGGGCGGCTTTACGAAACCACCCTGGTGCCGGCTTATTTGCTCAAAAGCGGCGGATTGCTGGATAAGTGGAATTCCGGTGTCTGGCGCTATGATTTGAAATTGGGCCGCCAGATGCTCTCCAAAGGACGTCTGCCGCTCAAACCCAAATCTATCAATGGGCGAGAAGAGGTTCGCAAGATTCTGTCGCGTCGAAAAAATAACTCAGATTTACCAAGTCCGGAAAAACCGGAAAAATGATCTAAAATGATCTAAAATTTAAAATGACTAAAATTATGGTGTCGCTTCGCTCCGTCATCATTATAAACGATTAATTCCGAATGTATTCGGATCCGGAAATCAGAAAATAACTTAGTGCACGACCTTGCGTTTCTTTATTTTAATCGACAGAATACATCAATTTTAGTCATTTCTTTGGGCAACTTGATCATTACTCAATCGATCTTGCCACTTGATGCACAATAGAAATTTTTAAGATGCTAACGGACCACTCACCATGCAAGTAACCTATTATCCGGGCTGTTCACTCGAAGGGTCGGCCCGAGATTACGCTGAATCAATCGCCGTGGTCTGTTCGGCCCTGGACATTGGACTGGCTGAAATTTCCGATTGGAATTGCTGCGGCGCCACCGCGGCCCACAGTATCGATCACCGGGCCGCTATTGAGCTGGCGGGGCGCAACCTGAATCTGGCTGCCGAATTGCCCCATGCCGACCTGCTCGTTCCCTGCCCCATGTGTTTCAATCGGCTCAAAACAGCCGCCAAAACCCTGGAGGGTGAAAACGGCCGGCGCTACGAGATCCAATTGGATGAATCTTTGCCGCAAATCTGGGACCTGGCCAACTTTTTTGCCACCGATAATATGCTGGCGGCGACGGCCGCCCAGGTCAAACATCCACTAAATGGCTTGAAGGCCGTCTGTTACTACGGCTGCATGGCCAGCCGGCCGCCCGAGGTTACCGGCGCCAAGGACTTCGAAGATCCCCGGGCTTTGGATCGGATTATCGAAAATCTTGGCGCCACGGCCATCCCCTGGCCTTTCAAAACCGATTGCTGCGGCGCGAGCCAGGTTCTGTCGCGGCTGGATATCGTTTCGCATCTGGTCGGCAAGCTCTACGATATGGCCGAACGCGTCGGTGCCCAGGCCATCGTGGTATCCTGCCAGATGTGCCAGGCGAACCTCGACATGTATCAGCTAAAGATCGCCGCGGATTGGGGGCGGGAGTTTTCCCTGCCCGTTTTCTATTTCACGGAGCTGATTGGATTGGCCTGCAATCTCAAGGGATCATCGGAATGGCTCGCTCGTCATATTACGGATCCGTTGCCGCTGCTGCGGGAACTGGGCTTGGGATGATTTAGTTATGCATACGGTGGTTTTTCAATTTCAGATTATATGGTTGCCCGATATCAGTATTTAGGCGCGAATTTAGATTTTAGATTTTGGATTGCGGATTTGTGGTATCGCTTGGGGCTTCGCTCTTCGAGCTACGACCCCACAGGTCGCTCTTTCGATTTAAATTGAATTGATCATTTGGATGCAACGAGCAGTCTCGAATCAATGAAAAAATGAGCAACAGCCAACAAACTCACAATATCAGCAAAATCGGATCGGTTACCATTATCGGCAGTGGTATGGCCGGGATTCAAACGGCCCTGGATATCGCCAATTCCGGCTTTAAAGTACACCTGGTGGAAGAAAAGCCGAGTGTGGGCGGTGTCATGGCTCAGCTCGACAAGACCTTTCCCACCAATGACTGCTCTTCCTGTATGATGGGCCCCAAGCTGGCGGAACTGGCCAACCATCCCAATATCGAAATTCTGGCTTACTGCGATGTCCTCGATGTGCAGGGCGATCCGGGCCGTTTTCAACTGACGCTGAAGCAAAAGCCGCGCTACATCGATGCCGACAAATGCACGGCCTGCGGCGATTGTGCCGAAGTCTGCCCGGTGCGCCGGCCCGGCGAACACGATCTGCAGCTGGCAGATCGCAAAGCGACCTACATTCCGTATCCCCAGGCTGTTCCCAACAGTTACACCATCGAAAAATATGATCCGGCGCCGTGCCGCACGGCCTGTCCGGCGAATATCAATGTTCAGGCCTATGTGGCGATGGTCAAAGCGGGCCGTTACCGGGAAGCCGTTGAAATAATCATGCAGGACCTGCCCTTTCCCGGGGTGCTGGGCCGGGTTTGCCCCCATGCCTGCGAAAAAAGCTGCCGCCGCCAGTCACTGGACGAGGCCCTTTCCATCAGGGAGCTTAAACGGATCGCCGCGGATCATGTCGACCTGTCGGAAATCCCCGTGCCCGATATTAAATGCCGCGGTCAACGTGTGGCCGTTGTCGGGTCCGGCCCGGCCGGCCTCAGCGCAGCCTATTTTCTGGCCCGCGACGGCTACCAGGTCGACGTCTATGAATCCATGCCCCAGGCCGGGGGGATGATGCGCTACGGCATTCCCGAGCACCGCCTGCCCCGCGCGGTGCTGGATGCGGAGATCGCCAATCTCCAACGCTATGGCATTAAAATCCATACCAATACCCCCATCGGCCGGGATTTCACCCTGGACGGCCTTCAAAACGACGGGGCTGCGGCAATTTTTCTCGCCATGGGCGCCTGGAAAAGCTTGAAGCTGAACCTACCCGGTGAGGAACTTTTTCAAGAGGTTGATGACGCGATTTCCTTTTTGTGCGACGTGCATTCGGGGAAGCTGAAAAAATTGGCCGGCCGGGTTGCGGTTATCGGCGGGGGACATTCCGCCCTGGATGCCGCCCGGGTGGCCCTCCGATTGGGCGCCAGTGAGGTTCACATTCTCTACCGCCGTTCACGCGCCGAAATGCCCGCCGGACCGGAAGAGGTTCTGGCGGCCGAAGATGAAGGAATCCGATTCCATTTCCAGGCGGCACCGATAAAGATCCTGGACGATAATGGCCAGGTATCCGCGATCCAGTGCATACGAACCCGCCTGGCAGAAGCGGATGATACGGGTCGACCGCGACCGGTCCCGGTTGAAGGATCGGAATTTGTCATCAAAACCGACTATATTATTCCGGCCATCGGACAGACACCGAACTTCGATCTGCTGGGAGAAGATCATGGCTTAGCGCTGACAAGGTGGAATCTTCTGTCAGTCAATACTGCGACTCTCCAGACCAATAGGCCCGGAATCTTCGCCGGCGGCGATGTCATAACAGGCCCTGTCACGGTGATTGACGCGATTGCGGCCGGGAAAAAGGCAGCCAAATATATTGGTGATTATCTGCAAGGCAAAGCACTGCCGGCCGAAAGACAAGAAACGCGTTTAACGGGAAAAAACTGGGTCCAAGTGCCGCCGGATGAACCGGTTCAGACACGGATGCCGCTTCCGACCCTACCGCTGGAAAAGAGACTGGCCGGATTTGAAGAAGTGAATCTCGGGCCGGATGAAAAAACGGCCCAAAAAGAGGCGGCGCGCTGCCTGGACTGCGCGGGATGCTGTGAGTGCATGCAATGTGCGGCGGCCTGCCGGGCCGAGGCGGTGACCGCCATCACCCATGCCCGGCAAGCAGAGACATTCAACATCGAAACCGGCGCGATAATTCTAGCGGGTGGTTTCATACTGTTTGACGCTCGTTTGAAAGGGGAGTACGGCTACGGGCGCTGGCCCAATGTCATGACCAGCCTGGAATACGAACGCATCCTTTCGGCGGCCGGCCCTTTTCAGGGGCACATCCAGCGTCTTTCCGACGGCACCGCACCCCGTCGCATCGCCTGGATACAGTGTGTCGGTTCCCGGGACAGCCATATCGGCCGGGAATATTGTTCGGCCGTGTGCTGCATGTACGCCACCAAACAGGCCATGATCACCCGGGAGCATGCGCCGGATATCGAAACCAGTATTTTTTATATTGACATCCGGGCCCAGGGCAAAGGGTTCGATCGTTTCTATGAAAGGTCGATGGCCGAAAACGATGTGCGCTATGTCAGATCCATGATCTCCCGGGTCGTTCCCAACCCGGAAGACGATACCCTCAGCATCAGCTATGCCGCACCGGATCATCAAATTCGGCAGGAGACTTTTGATCTGGTCGTCCTGGCGGTCGGCCTGTGCCCGAACCCTTCGTTCGTTGAATTGGCCCAACGCATGGGGATTCGGTTAGACGCACATGGTTTCTGCGCCGCGGATCCGCTGGAGGCGGTTGCCACCTCCCGCCCGGGAGTTTATGTTTGCGGTGCGGCCCAGGGACCCAAAGATATTCCGGATTCTGTGCAGCAGGGCAGCAGCGCGGCGGAGCGGGCCACGGCCCTGCTGTCCGAAGCCCGAGGATCGCTGGTTACCGTTCCTGCCATACCGCCGGAGCGGGAGGTCGGGCGGGAGGCCCCGCGCATCGGTGTGTTTGTCTGCCATTGCGGCATCAACATCGCCGGGACCGTCGATGTGAATGCGGTTGCCGAATATGTGCGCACGCTTGACCATGTGGTGCATGCCGCCGATTGCATGTTTGCCTGTTCCACCGATCAGCTGCAGGAAATAAAGGATGCCATTGACCGGCATGAGCTCAACCGGGTGGTGGTGGCATCCTGCACGCCGCGCACCCATGAGCCGCTATTCCGCCAAACTTTGCGCGATGCCGGTTTAAACCCTTATCTCTTTGAGCTGGCCAATATTCGCGAGCAGGACGCCTGGGTTCATCAGAACGAACCGCAGGCGGCCACGGAAAAGGCCAAAAGTCTGGTCAGCATGTCTGTTGCGCGAGCCCGTCGCCTGGAACCGCTTTATGACACCTCGCACCAGGTGGTTCAGCGGGCGCTGGTGATCGGGGGCGGTCTGGCCGGCCTTACGGCAGTTCTCGCATTCGCAGAGCAGGGGTTTGAGGCCACCCTGGTTGAGCAAGGCGCCGAACTCGGCGGCAATGCCCGCACCCTTTATTACACGGAAGATGGCGCCAATCCGGCGGAATACGTGCAGGATCTTGTTCAAAAGGTCGAAGAACAGCCGTTGATTACCATATATAAAGAAGCACAACTCACTTCCATAACCGGCAGTTGCGGCAATTTTACGTCAACCATTTCGGTTAAAAATGAAGACCAGAGCGTATCACACGGCGTCGTGGTCGCCGCCACCGGCGCGCAGGAATATGAGCCCACGGAATATCTGTATGGACAGCATCCTGCGGTCGTGACCCAGAAAGAATTCGAAGCCCTGCTGGTGTCGGATCCTGAGCGGGCCGCGAAATTACAAAACGTCATCATGATACAATGCGTCGGCTCCCGCGAACCGGATCATCTTTATTGCAGCCGGGTTTGCTGTACCGCCGCCGTCAAAAACAGCTTGAAGTTGAAACACATCAACCCTGATGCGCAAGTCTCGGTTTTGTATCGCGACATCCGGACGTTTGGTTTGAAGGAATCTTACTACTTGAAAGCCCGTCAGCAGGGGACGCGCTTTTTCCGCTTTGAAAGGGAGCAAAAACCGCAAGTGATGGTGCGGGACGACACCTTGACCGTTGGCGTGTTTGATGCCCAGCTGCAGGTGCCCGTTCAGCTGCCGGCTGATCTGATCGTACTGAGCGCCGCCATCCGTCCCCGCTCGGAAAGCAAACACCTGTCGGATGTCATGCGCCTGGCCCTGGATGAAGACGGTTTTTTTATGGAGGCCCACCCCAAACTCCGGCCGCTTGATTTCGCGGCACCGGGCGTCTACCTTTGTGGCCTGGCCCAGGGGCCCAAATTTGCGGCTGAAAGCATATCCCAGGCCCGCGGGGCGGTCTCCCGCGCTATCATGGTGCTCTCTAAAAAAGAAATTGTGACCGAAGGCATGATCAACCGGGTGGACGAAACATTGTGCCGGGCCTGCGGCGAGTGCGAAAGCGCCTGTATTTTTGAAGCCATCAGCGTTAAAGACACTGCGGGGGGCCGCAAACGGGCCATGGTACTGGAGGCCCTGTGCCAAGGATGCGGCGTTTGCAATGTAGCCTGCCCGACGGGCGCCGCCTCGGTCGCCCATTTCAAGGATGAGCAGATTGAGGAGATGATAAAATAAATGACTAAAATTAAAAAATGACTAAAGTGACTAAAATTAAGGTATTCTACCATTTCTATAAAAGCTGGAGCGGAGCGACTCCTTAATTTTAGTCATTTTCAAATTTTAGTTCATTTTAGATCATTTTTTTAGCTGATAAATAATTAATGTATATCGTTAGCCTATGTCTTCTACTGATGAACCAAGCATTTTAGCATTTGTCTGCAACTGGTGTGCCTATGCCGGAGCGGACCTGGCCGGGGTGTCCCGCATTCAATATCCGACCAATGTCCGTCTGATCCGCCTTATGTGCACGGGCCGGGTGAATCACGGCTTCCTGCTCAAGGCATTTTTAAAAGGGGCGGACGGCATCCTGGTTTCCGGCTGACACATCGGCGACTGTCATTACCTGGAAGGTAATGTAAAATGCGAAAAAGTCATTCAAGAGACCCATGAGTTGCTCAGACTATTGGGAATTGATGAGCGCCGCCTGCGTTTAAAATGGATTTCCGCCTCGGAGGGGGCCGCATTCGCCGAAGAAATCCGCGCGTTCGTTGAATTGCTTAAAGAGATGGGAGGAAACCCTTTAAACCGGAATTGAGAATTAAATACTGATAACATTTGGATGTTAAAGAAAGCCACGAATTCACACGAATTTTCACGAATTTAATTTATTTACTGCGGGTGTTCGTGATTTTGATGATTTTAAATATTCGTGTTCATTCGTGTCAATTCGTGGCTAAAAAATTAAGGGTTCTTGATGGATAAGACCAGACTTCTAACTCAAAAACAAGTCGACTACTGCATGGAATGCGGCCTGTGTACAGGAAGCTGCCCGGTCAGCCGTGAACTGGCGACGTTTTCTCCCCGTCAGATGATTAAACGGGCCGTGCTGGACCCGGACGACGGGCTGGTCAGCAGCCGTGAAATTTGGGCCTGTTTAAGCTGTGCCAACTGCAGCGGACGCTGCCCGGCAGAGATCGATTTCCCGGAATTTATCAGCTCCCACCGTCGGCAAGCCCGCCGGTCGGGCAATTTGCCCCAGGTAAGTCATCACGGTATCATGCAGGCCATAGCCGGCCTGCAAACCCGGAACCTGAAGCAGCAGCGCACCGCCTGGGCGACAGAGGCCGGAAAGTTCCGCACATCCGGCGACTATTTTTATTTTGTGGGTTGTCTGCCTTTTTTCGAGGTCACCTTCCGCTATCTGAACCTGTCTCCTTTGAACAGCGCCCGCAGCATGCTCAAGCTCCTCAACAAGATGGGAATCGAGCCGGTTATCAGTGACCAGGAGCGATGCTGTGGCCACGATGCCCTGTGGTGCGGCGATGAGGCCACCTTCCGCAAGCTGGCCGATTGGAATCTTGAAGTGATACAGGCTTCGGGCGCGAAAACCGTGATTTTCAGCTGCCCGGAGGGCTATACCACATTTAAAAATTACTACCCGAAGTATTATGGCACCCTGCCCTTTGAAGTGCTGCATATGACGGAGTTTCTGGCGCGCATGTTGCCCGAAGCCGCCTTATCTTTTCAGGCTGCTGCGGCCGACAAAGTCACCTACCATGATCCATGTCGGCTGGGTCGGCTGGCCGGGATCTACGAGGCCCCGCGGCAGCTCTTGGCAATGCTGCCGGAAGTAGAAGTGGTCGAAATGGAGCGCAACCGCGAAAATGCGCTTTGCTGCGGCACCAGTGCCTGGATGGAATGCTCAACTTATTCGAAGGCCATTCAGACCGAGCGCATGCAGGAAGCCATTCAGACCGGCGCCCAAACCCTGATCACGGCCTGTCCCAAGTGCCGGATCCACTTCACCTGCGCCCAGAGCGACTCGCAAATAAACTTGAAAATGGTCGATCTTTACACGTATTTAAACCAGCGAATGGGTAATACTTGAAACAACGATTTGGTTAAAAAAAACAATTAGCTGAAATTTCATAAACGGGGTCGGAATGATGGAATAGTGGACTGTGCCCGACCGATATCGAAGGAGGATCGTATGTCGGCGTCTCCCCATCTCATTGATGAAAAAAGCTTCGATCGCCTGGACACGAGATTCAGCACCTACCATGAGCTAATGGCCATCAAGGTACTGGAAATACTGCTGGTGGCCAACCCCTATGATGCCTACATTCTGGAAGAGGACGGCAGCCTGGCGTCGAAGATCATCAACGAGTACCACGGATTGAACCTGAGCCGTCCGCCCCGGCTAACCCAGGCCGCGGGCGGTGCCGAGGCGCTCGCGCTTCTCAAGGACAAGCACTTCGACCTGGTCATGGTCATGCCGAATCAAAAAGACATGACCCCGGAAACCTTTGGGAACGCGGTCAAGGCGATCCGCCCGAAAACACCGGTGGTTAAGCTGTCCCACGGTGAGCATCATGAGGCGCCGGCCATTGACACCGCCGGTCCCGGGGGTGTCGATCAGAATTATATCTGGTCCGGCGACAGCGATCTGCTGCTGGCCCTGGTAAAGAATGCGGAAGACCGGCTGAACGTGGAGGCCGATACCCGCAAAGCCGGTGTCCGGGTGTTGATCCTCGTGGAGGACTCTCCACTGTACCGTTCCTTTTTTCTGCCTCTGATTTACAAGGAAGTGGTCCGCCAGACCCAGTCCGTACTGAGCGACAGCCTGAACGAAGAGCATCGGCTGCTGAAAATGCGAGCCCGGCCGAAGATTCTCGTGGCCGACAGCTTCGAGCAGGCCAAAGCCATTTATGACAAGTTCAAGCCCTATGTGTTCGGGGTCATTTCCGACACCCGGTTCCCCAAATGCGGAGTGGTTACCGCCGATGCGGGGATTCAGCTGCTTCAGTTGATCAAACAGGACATTCCGCATCTCCCGCTGCTGCTGATGAGTTCGGAGACCGAGAACCGGAGGCATGCCGAGCGTCTGCAGATTCGATTCACCGACAAGAATTCACCCCGCCTGGCAGAAGAATTCCGTGATTTCTTCCTGAGATCACTGGGATTCGGGGATTTCGTGTTCCGGACCCCGGACGGTACGGAATTGGGACGCGCATCGACATTCCGGGAGCTGGAAGAATTGCTGCCGCGTATTCCCGAGGAGCCGATATATTATGAAGCTTGCCGAAACCGTTTTTCCAACTGGTTCATGGCACGCTCGGAAATCGCCCTGGCCTCGTACATGGGCCGGATTCCCGCCACCGACTTTTCGGATGCCGCCGGCATTCGTGAATTTCTTGTCAAAAGCATCCGTATTTTAAGAAAGAACCGGCAGAAGGGCGTGGTGTTGCAATTCAATCCGCAATCCTACGATCCGGAGATCGTGGAGTTTGTCAAGATCGGCAACGGATCTCTGGGCGGCAAAGCCCGCGGGCTGGCGTTCATGGCCAATATTCTGTACCGGGATCCGTCAATTGAAGCATCTCATCCCGACTTCCACATCCAGGTGCCCCATACCCTGGTGATCACGACGGATGTCTTCGATGAGTTTGTCGAGACCAACGACCTGGCGGCATGCGCCGGTAGCGAGCTCACCGATCCGGAGATTACCGATCGGTTCCTGGCGGCTCCCCTGCCGGTATCTCTGGTGGCGCAGCTGGAGGCGTTCGTGGAACAAGCGGTCTACCCTCTCTCAGTTCGATCCTCCAGCCTCCTGGAAGATGCGTATTCCCATCCGTATTCCGGTCTTTACAAGACGTTTATGATTCCCAACAACCATCGCTTGACGTCCATGCGTATGGCGCATCTGGAATCCGCCATCCGACGGGTGTACGCGTCGGCGTTTTACCAGGGACCGCGGACATTTACCCGCAGCACCGCCCATCAGGTGCGGCGGAACAGCATGGCCGTGATGATTCAGGCGATCGCCGGCCAGACCCATGGCAAATATTTCTACCCGGCTATTTCCGGAGTTGCCCAGTCGTGGAATTACTACCCGATTTCTCCGATGCGGCCGGAAGACGGAATCACCCGGATGGCGCTCGGCTTCGGCAAGGCCATGGATGACAGACAGCTGCCGCTGCGCTTTTCGCCCCGGCACCCCTCGGTACTGCCACAGTTCTCCAAAGTCGAAGACATCCTGACCAACGCCCAGAACGGCTTTTATGCCCTGCGTGTGAAGGACTATCCGGAAGCGTTGTATTTCGATCGGGGCACCAACCTTCACTGGCGTGAGGCCGATACTGCGCAGACTGAATTCCCCGTGCGGGCGATGTCCAGCCGATACCTTCCTGAAGAAGATCGTCTGCGGGATACTACTGTTGGCGCCGGCTACCCGGTGGTGACCTTTGCACCGCTGCTGAAATATAACCGCCCGCCGCTGGCCTCCCTGCTGTGCGACCTGCTGGCAATGGGACGGCAGGGCATGGGATGCGACGTGGAGTTCGAATACAGCCTCAACCTCCCCCCGGAGGCGGATCAGCCGGCCGATTTTTTTGTACTGCAGATGCGGCCGATGGCCGCCGGCGAAGAACATGCCGACGTTCACGTCGGCGATGCAGACCGGGCGGAGGCACTGTGTTATTCCAACCAGTGCCTGGGCAACGGGATAATCCGTGAGGCCAGGGACATTGTCTACGTGCTGCCGGAGCGGTTCGACGTAGCCAAAACCGTATCCATTGCCGAAGAGATTTGTCGCGTGAACGCTCAATTGAAGCGCCAGAAGCGCCCCTATCTACTGATTGGCCCCGGACGGTGGGGCTCGGCGGACCGCTGGCTGGGCATCCCGGTCCGTTGGGAAGACATCGATGGGGTCCGGGCGGTCATCGAGGTGCGAAACGATCGACTGAAAGCGGATGCCAGCCAAGGGTCCCATTTTTTCCAGCACCTGACATCACGCGGTATTGTTTACATGACCATTACCGAAAATACCGATGACTTCGTCCGCTGGCCGTGGCTGGACAACCGGCCCGATGCGGGAGGTGAGCATTTCGTGAGGTGTGTCCGACCCCCGGATCCCCTTCTGATCAAGGCGGACGGACATCACGGTCAGGGCGCTGTGGTGGTGGACATCACCGGCGATTGACCCCATGATTTTAGGAACAGGTACTTCACATTTCGACATTTTCGATTCACACACCTTGAAAAAGCAATAACCTGTCCTTATATTAAAATCATTTCTGATGGTCTCAAGGGGCAATGATTCAGGCTTTACGATGCCTGTTGGAGTCTATTTTAGCGTGCCTTACCGGAATTCAAAAGGTGGCACGAAGGAGTATGAGTCATGAATACCGACTTATCTAATCTGCGAAAAAAAATTCTCGACCACAAAGGATTAATCGTAGTCGCCGCTTTTATCTCGATTATTTTGTGGGGTTGTCTCGAGAATTATGGGAGGTTGAAGCGCAATACCGAAATCAAGACGGCCTTTGTAACCGGCCAGCTCCCATCGGAATATCACTATCACTATTACGGACGCCGGAACCAGCCTAATGCGATAATGGGCCTTGAGCCGGATTGGACGCTTCGGTCCAGTATGTGGCGATCAGTTGAATATAGCCAGGAAGAGCTCAAATACATGGCAAAATGGGTCTGGGTGGATATCGGACATGCCAGGGGAGGGCCGTATGGGGCGGATATTTTAGATCCTGACTTCGAGAAAATAGGGATTATGTATACAGCCGCTTGGATGGCCACGGTCAAGGTCGACGCAGAAACCAAAACCGTACAGGTGATGCCCTTTGTATTTGATGGCGGTCCAAGTCGTTAATCAGTACCTATCCTAAAATTAAGGTGTGAGCCTAAAAACGTGCGGCCAAACGCCGGGCATTTGACCCGGGGTTTGGCCGTCGCATTATTTATAGTTGAAAAAATTGTCAGAGGTGTAGATATCTCCGGAGAAGTTTTGAACCCGTTTGATTTTGCCGTCAACGATCTGATAGAGCAGAATCCAGTTCAGGTCCACCTGTTTGTTTCCTTTGGTGTTCCACCCTCTGTGTGCGTCAATCACGTAGTTTTCGTTGGCGGCCAGGATCATAACTTCCGCTTTAAAGCCTAGTTCTTTCAGTTCCTCGAAAAAGGCGATCAGTTCATCTATGCCCCTTTTGATGCCTGACAAAGGGTGCCGGCCCGGGATATACCACTCGATGTCTTCGGCCACCACCTGCCGCAGAACCTCGGTGTCACCTTTCGAGTAAGCGTCAAACATCTTCATCACCAGTTTCAGATTTTCATTGTCTTCCGAACCGGGTGCCACCGGATTGGCGGGCTTGGCCCATATAGACGGCGTGTTGATGGTAACAGCATCCTTTGTCCTGGACGCATTGCTGATGTAGGAATCCGGATGCTGGGCGGCTCTTTTCCCTGCCAGAGCCAGCACATCCCGGGTGCCGCTTTCTTTTTTAAAATTCAGGGTCAGGCCGGCTATTTTCCAGGCTTCCTTGTCCCTGATCAGTTCATAATCATAGGTTCCTGTGATTTCCCAAAACAGGCCTTCCACATAGTGTTCTGCCCGGATATCCGCCGAAGCAACAGCAAATGTTCTGCCGGCGTCTACTTTGATATTGGACAGGTTGTGACGGGTCACTTCAAATCCGGGGAGGAAGGAAGCCCACTGGGTCATCAGCTTTTTTACCCCGATCGGTGCTGCAGTGCCGCCGAACAACGAGGTGTAGTCCACGGTTACATGATCTGCAAATATCTCTTCAAGGGCGGCGAACCTGTTCTGATCCGCCAGAACCGCCATGGCTTCCAGGGTTGTTTTGATCATTGCGATGTCCGAAGGTTGATTGCCGGATTGAAATGTTTCCTTAAAATGATCACTGACCAGACTGACAGACCGGGTTACAGGCTCCGGACGATCATAGAAATCAAACTGGGTAACCTGGTCTAGCCAGACCACGCGGGCGGTATTCCCCATACGCATTTCAAAAGCTTTCACGCCCTGGGGAATGGCAGCCGCTTCCGAATGAACAAGAAGGGTCGGCACACGGATATGATCTGCGGCCTGCTGGGCATCAAAAGTGAGCCACCCTTCCCAGGAAGCGACGTTGAACAGGTTGTCGTATTCGGAAATCAGGCCGCGACCCTTTTCCGTGTAATAGGGTGCTTTGTACATAAGAGATTTTTCATTGGTTTCGCTGGCGGCTTCAATCAGAACCGGATCGCTTGATTCTTCCGCCATTTTGCCCATGGCGATCAGTTTGTTTACCCCTTCTTCGCCACCGTAGACCTGCCTGACAATAGCAGCATCATGAAGCCAGGGGGCAACCATGGCAAGCGCGCCTATCTTGGGAGAGGTTGCTGCAGCTTGGGCCATGTAGCCCGATGAAGCACAGATACCCAGGCCGGCGATGCGGGTGGCATCGATATCCGGTCGAGCCGACAGGTAGTCCACCGCTGTAAGAATATCCTCGATTTTTCTTTTGGGGTTTTCCAGGTATTTGATATCATCAACTGATTCTCCCCATCCCCTGAAATCAAAGGTCAACGCTGCATACCCTTTTTCGGAAAGGGCCTTTGCATAGGTGGCCGGCATCTGTTCTTTCACCGTGGTCCAGGCCCCGGTCACCACAACCGCAGGGTATTTTTTTTCCGGTCCGTCTGCTGCCGGCAGATACAGATTGCCCTTGATCGTGCTGCCGTGACTTGTGAACGCCACCTTTTCAATTCCCTGGAAAGCTTCTTGAGATGTGCCCTTGCCAAAGACCGCCGGTGTTAATGCGAGTATCATCCCCACAACAGCCACGCCCATCAAAACCAAGGCAATGAAGCCCGGTCTGCCGGTCCTTAAACCTTGTGTTTTTAAAGTCGTTTTACGAATCATTGTTCATCCCCCTATGTTTGAAAGTTAAATCATTGCTCAATCTTTGATTATCATTATATGTACTTTATACTGGATAGTATTGAATTAAACTGCCTTCTTTTTGAATGATTATGCTTTTTCCATATTAAATTTTTGAAGATTCCTGCTTTTTGAGCCGTGATGCACGGAAGGTTTTGGGCGTAACGCCTTCGGTTTGCTTGAAAACGCGACTAAAGTGTGCTTGGTCGGCGAACCCGCAATCCAGGGCGATATCGATGAGCGGAAGGTCTTGATGCGAAAGCTGCTTTTTGGCTTGTTCGACACGGTAAGCCATGACGAATTGCATGGGACTCCGGCCGATGGTCTGTTTGAAAAGGCGAGCGAAATGCGAGGGGCTCAATGCCGCAATGTTGGCCAAATCCTCTACGGTAATCGTTTCTGCAAAATGGTCGGCGACGAAGTCAAGCACGCGCTTATAGTGTCGAGCGGTAAATCCTCGGGCGAAAGCTATTTCTTCCTCGGCCCGATCACCGTATCTTTGGATGAGCTTAACCAGGAAAACTCGTGCCAAGGACTCAAACAAAACTCCGGAACCCACATCTTTCGAGATAAGTGCATCACGCAGCATCACTCCGGCCTGACAAATGTCGGGATCCTTGAACAGCGGCAGGTTTCGCAATTGGGAATCGGTCAGCAAGACGCCCACCTCACTTTGGGCGAACTGTTGAAGCTTCTCAGGTTCTAAGGTAATTACGATGACTTTGGATTTTTCATGCCAACGCCACCCAGAGCGCACGCCGGCAGGTGTGACAACGATCTCATCCTTATGGAACATGAAGTCCCGGTGCTCGCCGTCACGCCAGTTTTCCACCCGTCGCGGCTCGTCCCTGAGGTTCAACAGAACATGATGCTGATTGAAAATTTTCGTCGGCATTTCGCCGGGTTCGGCTTCGAAATACTCAAGCGTCAGAAGATCTGTCGCAGAGGGCCTTGCTATGGCTGAACTGTCAAGCAATGGAGACGATGGGTAGATATCTTGATATCGAGTTCCCATAAGCAACTAAGTGCCGAATCTGTCGTTGATTCGCAATGACATGAAATTGTGGAGCTCAAATAATGACAGTCTCGAAAAAAGTCGAAAAAGACCTGTTTACGAGAGTGTTTAGTATTTAGTGTTTAGTGGAATAACATCTTGATATGACATGCGAAGGCTTTTACCAAATACCAAACACGAAACACCAAACAAATGAGGAATTTGACTTTTTGCGAATTCATCAAGATTGAATTCAAAATTTTATGCAACTATAGCGTATAGTGTCTCATCTATTACAATAATGCAGAAAAAGAAGAATTCATCAAGCAGATTTCCCTCGATCCCGGGCCGGGATATCGATTGTTAGACAGTTACCCACTCAGTTTTGCGCAAATTGTGCAAAACATTTGTTGGCAACTTTGTAAAGCACTAACAAACAAGCATTTACATTGATTTGAATTGAAACCAACTTTGTCACGACGGTAATTTCGTTTGAAACATTTGAATTTCGGATTTCCGGTTTGTCCGGGTCAGGGTAATATCTTGCGAAATTGAACCAGTTCGCCCACGGGGGAAGTCGCTCCTGCGGGGAGATTGGCCAGCCAGAGCACATCTTTGGCCGCATCGTCCGGTGAGAGGGCTTCGGACATGTCGTCGAACCAGGGGCGTGAGGCATCGGTGTCCACCAGTCCCGGACAGGCAGCATTGATCAAAATGCCTTCACTACCCCGACCTTCTTTAATCATCCTGGCAGCTATTCTGGTTGATACTACCTGACCGATTTTGGAGGGAATATTGATCCATTCCGGCCAGCCTTCTTGTCTTTCTCTGCCTGCTTCCACTGTGGAAACGTATTGGTCCATCACCGCATCAATATCCTCAAGGCTGGCGGTTTCAACACCAAACCGGGCATGGAGATGGGCTGGAAGGTTGCTCAGACTGCCAAATGAACTGGCCACCGTCACAAACCGGGCATTCATTTTCAGTATCGGCATAAAATGCCTGAGCATGCGGTTGGTACCGTGATTGTTGGTATCAATAAACATGCGGACCTGCCCACGTGGGGGGACGTCTTTGGAGATTCGGGCTGCCGCGTTGGAAATCACCACATCGATGCCGCCGTGACGCTGGAGGATCGTGTTGGCAACGGCGGCGACGCCGTCATCATCGGTTACATCGAGCCGTTCAAACAAAAGGGTGGGGACGGTTGCGCCAATTTTTGCTGCCGCCGCTTCCCCCCGGTCCTTGTTTCGTGTTGTGAGGTAAATGGTGTCAGTTTCCTCGAACATATCACAAAGGCCTTTTACCAGGGCAAAGCCGAGCCCCTGATTGGCGCCGGTTACGAGTGCTACCTTATTCATCTGTTTCTCCTTGTTTTTGCTATTTGAGGAATGCTGCCCTTTCGCCCTATACTTAAATCACACATTCAGCCGGTTGCATAGGCGACACAGCTCTTTTAGGTTCTGTTGGGCTTTTAGTATCGAGCGTCATTACAAGAAACCGTGGTCCTGCTTTGATGGAATGCATTTTAAAGTAGTTCATGATATATGAAGATGGTATTAGATTGGTTATGTAACTAACAATAATTAGCTTTTTCCGGAGGAGAGCCATGTTGCAATGTCGAAAATTTCTTATAAGTACAATTTGCCTGCTTATCTTTGGATTCACCATATCCCCACATGCCGAACAAGAAATTGAAGATTTAATTGATATTGCAGAATCGAAAGGTAAAATTGTCGCTATTATCGAGGGCAGAAAGGCCATCACTTTTGATCTTCGACCAAATGAGAAGGTGCTATGGAGCGGTTCAAAAGGTCATTTAGGTGCATTTTTGACTGATCAGCATTTTTTCGTAATATCCACTTCATTAAATGCCTGGCGGGCGTTGCCTTTAAGATTAGACGAATCAGAAAAAGGAGTTGCATCCTTATCGGAGTATATTGCTTTGCTGGTAACCAAAGATCGTGCCGTCGGATTTGATGCAGCCTCCAACCGATTTATTGAAACTCAACTTCCTTTTCAGGATGAGCTGATTTCAGCGGAAGTGGAAAGATATGTTGCTGTAGTGATAACATCGAGCCGAGCTTTTGGTTTAGCATCAGGATCTTCAGCTTTTACTGAAATTTTCCTCCAAGGTGGAGAAACTATAGAGGAAATAAAACTGACATATAGCAAAGCAACGGTTCGCACCTCTGATCGTTTGCTATCCTTTGAAGCTTCAGGTTTGGCATGGAAAGAACTCAGACTTTACTAACGGCAGGTACGTTGTCATTTTAAAATTTATTCTATTTGTTGTCGGACGAAAAGAAATAGACGCTTCGGGGACGCCCATAAAATTATAACTTTATGGGCATCACCGAAGTTTAAATATTGGATTCCCGCAGAAGTATTTGGGTATTTCCGTTTAGCATGGCAATCAGATCAGTAGAACTTGGATGAGAGGATCTCATCTGAAGTCCCAATTATTTGCTATCAGATGAAACGGCCTCAGATGGATCCTCTTACGGCGCTATTTTTCTTCAACGGGGTACTTGGCCCTTGACCATTCTCTCCAACCGCCTTTAAGTGCATAAACGTTGTTGAATCCATGATCTTTAAGCTTCCGTGCCACACTGGCACTGGTGTACTCATTCGGTCAGGCGCAGTATAGAACTAGCTTTGTATCTTTGGATAATTGTTTACTCCACTCAGTAATTTTTTTTGGATCTCCGTAAACGGCTCCTTTGATTTTGAACTCACTGGAAGTCCAGTCCCGCCCCTTTCTTACATCGACGATGGCGACATCGGCATTTCCCATAATCGGTTTAAGTTCTTCTTTGGTTATCAGCGGAATTTTTTCACCGAACACCGTCGATGACGGGGCTAAAATCAGAAAAGCCGTTAGAATGGCCAGGCAAATTACTTTTTTATATGTAGTTGTCATTGTATTGCTCCTTAATGTTTATGGTTAACAAGTTTACAACTCTGCCTTTTCCTACTGCGGGTGCATCGAACGATTACGGTTTTGAAAAATATCGACCAGATATACAATAACCGCCAGCACGGCGACTGCGGTAAAAGCAAACATCCATAATTGAGAAGGTTCCGGTTCCATCAAGATCATGCCGAAAGCCGCCAGGGCCATGCCGGTGATAGAAAATATTTTCAGCAGCAAGGCCCACGAAATGCTTCCCGGCGGTGTCGGCATTGCGCTCCTTTGCATGGCCCGGATGGCAGTTGTGTTGACAACGATATAGTGAAGCATCCACAGGATAATACCTGCCCGGATCCAGGTTTCGAGATACGACTCTCCCGCAAATCCCAGGGCCATCAGGGAAGCGCTTGCAACGGCTATCAGCAGAACGGTAGCTGCACGGATAGACAAGGTTTTTTCTGAACTTTGATTATCGATGTAAGTATTGGCGAGCTGGCTGGCCATCATGCTGACCGAGTGCATCATCGAATTTATCGCGCCGAAGACCGCGGCAATCGCCACCGTACCCATAATGTAGCGCCCGGGCTGCCCCAGGGCCTTTCTGGCGGCTATCATATACGGGACAGTGCTTGACTCAAGCTTTTCCGGTGAGACAACGGTCATGGCTGCCAATCCCCAGAGAGCAACGATTAGGCCACCCCCGACCACTGCTGCGGATATCGCCTTTGACCTCTGCGCACTCCCGCAATCATTTCCCTGAACATACAGGCCCAAGTCGTAACCGATCAGCATAACGAAAGCCGCTGCCAGATACCGATAGTTAACGTCGGATGTGTATTCATGTGTGCCGACTTCGCCGGGAAGATGGGACAGACCCGCTCCGCACAGGACCATCAAGCCAATACAAACAATTGCCATGGCAATCACCTGGGCGGCTTGTGCGGCCGCTCTCGATGCCAGGTTAACCACCATTGTCGTTCCCAACAGCAAAAACGCAAACGCAAAATTGGGAAACCAGTAGACAAAAACTTCGTTGAATACAAAGCCTGCCGTAACCGCGAGGGCAGCTGAAGCGCAAACGGCAAACGGCAATTTTCCGCTCAATGCAATGACGGCAGCGTTGCGGCGTCCCAGGTAATTCTGAAATCCGGCGAGATGCCTCCCCTCCGGTGAACCCAGTAGCTGAAAGCTATGAACCGTGGCCAGATGAACGATCATGGCAACAGGAGCCATCAGCAGAAAAATCCATCCGACGGTCCCAAGGCTGTTGCCAATTAGCGCCAGCGCATCCGGAGTGAACATCAACCCAGTGGCTAGTGTCAGTGAACACCAATATGAGTTTCTCAAGAATCTGAAAGCGATCACCCTTTAGTATGGGCTAGCAGAACGGTTTATAAAGAACTGTTTCCAAAGTCATAATACGTCGTCGTATCAATAAAAACCTTACAAAGGTATTAACTCTGCGGACTCCGTCAAGCGGGAAAACGGGTTTGAAGGCTTTTCCGGGTGACACAAGAACCCACATATGTCATGCCAAGTTGTTAAATTATTTCATATATTTGCACAAAATATGGTAGGGACTGCCTGTTATCTTACACCTATTTATCTCCTGGCTGTCGTCGCCGGTCAAAAAGAGGACGCCTAGGAGTATGAACGCAAAGGCGAAGTTGGGGAACCAGTAAATGAATGCCTCGTTAAAAACAATACCGGCGGTTACCAGCAGGCCGGTGGCGGCGGCAAGGGTTGTGACAAGGCGGCCGCTCAGCGGAATCAGCAGCGCCGGCAAGTCTCCCCAAGCGTTCCGGTGGGATACGGACAGTTCGGCGTGAGAACCCGGGCGGCCAATCAATGCACGGTAGGAACGAAGGTTGAGGACATAGGCGCAGGCTCCCAGAAGCAGCCACACACCCAGGTAACCCTGGAGCATGCCTGCCAGGTTGCCCAGCAGGGCCTGCGTGTTCGGCGACAACATCAGCCCTGCAAACCAGGCCAGCGCCATAACCGGATTGAAATGAATCGATTTTTTCAGCATTAAACACCTTTAGTCAGTAGAATATGCTCTGGAATACCAACCTGCGGGGCCGATCCCCGAAGGTGATAAATCGTCATCGCTTACGATAGCCAGCAACTAGGTTAAAGCGAGCTGCTTGTTCTAGTGATAGAGAGATCGAAAGGGTGTTTTATTCCAAATTATTCAAGTTTTAACCCAACAGAAATTTCAAAGAGACTGTTGTCAAATCTTGATCGGTTACTTGGTTAAGATTGTTAATCACTAATCAAGACGCGACACTTATTTTTTCCAGGGATAAGCGGTTGGATGAGCTGCGCAGGCAACTCTGGAGGGAGAGTGGGCTCTGACTACAGCCAGCATTCTCCGCCATGTTGAACCAAAATGTCGATAAATAGAACTAAAATGCTATTGTATTGACCCATAATGCGCACTATTTTAGAAAAGACTGGCTATAAAACGCTTTTTTCCCAGAATTTGAATTTAACGTCAAGCCGGCGAAACCTGCCGGCACATCATAATGGAGGAAATCATGAAAACGAAAATATTCGTCATTGTCACCACTTTGCTGCTGATCGCTGTTTCGGCCACGGCTGCCGTTGTTACCGAAACCGTTTCCTACACCCACGACGGGGTGGAGCTGGCGGGATTCATCGCCTATGATGACGCGGTGAAGGGCAAGCGCCCGGCCGTGCTCGTGGTGCACGAGTGGTGGGGTCTGAACGACTATGCCCGCAGCCGGGTAAAACAGCTGGCGGGCTTGGGGTACGTGGCCTTCGGGCTGGACATGTACGGCAAGGGAAAGGCTACCTCCCATCCCAATCAGGCCGGGGCGTGGATGAATGAGATCACCGCAAACGTAGATGCCTGGCGCGCCCGCGCTCAGGCGGGGTTGTCCGTGCTGGCGGGGCATCCCATGACCGACACCGCACGGATGGCGGCCATCGGCTATTGCTTCGGTGGGGCCACCGTGCAGCAGCTCGCCTATGCCGGCGCCGCCCTCAAGGGCGTGGTGAGCTTTCACGGCTCCCCGATCCCGCCGCCGGAGGGTCTGGAATCTCCGGTGAAGATCCTCTTCTGCCACGGCGCGGCCGACCCTTTTGCTAAACCGGAACAGGTACAGGCCTACCTGGCCGCCATGGGAGCGTCGAATTTAGACTGGCAGGCGATCTTCTACGGCGGGGCGCGACACAGCTTCACCAACCCCGATGCAGACGCCGTGGGCATGGAGGCCCTCAAGTACGACAAGTCCGCCGACATGCGCTCTTGGGCAGCGATGCGGGCGTTCTTCGACGAGATCTTCGGCACCTGATCGTTCCGGAGCCGCTATTCGGTGGTCCAATGCACCCGCGGGCACGCGATCCTCTGCGATCCTTTGCCGGGACCCGGACGTCCCTCCGTCAGCGGTTAGCGAAAGGATGAACTGCTGTGCTCAAAGTACCGGAAGACATCGAGGCGCAATTCGCCGAACAGGCATTTCGTTTCCCGGAGGCCTGCATCATTCGCTACCAAGCCGACCAGAGTGTGCTGTCCGCCCTGGCGCTCGTCACTTGTCCGACGTTCGTGCTTGTCTGCTCAGGTGTCAAGCAACTCAAACCGCAGGATGGTCAGGATTTTCTGATGGCACCGTCCGGCTCGATTTTGGCCATGCGCTCGGGCACCCATCTAATGTCCGAGTTTCATGGCCAGGATGCAGACTACCAGAGCATCATCCTGTCAGTGGACCGGACGTTTCTTCGCGAGGCGGCCGGGATTCCGAAAGCCGTCGATGACGGACCCCGCGTGGTGGTTTCTTCCCCCTCACCACGTACGCTGCGCCTGTTTCAGGCACTGCCGGGTGCGCTGGCTCTGCGACTGCCCGACATTGAGCGCCAGTTCAAACTGCGCGAGCTTTTGATTGCCCTCATGGGCGACCGTGAGGTGCGTCGGCTCGTGTTGCGCGAGGCAGCCGAATGGGGAAATACGGGCGAAGAACGGATCGTATCAATCGTCACGACTCACTACCTATCGCCGCTCCAGGTTCCCGACTTTGCCGGACTTTGCGCCATGAGTCTCTCGTCCTTCAAGCGTCGCTTCCAGAACATTTATGGCACACCTCCGGCCAGGTGGCTGACGAGGATCCGATTAGAGCATGCGCGTTCGATGGTCATTAACAGTAACCTGTCGGTGTCGGAGATCTGCGAGGCGAGCGGATACAGGGATGTGTCGAGCTTCATCCGCGCCTTCCGTCGCTACTTCGGGATCACGCCTGCCGCACTGCGTCACAGACGATAAGGTCCCATCAATATAGTAAACGGAGGATCAATGAATACGCGATTTGATTTCAGCGATCAATGCGGCATTGTCACCGGGCCGGCGAGCGGTATCGGCAAAGCGGTGGCGCTTTTATTGGCGGAATCCAATGCCGGTCTTGTCCTGGTTGACCGCGATGCATCCGGCCTGGAAGCGGTGACACGTTCCTGCAGAGAAATATGCGCAACTGCACCTCTGGCTGTCAATGCTGACGTTTCCAGGGAGAGCGATGTCCGGCGCATGGTTGACGAGACCTTGTCTTTGTTCGGCAAAATCGATTTTCTGGTGACCAGTGCCGGCATCTTGTTCCGGAACCGTTTTACGGACATCTCCATGCAGGAGTGGGACGAACTCATGGATACGAATGTACGCGGACTCTTTATGTGCAACCAGCTTGTTGTTAGAGAGATGCTCAAACAGGGCGGTGGTACCATCGTCAACGTGGCAAGCGTAGCCGGACGTTCAATCAGTCTGATCGGCGGCGTCCATTATTGTGCATCCAAGCATGCGGTGATAGGCATCACCCGGCATATGGCCCGAGAGCTTTGCACCCAGGGCATACGCGCCAATGCGTTCTGCCCCGGTGCTACCCATACACCGATGATATACGACAACATGGCCCCGGAGGAGATCAAAGACCTGGAAAATCGTATCGCCTCAGGCCGTCTGGCCGAACCCGAGGAGCAAGCCAGCGTTATTGCCTTCTTGCTGAGCGACTCGGCATCTTATCTAAACGGGGCTTGCCTGGACAGCAATGGCGGATCGGTGATGCTATAACCCTAACCTGGATAAACCGGAAATACGAAATTCGAAAATCGAAATACGAAACAAATCCGAAATTCCAAAATCCTTTTTGCGCTCTATGGTAACCACTTTTGGATTGATGACCTGCGCCTGCATCTTGTCCGGGCGATTCAGCGCACCGGCCTCATACACATACCGGCGATACCGTCTGATCCGCTCCTTTAAGCTATTTAGACACTTGTCCGCCGAAGGAGGACTGAACTCTTTGAGACCGAAGTCGGTGGACAGGAGCTGATCTTTGTTTTCGGTCTGAATATGGTATCCAAGCGAATTCCAGCGGTAGTCTTGAGAGCATAATTTACCTATCTTACCTAATTTTCTATTTTTCTTCTTTTCTATTTTTTTGTCCTTTTTTTCCTGGTGGATTTTCCGGTAAAGCTAGTGCTCCTTGATGTAGGGCACACCCAGCTTTGTCGGCACGTTGAACCGCTTGCGACTGATGGTGAGGATGATCGTCAGAATGTAAGGCATGGCGATGAACAGCTCATTGGGCAGAAAACCGCCGCCGGATGACTGCATATATATTGCAAGAGCTTCCGCCACTCCAAATATCAGCGCACCAACCATGGCGCCGAGGGGATTCCAATTGCCTAGAAAACAGATGGCGAAGGCAATCCAGCCACGACCTCCAATAATAGTGCTGGTATACATACCCAGATATACGATGGAATAAAAAGATCCGGCGATCCCGCCCATAAAGCCCGCAATGAGAATGACAGTCATCCTGACTCTTTCAACATTGATTCCGGCAACGTCAACCGCTTCGGGGTTCTCACCGGTCGAGCGCACCACGAGCCCGACCGAAGTTTTGAAAAGAATAAAGAACCCGAGAGGGGCAATAATATAGGCAACATAGGTCAGCAGACTCTGATTGAACAGAATCGGTCCGATGACCGGCAGCTTGGAGAGAATAGGTATCGGTATCGTTCGAATCGGCTCGATAGTCAAGGGAAGCAGAGGGACGCCAAAGAGTACCCGGTGAAAGTAGGCCACCATTCCGGCAATGAAGATATTAATTGCCGTTCCGGTGACGATCTGGTGCTGCTTTAACTTGACGGTCAGCACACCATATAGGACCGCAATCAGGACACCAAGACCGCCGGCAAGTAAAAAGCCCATAAAGTAGCTGCCGGTGGTGTAGACTCCCACAAATCCGCCCCAGGCTCCAATCAGAAATATGCCTTCAATGGCGATGATCATTACCCCGGCTCGCTCGGCAAAAACCTCAGCCGTCGCTCCTGTCAGCAACGGGGTGCTCATCAGAATGGCCCTGGATATAAGTTTAATTATCATACCGGCTCGCTTTTGAGCTTTTTGATCTCTCTTCGAACTTCAATCCGCCGCCGAAAATAGTAACTAATCAGAACAAACAGCATTACAAAGCCTTCCATGATTTCGATGATACTCGATGGAATCCCGGAAGTTTGTCCAAGAATCTGACCGCCGACCTTCAACGCACCGAATAAAACCGCCCCGAAAATAATGCCTATCGGATTGGCATTCGCGAGAATAGCGATTCCAATGCCTTCCGCACCAATGGTTGGATTGAAACCTTGCACCAGCATATGCTGTACGCCGTTTACCTCAGTAAAACCGGCCATTCCGGCAAGAGACCCGCTAATCAGAAACGCAATGATAAAAATCCTGCCGGCATCGATCCCGGCAGCTTTCGCCGCTGCCGGATTCATCCCGACAACGCGTATTCGATATCCGATCGTCGTTTTGTAGAGAAGGATCCAGCAAAGAACGGCCGCCGCCACGGCCAGCAGAAACCCGGCGTGAAGACGCGTACCGCCGATAATGATCGGAATATAAAGATCGTTTAAAATAGGGTCCGTCTGCGGGTATTCCCGTTTGGCTTCAATCAACACCGTGCGCAGCATATAGTTCATCAGCGCCAATGCAATGTAAACCGACATCATGCTGACTAGAAAATCATTGGCCCGAAATCTAGCCTTGACGTAGCCGACAATCATTCCCCACAGGCCGCCGGAAACTATCGCGGCGGCAAGCGCCAGCAGCAGTGCAATCGGACCCGGAATGATTCCTCCCATCAGAAGTGAGATAAAAACGGCGGCTACCGATCCCAGGTAAAACTGCCCCTGGGCGCCGATGTTATAAAGATTTGCCTTGAAGGTAAATGCAAAGGCAAGTGCCGTGAAAACAAGCGGGGTTGCTTTTACAAAAATATCTGCAAACGTGTATTTATCCCTCACCAGGAACTGTAAAAGGCGTCCATACACCGCTAGCGGATCGGCACCGAGAAACAGCATCAGGATCCCGCAGGCAGCCAGTCCCAGAAAGATTGATAAAAAGGTCGAAAGAATCAGATCTCTCATTTTAGGACTCATGGATCTCATCCTCCTGCGGCTCATAGCCCGCCATCAGCATGCCGATCGTTTCAATATCCGCATCCTGCCGGTCGATAATTCTCAGCAGCTTGCCGCTGTATAGAACCCCAATTCTGTCAGAGAGTGCAAAAATCTCGGACAATTCGGTTGAGATCAACAAAAGACATTTTCCTTTATCCCTCTCGGCCAGGATGGTTTTATGAACGTAGTCTATAGCGCCCAAATCAAGGCCCCGCGTTGGTTGATCGAAAATGATCACTTTCCGTCCAATAGCGACCTCGCGCGCAACAACAACCTTTTGTTGATTTCCACCCGAAAGCCCCTTGACGAGTTCATCATTCCCGGATGCCTTGATCGAGTAATTTTCTATGGCTGTGTCGGTGTATTCATTCAGCTTTTTGCGATTGATGAATGTATGCTGCGCCCATGCCGGATCGTAGCTGTTTTTCAGAAACATGTTCTCCGCCAACGACATCCCCAGAACGAGTCCGGCAGTAAGCCGGTCTGCGTGCACATGGCCGATTCCGGCATTGATTCGCGCTTTGACGGACAGATCCTTGATGCTGTTTCCATCCAGCAAAATATCACCGCTTTGTATCGGCAATAGGCCGCTAATGCCGTCACCCAGCTCCTGTTGGCCATTTCCGCTGACACCGGCAATACCGAAAATTTCCCCCTTGCCAATGGAGAATGTGACATTTTCAAGAGCGACATTTCCTTGAGGTCCGCGCACGGTCAGTGCTTGAATCTCGAAGCCGGTCTCAAAAGCAAATCTCCTTTTGTTTTCTAGATAAGGCAAATCTCTTCCCATCATGAGTGCCGAGAGTTCCTTTTCGGAAGTCTCTGCTTTGCGAAGGTTGCCCAGTATTTTTCCATTGCGCATGACAATGACACGGTCGGCAACATTCATCACTTCCTTCATTTTATGGGAAATAAAAACGACCGAATTTCCGCGGTCGGCAAAATCCCGGATAAAGGCCATGAGGTTGTCCGCTTCCTGGGGAGTGAGCACGGCAGTGGGCTCATCCATTATCAGCAGCTGCGCCTCATGATACAGGGCCTTTAGAATCTCAGCCTTTTGCTGAAGTCCGACCGAGAGATCCATGATATTGCTATCCGGATCAATTTCGAATCCATTGGCTTCAGCCAGAGACTTGATCCGTTTACTTAAAACGGCATAGTCCAAAACGCCGGACTCGTTTCCCAAAATGATGTTTTCAGTAACGGTGTGCCGCGGGACAAGGGAAAAATGCTGCTGAATCATCCCGATGCCTAATTTCATCGCATCTTTCGGAGATGATATAACAGTTTTTTCTCCGTTGACGAAAATATTGCCTTCTTCGGCATGATAGAGCCCGTAAAGGACCTTCATGATTGTACTTTTTCCGGCTCCGTTTTCGCCCAGGAGGGCCAGCACTTCTCCCTTGTTGATGGACAGGGAAACATCTTTGTTCGCAATCACTCTGGAAAAGTATTTTGTAATGCCTTTCAGCTCGGCAAAGGGAGTTAGCATGACTAAAACCGGTGCGGCGGACTATTCAAGGACGTCCGATCTGTTTATCTTTTGATGCTTGTTTTATTGTGATGCCGGAGACTTAAAATGGATGGCGAAGGGTCCGCAACGACGACCCATATCGAAGCAATATCAACCTTTTCTGTATATCCGCATAAGTTTAACCAAAAGTTGTTTTGACATACGCTGGATAAGGGCTGATTTCAAGCAGTTGCCAAAAACAATTTCACCGGCGGGATACCGCCGGTGAAATTAAAATGTGTCATATCAATGTTTCGGATTAAAATTGGCCCGTGAACATCGCCTTAAAATCAATTTCGCCGGCAATGGCGGCCTTTGTACCACTTTCAACCGCCTGCCTTACGTCACTGTCAATCTTCGGCCCGTAAAAAGGGATAAAAATTCCTTCCTTCAGTCCGGCTTTGTTGACGATGCCCCCCTCGAGGGCAATGGCATTCGTTTAAGCTATGTGGCCATTCGTTTAAGGAATTACCGTGGCACAATTATTGGCGGTGTTGCCAAGGTCTCTTTTTTCTTCTTTTTTGTAGGACGCCATTTGGATTCGGGTTTCATGGATTTCCGAACGTATGAGCGACCGGGTCTTTGTTTTTGGTTTCGGCCAATAATGAAATGATAGACACGTTCGACTACGGTATTCATCTTTGTTTGCATGAGCAGCAATTCTTCAATGCTTCTTGCAAAGACGTGAATGC
>Ga0209454_1000185_pt1 | contig 36660 bp, 32 predicted proteins | sample WorMetHERISLAND1_2_FD_187400 | JGI IMG/M metagenome (GOLD analysis project Ga0209454, IMG submission 187400) | Marine gutless worms symbiont microbial communities from Max Planck institute for Marine Microbiology, Germany - Olavius geniculatus... | ecosystem: Host-associated > Annelida >... | reverse complement strand
GGGCAGATCCTCATGTTCGATACCCTTTAACCGTTTGGCAATAACAGCACCACCTGCGACAGCCGCGGCAGCTCCTGCGCCTGCGAGGCCGAGCTTTAGAAACCTGCGGCGGCCGGGATTTGTTCTATTATTACCTTCGTCGTTTTTTTCTGGCTGGTTCATTGGATTGATCCTAATCTTTGAATGGTGGTTGAAGTTCTTTTCCTAAACAGCTGGTGTCTGTTCACTGATAATCATCACATCGAAGCTGGTACCTTCTATATCAGTAAACCAAGATTTTATTTGACTTCAGGTAACTCTTCAGCAATAAAAGCATTGAAACCGGCCTCAATTCTTTCTTCGAATATGAAATACTGAAACACTCTTTTGTATAGTAATTTTTTGCTTAATTTCTTGAAATATGCCCGTCTGGATTCAAGATCTTCTGTCTGTATAGCCCGTAGCTCGCTCATCATTTCTTCAGCTTTATTACCCGACAGGTTCTCACGTTCCTGCATATATTTTTAAGCAGAGCACTATACCGGCTAAAAATGTATATCCTGTTCTTTTCGTAATCATCGTATAAAGGCCAGAATACGACGCTTTCTTTCTCAGTCAGCTGCAAAGTCTATTTAACAAGCGCTCTTTTCTCAGTAAGCAACTGGTCCGAAACCAGATCAGGCACGGTTTCGGCAAAAATAAGTAGACCCGGCATTTTAGTTTTCCGATCTATAGGAGTAGTTATCTCCTTGACAACCGAAGGCCATATAGAGGTTAGGCGGGATCACTGTAGGGTAAGCTTACTCTGTTCCCGATTCTTCCTCCTGATGAATGTGCTCCTTCGGCACATAGGGCTTCCGGGCACACACTATCGATTAGTATTCAACGACTCGATGCGGGAACTTCTCGATCAATTTGTTGTGTTTCTCGATCAGATCGTCGAACGGCACCCAGGTCCAAAGATATTGTGCCATCGTACCGCGCAATTCCTGCGGATCACGGTACACGTTGTAGAAGTCTTTGCCCGGCAATGAGCCGACGAACCCGAGGTGGCGCTTGAAATGGTCCAGGCGCACGGCCCCCAGCTTTGCGGCGTCGTAGTGGAACATGTAGTTGCGGCGTGTAGAGCCGTTGTTCAGCAGCAGGGCAGTTTGATCCACACCATCGACCACTCTGTCTTCAGGGATCTTGTCCCTGACGCCAGCGATAGTGGCCAGGGTCGTATACATGTCGGCGGTGTGCACCATCTGGTTGTCCTTGCGGGGCTCGATCACGCCGGGCCACCACGCGACCGCGGGCACTCGGACACCGCCTTCCAATACCTGGCCCTTGCCACCACGGAAGTGGGCATAGCCCTCTTCGCCAAAGAAGCTGAACATGGGGCCGTTGTCACTGCTCCAGATCACCAGCGTGTTTTCCGCGATGCCGGCGTCCTTCACGGCTTGCAGAATCTGGCCCACGCGATAGTCGTGCTCCATCATCTGGTCGCCGACGTTGTTACCCTGCAAGGACTTGCCCTGAAAGTCAGGATGCGGAGGGCCAAAGAAGATGCCTTTCTGTTGGCCCCAAAGGAAGAAGGGCTTGTCATCCTTGGCGTGCTTCTTGATGTAATCGATGGTGCGTTGGGTGTACTCCTGGGACAGAAACTGGCTGGTCTTTTGATTGAAGGGCTTGACTTCGACCGGTTTCTGCCCGGCCCTCGCCTCATAGACCCCCTGCAGTTTGTAGGGTCCGGTCTTCCAGTGGTCCGGTGCGGTCGTGTAGTCGAAGACCAGGTGATCTTTCTCACCGTCCTTGTTGTACATGGCGGGTGATTCGTTGTAGACCACGTAGTACGCCTCGTCGAACCCATGGTTCGTAGGGTGATACTCCTCGTGCTCACCCAGGTGCCACTTGCCGAACATGGCGGTGTTGTAGCCCGCCTTCTTCATCAATTCCGCCAAGGTAACCTCTTCTTCCGCCAGCCCCGCTTCGGCACCGGGGAACAATACCTGGATCAAGCCGGTGCGCACCGGATGCCGGCCTGTAAACAGAGCGACCCGCGTGGGGGTACAGGAGGGTTCGGAATAGAACGAGGTGAATTGAATGCCTTCTCTGGCCATTTGATCGAGATTGGGGGTCGGCGCGCCGCGCACTTCACCGCCACCGTAGGCGCCGGTCTCACCCCAGCCGATGTCATCGGGCAAAAGGTAGATGATGTTGGGCTTCTTGCGATGCTTCTTTTCCAGTGCAACCAACTTGGCTTGCACGTCCCGGTCTTCATCCGCCCACTTGGCCCGGTTGCGTTGCTCCAGGTCGTAATAGGGTGCGTCGAACTGCTGGGCGAGCGAGATGCTGGCGAGTCCTGCGCTGACGACGAGCGATAAGAAACATCTGCCAAACCAGTACTTTCTGGACTTCAGGCTTGTTCTCATGTGTTTTCTCCTTTCGTTCACTAAAGATTGCTGGCTGAGTGCCGCCTAACGCTGCCGGTCACCTTCGCCAAAAAACATACACAAAATATCATGGAAGCCGGTACCTCTATTACCCAATGATTCTTCAAAGTACCCGACTTTTGGCGTTAGGTGCACCGGTCTGGTTATGTGAAATTTAGTATTTTTAACAGTCCCCTCTGAAAATGAAAAAAACGTATAAATTATTGCGGTAGTATCTGCGCAATTTTTTTCATAAAAAGGCATCCTCATTTAAAAGTGTAAAAAAGACGCAGGCGTAAAATGTGCTCATCAGCGGTGAATGTCGCACTTGCACTGTCCCGTCCTTGCTGCAACAAATAGCGCAATTGCACGCGCCAGGTGTCGGAGAAAGTGGTCCCGAGGCCGACGTCATAACGTATTCGATTGACAAATAGGGGTTTTTCCAGATCCGCGAACGGCTCTATCGATCCCGTCAAATAGATGCCGTTTTTAAATAAGATCTTGTAATTCGGTGAGCGAAAGCCCAGCTGATAGCGGGACCGCACGGTAAAATCGGAATCCTTTTCACCCTCGGTTTGCCAGATCACGCGTTCTTCCAGGCGCAGGTAATGATGGAAGACGTAGTTTCCAATCGTCGGCCAGACGAATCGAAGGCCCTGCCAGGGACCGATTTCAAAGGTATCCTCCTCATCATCAATAAAGGTCTGAAAAAATCTGATCCCGCCGTGGACCGTGAACCAGGGCTTGACGCGGTAACGAACCGAGGGACGGAAATACAGCAGCATCCAATCACTGTCGTTTTGCTCCCCCCAGCGCATACCCTGGTCGCCATCATAACGCCAGCGATCGGCAAAACTATAAATGGTGGTGATGTCCGACCAGGCTTGGTAGTCAGCGCCGTGAGCAGACAGCACCAATAATGAAGAAAGAACCAGGCTAAAAATCGGAAAAGCTATGGTTGGCCTAAATGAATGCATGGACTATTTACACAGCCGGTAGTCAGATCCCCAATCATTTGGCTAGAGCGCCAAAGCTGCACCGAATACCACAAAGGCTACCTGTTCGCCGGAGGCGGTAAGCACGACCTGGCCGGTTTCCTTTGAAATGGCCATGGTCCAGCCAAGGCCGTCGCGCATTTTCTCATAACCGTCTTCGGCGCCCTGCAAAATCAGTTTGCCATCAATGAACACCTGGTGCTCTATTCTGGTAGCCGGGGTTTCATCACCGACTGCTGCTGGTAGAATGACTTTTTGCTTGAAATCAATTTTTAAGAATTGCGGTAGCTGAATCGTTTCAGGTTTTACCTCACGGCAGGAGCCTTCGGGCGTACATTCGATTGCCCGGATGATCGATATCAACAAGGGTTTGCTGCCATCGAAATTCTCCGCCTTAACAGCTGAAGCCGTTACCAAGCTAACCGCTATAAATATGTACAGAATCCAAATAATTTTCTTCATCACAAACTCCGATCTCAATTGAGAGGTATTCGTTATCGGTTATTGGTTATTGGATTAGATGGTTATTATTCAAATTGATGATCGTCTTCATATTGGATTGACCCGATCTGGGACATTGCCTGCTAATCTATTTAAATACCCGAATTGACCTGAATAAGTATTTACTTTTACCCCAACGTTCCATCACTCCAATATTCCAGCACCCCATCACTCCAATACCCCAGTACTCCAGTACTCCCAAAATTTAACAACTGAGCTCCTTAAAGGGCTAATACCCGACTAATCTTCGGAGTAGGAATACACTATTTCACCGTATAACCTCTGCCCTCAAGGCAGGCGGCATGAGCGCGGTTGTACTCATTGCGCCGTTGCATGTACTGGCTGGCCTGTTCTTGCTCCCATTGTTTTCGCTGCTGTTCGGCCTGCCGGTTCTGATTTGAGCTGCGGATGCCTCCGATGGCGCCGCCGGAAAGGCCGCCGATGGCTAATCCTTTTCTGGCGCCTTTACTGCCCCCGGCAATACCCCCGATAACCGCACCGCCGGCACCGCCAAGCACGCCTCCTTTGAGCATACTGCCGCCCACGCTTTTCTTTTCCTGGGAGGGCGGCGGAGATGTGGCGGTGGGTGTCTGCATGGGATCAAATCCGGTCTGGCCCTTGGCCCAGGAGTAACACTCGTATTTGTCTTTTTCCATCTGATCGTTGCTCTGCCCCTTGGCAGGATAGACGATCAGGTCCATGCCCCAGGAAGGCTCATTTAAAAAAAATATAACCGCACCCAGTAACATCAATAATACTCTATAGTTCATGTCACGACCTCTTTTATGATGATACAACGGCTGTAATTCTGTCGCTAAAAACTCATTTAAATGATAGTTCAGCAGGAGCAGGCTACTCCAAAAATTCAATGCTTTTTAGATATGCCCCCGCCTTCCCCCCATCTTTGGCATTGGTGGTATCAATGGCCAGCGCAACTCCGGTGATCAGCGGAACCTCATCTTTCTCGTATTCTCTTTTAAATGCAGAGACCAGGTTATATTCGGATAATACTGTTTCGCCGGGTTTTGGATTTCCCAAGCAAACATATCTTCCGCTTTTCTTAAAATAACGGCCCACATAACCCTTTCCGATAACTTCTTCCCGGCCAAGAAAAAAACCGATAAAGTAAGGAGAATTGGGTATAAGAAAGTGCCCGCTGGAAATCTTGTCATAACCGAAGAACACGATTACCATCAGTGCTTCGTTGCGAATTTTATTCTCCCAGGACGCGCCTTCAGGATATTGAATAATCCCCCATTCAAGCCTGATGGAGGTAAATTCTTGCAGATCAACGCCTTCATTAACCATGATGCCGAACATAGGCCGTTTGGCCTCCAGGATCACTCTATTTTCACCGACATCCAGGTCCAGCTTTTTGCGATCGCGAGCATCTCTTTCAAATTTAAAGCCTTTGCTTCTTAACCAATTATCAACCGAACCGTTTTCGTAATCAGAAAAATCAATGAAATAATTAACCTTCTGAAATGTGTCCGTAGCCTTTTCAGCATTCCCGCTTCGACAAAAGCAGATCCAGTTCGCTCCAATTACCAACACCGCCAGGGCTGATAAAGCACATAAACGTATGACAATATTTTTTCCCAACACTCCAGAACTCCATTACTCCATCACTCCCAGTATCCGGTCAAAGCGACACCTTCGAGATGAAGTTTAGCTTCACTATTTTTTCCTCTATGACGGCAGAACTGCGCCAAATATCACAAAGGCCATTTGCTCCGGTCTGCCGTCCAAGGCCTCTATTTCCTTCCGGACAATCTATCTAACAACTGTCGCAGATCTTTTGCCCAGGCTTCGAATGTGCCTTCGGCGTGCGACCACTTGGTGTCGCCTTTATAACCGGTGTACTTCTTGCCAACGTCGGTGTCAATCGCTGCAACCAATCGTATCTTGGTTTGGGTATCAAAAATTTCGGCCTCCATGGACGTCCGTCCCACACCAATGGACTCCCCGGTAGCACCCACTTTTACGAGATTGATCGCCATGCCGACCGGCACGACGGCCGTTAAAAAGTTCCGGCCGAGTTTTATCGGCTCGACATTGGTCAATGCCAGCCGAATCCGCATGACGCCGGGACCCGGCTCGGACACAAATTGATACTTATCAGAAAGCGCTTTAATGAAAGACAGATGAAATGCCTCCGCCAATTCTTGCATCTCGTTAGCCTGCAGACCCTTGTATTCTACATCTTCTTTGATAAAGAATTGCACATAGTCCAGAATGATCTTGTCGTATGAATTAAAATTCGCTTTCTCATCGAGGAATAACCACTCCACCATGTATTCATCCGTCTGCTTAAGGCTGTCATAAGTGCTGAGAAAGCCCGAACGCGGCATCTCTTCAGTTTCTGCTGCGTTGGGAATTGATGAAGCAAAAATAATTGTCAGTACTATTGTAAATATAGATAAAGTTTTCATTGTGCCCCCTTTCTAAACCAAGTGATTATTACTAGCAATTATTTACATTACCAACCATGTCGCGGGCGCAAATAAATCCCCCCCCCCTTGCCTGTTGGGCGAGATAAAGTATGCGGTGGTGGGATTTATCCCAGCCGGCAAAAGATTCAAAGTAAGCCGGCCCACCATAACTGCCGGCTTATGGCGGACAAGCCCCTGAACCCTTGACTGTTTACTTACTTAAAAAACGATGGCACTATCGGTGCGATCACAAATCGGATGTTCCACTCCGCGCCGTAGGTGTCCTCATTTATCGGACTCCACTGAGTTTCTATGCCCAGTTTCATGGGCATCTTACCAAAAAAATGGGTTTTGTAGACACCGAGTCCGATGGGGATATTAAAGCGGTCGTCGCTGCTGTCGGACTCCCAGTCGGCAGTGAGAATAGGGGTACCGCCAATCTGCCAGCCGTCTTCAAAATTCAGAAAGTAAAACAGGTTCAGCCAGCTGAAGTTGACATTTTCGTCGGCGCCCTTGCCCCCGGAAGCATAAGACAACCAATGCTGGTACAACCCGCCGATGATAAACTTGCGACCGATGAAGGCCAGCACACCGGACGGTCCCACCGAATACTTGCCGGAGCCAAACTCATCCCTGGACGCCGTTGGAAACTGGGTGGTCAAACCGGCCGCCCAGACAAAATCCCCGCCGCCCCAGCGCTGCTGCGGCAGCGACTGACCCAGCAAGGTAAAATAGACGATATCGCCGAATCCGCTGTAGCTGTCGAACGGCAGACCGCCCGCGGGGATGCCTCCGGGCGGTTGATCCGGAATAACGGGTGGTCTACCACCCGGACCAAGGTTCGCGGAATCTATATCGGGAATTTCGGCCTTCAGGATAAACGGAAAGGTCGGCCGATTGACCCAGATCCAGTTTTTGCCGATGGCTTTTTCCATGGGAATCGGCACCACAGGCTGAAAGGACCAGCTGCTGATCCAGCGGGTTTTGTCGGTGACATCGCCCTGCATGGCGTAGTTGTCAATCTGGTTGAGCAGGATGATGAACTGCCCGCCCAGGGGATTGCTCGACTGGCGCGCAGCCTCGTCAGCGCTTGAAAATGCCGACCCCTGCTCATCCGTCGCAGCCGACCCATCCTTTTCTGCAGCCTGATTCTGTGCCAGGAGAAATTGCCCATTGCCGGTCATGATATCATGACCAGCCTGATCCGAAACATCCGGTGCCTGAATGTCATACAGATTCTGGTTTTTAAATCTGAATTCCGACCAGGCCATCGAATATGCATCCGGCACCTCGGCAGCTGTGACTGAAACCGACACCGTCATCAAAAATAGCATAAGTAAAAAGGAAATTGTCATTCTGTTTTTCATCTGTTAGTCCTCCCTTTTGTTATTTTAGCCAAACTTCTAACCAGCAGCCCTCTTAAGTAACTACGGCATGTTCAAAACCATTCAGATATAAGTTAATGGTTTGTGGGAGTGGCCTCGACTCGGCTGAGCTCGTCGCAGGCCGGCCACAACTCCCCGGGGAATCGCGGTTGAAAACCGCTCCCACGATCTATGAACACACGATCTGCGGATGAAGTTTCTTAATCGATCAGACCGGTTGTCCTCTAGCCGGCCTGCGACGAGCTCAGTCGAATCGAGGCCGTGCTCTTTTGAAATTACAGTTAAAGCGAACCGCAGGATTTCAGAAATCCCCCCGGCCCCCTTTAGAAAAGGGGGAGTTCTTATTGGAGTCGCATCAGGCTTGGGGCTTCGCTCTTTGGACTTCGCCTTCGGCTACGACCCAACACGTCGAGCTACGACCCCACAAATCGCTCTGTCGTTTTAAAATGGACCGTTCGACAAAAGACTCACGACAGGCAGAATACCTTAAATCCAAAATCCGCATTCCAAAATCTAAAATTTGCTTTTTGATGTTTCTTTTCCGATCAGACCGGACGTTTGCAGCCGGCGGATGAATTCAACTCCCCGCCATCAATCAACCGGCTGCGTTGGTGCCGGATTCAACCCTTTGAGCTCGCCCTTTTTCAGCCAGTCCGTCATCAATCCCGTGGCCGGCTCGCTCCGCGGCGCCGTATCCCATTCCTTGCTGGTCCCCTGGGGCCAGGATTCATGGTTGAAAGTAACCTCCCGCACCTCGATATGATCTTTTTTGAGATTGATGACGGTCAGATCATCCGCCATGGCCAGCGGACCGTCGTATGTAGCACGAACGGCGCCGTAAATTTCGAGCTCCAGATCACGGTGATTCCAGTAGTGGTATGCAACCGCCAGGCGAGGCTTCACCATGGACATGAGCTTGCCGAAGCCCTGGGGCGGTGTATGGATCACCGAGGTCACCCAGTAGGCCTGCTTATAGGGGAAACCGGCGATTTTCATCCAGTGCTCGGGAGTGAAAAAGCACTCGTGGACCACCACATCTGCGCCCTTGGCCTCTTTGACAAACCACTTGTTCGGAACGCTGTCGCCGCCGAACACAAAGCTCAAGCCATTCCAGTCCAGCCGGAAGCTTACCGAGCCGTCCCGGATGTGGATGGCTGGAAAACTGGTCACCTTGACGCCGTTCTCGTTGTAAATGACGGCCGTCTTCGAGTAGTCGAACTCCCGGGCAACGATTTCGCCGCCGGCATTCGGCAGGGTGCCGGCCCGGGAGGTCACGTCCCAAGCCCAGGCGGCGCGGATATGGTCCACGTGCACCTTGGTGCCCAGCTCGGGAGTCGACCCGGAAGGACCGTAAATCTGAAGCGGCGTGTAGCGGCCGTTGAGCCACCCCCCAACCCAGAGTGCCGCAATGTCGCCGGCATGGTCGGTATGCAGATGGCTGACGAAGACCTTGTCCAGCGTTGAATAATCGGCCTCGAGGCCGGCCAGCCGGTCGGTTGCGCCAGTGCCTAAATCAAATAGGAATGATTCACCATTGCCGAGCTCGACCAGAAAACAGGCGGCAACATTGCTGGGCGACTGATTCGGCATGCCCGTGCCCAGCGCAACGATCCGCATTTCATCCTTGGCCAGCTTCTCCGTATTCGGGTAATAGGTCCGGGGATAGCGGTTGTCTTTGATCTCCTGGGGAATCCGTCCAAATGGCACATTGCTTCCGTCTACTTTGTCCGGCTTTGCCGGGGCTGAAGTGCTCAACAGGCTCAAGCAAACAACAACTAAAAATAGACCCAATAAGATGTTTTTCATTGATCTCTCCTTTCGGCTCCTGCCAATTTTGTTTTTGCTAGTCCTACTTCTTGTTATATCCATTAAGTATCGCGATTTTAGCCTTGACAAAATTTGCTAATACAGCACCTGTAGATAATATCACTTCGTTTAGGATTTACATTTAACCGCCTTGATAATTGTGGTGATGTCAGATCAAGTAACGTCGTCGAAACAAAAAACCGCAGTTTTTAACGTCAAGGTGCGGATCAATCGCGCTGTCAAGCTTTGCCCGCCTCCATTTTGTCCGGATTGGCAGCCAGGGAATCACCATGAGCGAACAGGTCCACGACCTTCAGGAGCAAGGCAGCGATGCAGACAACCATTACGGGAAAAGAGCCGGGCGGTAGTGGCTTATCTCGCGTTTCAATCCACGCGATCCAGTTCTCCGGAATCTTGCCCATCGACAGCAGGTGAAGTACAACCATTATCATGACGAGATAGGCAGATTTCTGCAGGATCATCCATTTCCGTTTGCCCAACCGACGAATCCCATCAGGAAATGAATACCGGGTTATAATTAGGAATAGAACGAGACTTAAGAGACCCATTATTGTAGTAAACCAATGGTCTAAAAACCAGCTAAAGGGATAGTCCCTTGAGTATTTCCCGGGAAACTTGAAGGGCAGATAAATGAACACCAGGATGACATGCGATATCGACATGAGCGCCGCCGTCAGCCCCATTGTTCGGCGGTAAGGCAGCAACCTGTCCAGACTCGAGCTGAAACGCGATAGCGGGCCAAGTACTAGCGCCAGGGCAAGGCAATAGACCGATGCTATCGCCGTGCATTTCTCGGTGGTGAACAGCGTAAAGGAACTTCCCCGAACATCGTGGTACCAAATAAAAAAAAAGAAGAAGACCAAATAGATGACACCAGTGATCACCCATTGCTGGGATCTGTTCGAGAATACATGGCGCGTTCTTGCTGTTTTCATCTGCATAACCCTCTCGATTCGGATCTTACACGAAAGGAGAGTACATATAGAGCCCCAGCACGCCGGTGCTCAGGCCGACAGCGCAATCAATCACGGCGCAGTGCTCTGCGTTTGCCCTTGGCCAAACGTTTCGGCTATGCCGCGTACCAGATATGCTTCATCTTGGCATGGCCTTTTCGAATAGCCGCAATATTACGCCGCGTCAGCTTCAGTGTGATACACATTTATAATAAAGCTTCCCTTTTCCTATACTCCAATTCCGTTTCTCTGCACCTTAATCGAGTCCGTACTTCTTTTTGAATTCTTCTTTCATCTTTTTTTCCACGTCGCTGACATCCCAGCGGCCATCCAGGGTTTCCTTCGAATAGTACATCAATGGATCCACGTCCGCCTCGGGGAATGGAACAGGTTTGGGGCCGGGCACGGAGTAAGCCGATTCAGTCGCCTCGGCCATGCGGACCTTGATCTCATCTTTCGTGACATTCCAAACCATCATGTCCGTAGCAAGGGACAACGGGCCGTCGTAAGTTTCACGGATCGCGTCGTAAACTTCATAGCGTGTTTCTTCGTCGTTGAAGACGTGGTACGCCACCGCATGACGCGGCCGCACAACACTCATAATCTTTCCGAAAGCCTGGGGAGACGTGTGCAGCACCGTCGTGACGTTCAGTGTGGCCTTGGGATCACGGCCGTATAGTTCAACAAACTGAGTCGGTAAAAAGAAGCTCTCGTGAATGACCAGGTCGGCTCCTTTTGCATGTTTGATGAACCACTTGTTCGGGCCCGTATCGCCGCCGAAAACGAACTTGAGCCCCTTCCATTCAAGGGCAAAGCTTACAGCGCCATCGGCGATGTGTATGGCCGGCCATGATCGGATAGTCACCCCGTTTTGATTGTATATAACCTGGTTGTTGCCCCTGTAGTCGAACTCCGTCACCTCAATGCGGCCCGGTTCATTCGCGAGCGTCGCTTGCCGGCTCCTGTAATCCCAATTGTAGGCAAGCAAAAAATGCTCGACAGCGAATTTTGTACCGAAGTCTTCGGTTGGTCCGCTCGGTCCCCACACCTTAAGCGCGCTGGTACGACCAGCGGTCCAGCCGCCCGCCCACAAGGAAGCGAGATCGCCCCAATGATCTGTATGAAGGTGGGAGATGAACACTTTATCCAGGAAGTCGTAAGGAATCATTAGCGCGGCGACATTCGCCATGGCCCCGGTACCGAGGTCAAAGAAAAATTTGTCCCCGTTTCCAAGTTCGACCAGAAAGCACGCCGCGGCCTGCTTGTGGCGCGCCGCCGGCATCCCCGTTCCACAAGCGATCACGCGCATTTCGTCCGGACCCAGCGCCTCGGTTCCGGGATAATAGACGTATCTCTCAGGTGCGGCGCTCGTCGGTGACTTGACTTTGCCACCGGCCGCTTCGGCATCCTGCACAAGCCGGCTGCCGTTTTGCGCAATCATAGCGCCAACGATAAGGCCAGCCAAAAAAATCCCCGCGGAAATGACACTAATTCCTTTTTTCATTTGCATCTCCTTTCATCATTCAGGTTTCAGGCCCTTGTGCTGCTCTTCCGGCTTAATGCTGGTTCCGTATTCCTTGTTTACATCAGAGTAAATGCGTCGCAGCACGTCAGGAAATAATTCCTTGCCGTCGATGATGTAATCACTGAAGCCAATTCGATCATTGGGATCGGCGGGCAACTTCTTTGTCACAGACGGCATAGGCCAAACGTCTTCATCGATCACGGCCATACGCACCTTAATGTCTTTCTTGGTTACGTTGAAAACCATATAGTCGACGGACAAAGCCACTGCACCATCGTATACCTTGCGAATGTCCTCCATCACCAAAGGCGCAGTGTCGAAATCGTTAAAGAAATGATAGGCGACGGCGAGTCGCGGATTGGTCATTGCCATAACCTTACCGAACTGGGAAGGCGAGGTGTGGATCTGCGTGCTGACATTCAGGGCATCGCGTGGCGGCCATTTTTGCTTGTCAATGAGAGTTTTCGGGGCAGAGAAACACTCGTGGACGGCGATGTCAGCACCCTTAGTTGCTTCAATCCACCATTTATTGGGAAAGGTATCACTACTGAAGGCAAACTTCATACCGTTCCACTCGAGCGTATAACTCACGCTTCCGTCGATGGCGTGGATAGCCGGAAAAGAACGAATAATTACGCCGTTCTCCTGGTAGACCACCTGATTGACCTTCTTATAGTCAAACTCCGTAACTTCGAGCTTGAGGCCAAGCGTATTCACATTGCCCTGTCTTGAGCCATAGTCCCAGGCATACGCTTTTCGAATGTGATCGACAAACCACTTGGTGCCGTATTTTTCCTCGGCACCGCTGGGGCCCCACACGCGCAGTGGTTTTTGACGATTCCCGATGACGCCACCGATCCAGAGGGCGTCCAGATCACCAACATGGTCCGAATGTAGGTGGCCAATAAAAAGCTTGTCCAGATAATCATAAGGAATCTTTAGCCCGGACAGGCGTTCAGCAGAACCCGTACCGATGTCGAAGATAAACTTGTCACCATTGCCCAGTTCGACCAGCCAGCAGGCCGCAGCCTGCTTGGGCCGGGCATTGGGCATCCCGGTACCGCAGGCGGTAATCCGCATTTCATCCGGCGCCAGGTCTTCCGTGCCTGGGTAATATGCATCCCGCTCTTTTATGGCCTTAACCGGAGACACCCCGGGCTTCGTTTGAGCCGCAACTGCCACTTTAGTAACACTCAGCCCTTCACCCGTACGTCCATGGTGCAGCCCAATCATGTAGATAGCAACCATCGTTACTGCTATCATTAAAACACCGCTAAACACCAATAGCTTTTGGTTCATCGTTTTGCCTCCATGTTTCCAGCTTACTTATGCTAATTTTCGTTTCATTTTTATTCGCCTTCGCAGCAACTCATGGTCAGATTTTTTTAGTTACCAGCCGATTCTACCCCGAGAACCACATCCCTGGCATCACCGTAAGTTTTGAGCCACATCTGAACCATTTCCCTGGTTTCCGGCCGCATATTTTCAACATCTTCATAAGGCATACCTCTGGCGGGCTCCCAGTCAGGCCACTTATCCTTCATACGACGGTGCTGAACAAGCATGCGCACGAACGGTGTGCCGGCCCAGACACCCTGGTAAAGCAGTGGATTATCCTCACGCGGATCCCAGTATAGATTGTGAATTTTGGCCATGGCCGGATTGACACCCGGTGGGGGCCAGTGGATCTTCATGTTCTGTTTGACCGTCGCTTTGAGTTTATCAACTTCGTAAAGGTGCATGTAGTCGCGGCGGCCGTGCGTATCGCCCTTGAGCAGAAGGGCAGTCTGATCGATGCCGTCCACAATCCGGTCGCGGGGAATGCCAGCGGTATTGCCGGCAATGCGGGCAAAGGTGGTGTAAAGATCACTGACGAAGACCATGTCGCCGGCAATTGTATCCGGTTCGATTACTCCGGGCCATCGGATAAAAGCGCCGACACGGTGACCGCCCTCAAGCGCGGTTCCTTTGGTGCCACGGAAAAGCCACTGGGAGTATCCCGACCCGGGGATCTCCTGTTTCATCGGGCCGTTGTCACCCATCACCATAACAATGGTGTTATCCGCAATGCCCAACTTATCGATTTCTTCCAAAACTTCACCGATATACCCGTCGACCACCGCCATAGCATTAACCCATCGTCCGCAATTCGGTGTTTGACACTTGCTGTCGTCGGTTGAGTTAAGAATTGCTACCGGAATTTGCGGCCAGTAGTTCAGGAAGAATGGCTTGTTGCCTTTTACCAGCTGGCGAAGCGAATTGAGCGCCTGCTCCTGGAATCGCTGGTTGACCCTTTTGTAAAACTCGATATCTGGTTTTTCTCCTGGCTTTATGCCCCATTCACGCAATTTGCTTCCACGCTTGCCTTCCACCTGGGTTACCCAATCATAAAGCCGAAAGGTCTTGTCCAACCCGTAATCGGGATCGACAGTCGCAGGCGTAAAGGATGTGGTCCGACCGTAAATTTCCGCGTCCCGGGTCAAAAAGCTGTAAGAAACCTGGTTGTGCATGGGGAAGGAGGCATAATCGAAACCCTGGTTAGTCGGATAGGCTTCCTTGATATCGCCCATGTGCCACTTACCGATATGGTGGGTCGCATAACCCGCATCAGAAAGCAGCTCGGCAATCGTCACCTCCCTGTCATTGATCCCGACGCCCTCGGGTGGTGTGACTTTGGTGAGTTCCATCCCTGTGCGTACTGCATATCGCCCGGTCATGAAGGCGACACGCGTCGAGGTACAGATGTTCTCCGCATAAAAACGGGTGAACGTTATGCCTTCTTTGGCCAGTTTATCGAGTTTCGGCGTGCGGCCACCCCGAATCTTGTTTAATTCCGGCATGCCGAATTCGCCGAATCCCATATCGTCAATTAGAATATAGACGATGTTTGGGGGGGTTCCTTTGTTTTTCTTGCGAATTTCAGCGAGTTTCTTATCGATTTCCGTGTCCTCTGCAGCCCACTTGTCCTTGTATTGATGCAATAGGACATAATGCTCCGCATCATGTCGGATCGGCTCAGCAGCCTGCACAAGATTTGGAATCCAGAATACAAGTATTCCCATAGCCACAAATGTTTTAGCAATGGATTTCATTTTTTCTCCTTTCATTTTACTCTCCTTTGGTAAACATCTTATAAGGTCGAAATTTGCTATGCATGAATTGGTGTGTCGGCCGGTAGCCTTCCCTTTAAGCAGCCATCAACCTCTCAACCGTTCGATAACCTCCGTATCTTTTCTTCAGGGGCTCAAAAGATTGAAGAGAGACATCAAACGGCAATCGGAGCAAGACCGGGCCTTATTGCCCGGCTTTTCCGTTCCAAACCTATTTGGTCGGCTTATACCAGGGCTTCTGTTTCCGCCAATCCTGATCCTGCAGGTTGTATTTCTTGGAATGTTCATCAAGAACCTTGTTCTGGGCATTAAATGCCGGTCCCCACTCGCCGGATTTGATGAACTCCGACATAACGGGCTTCCGACCCTTTTCAGGAGGCGGCTGCCTCATCGTCCCGGGCACGGCCCAGGATTTGTCCGGCGCAACGGCCATGCGCTCGATAATTTTGTCTTTGGTGATATTCCACATCATCATGTCTGTCGCCATGGAAAGCGGACCGTCGTATGTCTCGCGTATGGAATCATAGATCACATATCGAGTGGCTTCTTCGTTGAAGAAGTGGTAGCCCACCGCATGACGTGGCTTGATTTCGCTCATGACCTTGCCAAAAGACTGCCCGGAGGTGTGGAATTCGCAGCATGCCCGCCAGCCAAGCTGTGGCGGTTGGTTGCCCCAGGCAACCCATATCTCCGGCGGCGGAAAGACTTCATGAATGACGAAATCGGCATCTCTGGCGTACTTGACAAACCACTTGTTGGGGGTTGTGTCGCCACTGAAGACCATCTTCAGCCCCGCGTATTCGATTGCAAAACTCACGGGTCCGTCTCCCGCGTGGATTGCCGGCCAGGAGCGCACCGTAATGCCGTTTTCCTGATAGACGACTGCATTTTCACCCTTGTAGTCAAACTCGTGGACCTTGATCTGGCCCGGAACCGGTGTAATCTTGAAGGCTCGCGTCTGGTAATCCCAATTGTTGGCCTTGAGAAAATGCTCCACGGCATATTTGGTACCCATCTCCGGCGTCTGACCGCTGGGTCCCCAGACCTCGAGCGGTACCGGCCGGCCGGCTGTCCAGCCTCCTGCCCACAGAGACGACAAGCCGCCCCAGTGATCCGTATGCAGATGGCTCAAGAATACTTTGGTGAGATACTGGTACGGGATCATCAACGATGAAATATTGCGCATCGCGCCCGTACCAAGATCGAAAATCAACTTTTCGCCGTTGCCGAACTCAAAGAGAAAGCAGGCCGAGGCCTGGCCCCGTCGCTGGTCGGGCATCCCGGTGCCGCAGGCAATAACGCGGACCTCATCCTTTGCCAACTTTTCGGTACCGGGATAGTAGACATAGCGGTCCGGCGCTGTTCCTGTGGCGGATGTCACCTTGCCGCCGGCCGCCTGCGCCTCTTTAACCAAAGCTGTCTTCTGTCCGGCCAGCCCTTTGAGCCATCCGGCAGTGTAAACCGCTGACAATGCAATTAGGGTAAAAATGCCGATTACTAATATAGTTAATTTACGTTTCATCTTTATTTCTCCTTTCGATGACAAAATTGAAGCTCTAAGTTACCCCATACCTAAAAAGATATAGGAGCAACGCACAGGCTTTAGTACTCGGCTTTTCCTATTATGCAATACGGATGGGCTTATACCAGGGCTTTTAGTTGCGCCAAACCTGTTAAATTCCATATTCCAATTATGAAGATACGAAGACTCCTCCTTGAAGTACTTTCTCAATGGCCGGTATGAGATCGGTAGCGATCGATCGCTTAAGCACGAATCCCGTAACACCATTAGACAATACCTCGTCTATGACGGTCTTCTCGTCATGAACGCTGAGGATGATAAACTTTTGGTTGGGAAAACTGTCTTTAAGCTGGCGCGCAATATTGTTCTCTCCGGAAACTCGTATGGAGAGATCTACCACCGCAAGTTCGGGTTTAATTTGTTCTATGGTTCTAAACAGGGAGGGTTTGTCGGCAACCATCACAACCGTATCAAACGTGGTATCCAGCAATCCCCGCAAACCTTCCAGCAATTCCTGGTGTCGATCAGCAACAATTACGGACCCGTATTTCATGTTACTACTCCCGAAAAATGAAGGTAGGAAAGCCAAGGTAAAATAGAATCCAGTGATGAAAATATAAGTTATGCGGCGGAGCAAAAGCAACTCGTGAAATTACGGGTTTTGACTGGAAAAATTACCAGTTATGATGCCGGCAAAAAAAGGTCGGAAGGAAGCAGGAGAAATATTATCGAGCCTCTAGAGGAAATATTTTGTTATTCGCGCTTCATAACCACCCGATTTAAACCGTCACAATACCGCTTTTGATGGCATATCCCAACAACGCGGCACTTGTTTTTAAATTAAGTTGCTCCATCATTTTATATTTATGAAATTCGACGGTCCTGGAAGATATACACAGAATGTCGCCGATTTCCGCAGCGGAGTGCCCTTCCGCCAATAATTGCAGCACTTCTTTCTGTCGAGGGGTCAGTATTTCAGCGTCATCCTGCTTAGGATCCAACCCGTCTTTATAGGCTTGCATAAGATCCCCGGCAATCACCGGGGTTATATAAATTCGTCCTTTGATGGCCTCATGGATCGCCGAGACCAGCTCGGAAGGAGCTGAGTGTTTTAGGACATAACCCGAAGCACCGGCTTCAAATGCCCGTGTTGCGTAGGCCACGTCCGGGTGCATGGTTAGAAAAATCACCTTGATGTCGGGCTTGATCTGTTTAATCTGGCGAACCGCTTCGATTCCGTTGAGCAGCGGCATGGAGATATCCACTACAATTACCTCCGAATGTGTCTTCTGAACCGCTTTTACCAGCGCCCGCCCGTCTTCGAATATACCCGCGATTTCAAATTCTGGCTCCAACAGATTGCGTAACCCCTCGGTGACCATTCTGTGATCGTCGGCCATTATGACCCGCACCTTCTTCATCGTTGCACCTATATTTATTAACCAGTTATGTCACCATATTATATAATTTCAATTCACTACAGGATTTCACAATATACGCGCCTCGGCAGATCACTTAAATATAGTGGTTGTTTTCCGGGTAAAGGATCTCTCATAAGAATTTAAATAATCAATAGTCAAGTTGTCTATGTTAAATTGTTGTTTTATATTACATACCGGAATGCGAGTTGTTAAGGTTCCGCCGGCACACAGATGTTTAGGACGGTTCCCTCCCCTGGCCGGGAATCTATCGATATCTCACCTCGAACGAGCCGAACCCGTTCCTGCATGCTGACTAGCCCCAGTCCCAATTCATTCTCGAACTCATTAGGATCGAATCCTGCACCCTGATCTTTGATCATCAGATGGATTGAATCAACCTGACCGGCGAGGGCAACATTTACCGACGTACTACCGGAGTGTTTGGCGACATTTCTTAGCCCCTCCTGGACAATTCGGTAGAGACTAACGGCGACCTCCTTGGTGATTTTCAGTGGCATATCCTCAGAATGGAAATCAACTGCAATCCCTTCCCGCCGGGTAAAACTGTTGCATTCTGATTTAACGGCCTCGATCAGCCCCAGGTCGTCTAAAATCGAGGGGTGAAGTTGGCGGGAAATGGCATGGATATCGCTGGAAAGATGCGCCAACTTTTCCCTGATGTTCTGAAGGCTCTCGGCAACTGGATCTTTGGAGTCCTGAAAAAGTTTCTCAATTGTACCAACGTCTATGGCTATAACCGCCAGCCGCTGGGTCAAGTCGTCGTGCATTTCTCTTGCCAGCCTGCGCCGCTCGGCTTCCTGAATTGACAGCAGCCTGCCGGCCATTTTCCGTAGGTCTTCCTGGCTTTTTAATAACGCCATTTCCGCCTTCTTGAGATCGGTAATCTCCCGCCCAAATGAACACATGAATTCACGGTCGCCGAATTTGAGGTAATTGTTAGCTACCTCAATGTCATGAACCTGTCCATCGCCACTTATCTGTTGGATCTCCAACCGCATAAAGCCCCTCTTTTTTACTTCTTGAAAGTGCTCGGACCATCTTTCCTCAGTGAATTCAGGGCCAATATCGGACACACTCATTGAGAGCACCTCATCAACAGTGCAACCCATTTCCTTGCAGGCAGCCTCATTTGCATAGAGAAAACGTCCATCCGGCGCGATCCAGGCTATTCGATCCAATGCGCTATCCATTGAGAACCGCATCATCTGCAATTTTTCCTCTTTCTCTTTTCGGTCGCTGATGTCCTGAGTGATGATGACCGCTGCTGGGATACCATCAATGGGGATAGAAACGGATGTGGATTCTACGGTTATTTTTCTCCTGTCTTGCCTGATCAATTCTATTTCTGCCAAAGGATTATCCTTACCGATCATAAGTCTATCCATCCGTTCGCTGATCAGGTGGTGCGATTCCGGTGCAACAATGTCAATGGCGGGAAGGCCGACCATCTCACCCGGATCGGAAAAGCCGAGCATTCGGGCCCCTGCCGGATTAGCAAAATGAATGCCTCCATTTTGGATGGCCATAATTGACACCGGTGCTGCTTCGACCAAAGAGCGATAGCGTGCTTCACTCTCCTTTAATTTTGTTGTTCGGTATTCAACCTTTAGTTCCAACTCATCCCTTGAAATCATAATCGATTTCAAGTCATTTATCATCTGATTGAATGCACGGGTCAGTTTTCCGATTTCATTATCGAATTTGGGCTCGACTTGATAATTAAGGTTCCCTTTGGCGATGATTTCCGCTCCCTCCTGCAGTCTGCCTAGCGGTTTCAGAATCGATTTGGCGGTGAAAAAGGAGATGCCAAAGGTTACCAAGGTTAAGAAAAAGATGGTCGCAAAAACTACCAATGAGAACGTTTTTTGTTCTGACAGGAGATGATCCTCACTTGCTCTGGCGATATGAAGAGCATCATTGAAAATATCATATAGCTTGACAAGAATTCGACTTTGCAGTCGATTTTCCGTCTGTTGAATCAAGACCGGTGAGACGCCCGGTCTAGCATTCGTTTGACTGGTGAGGCTTATGAAAGAGGCTAAGACCGCTTCATGTTTTTTTTTGATTCCAGCCAGAAGGGTTCGATTGCCGGAGTTCGGAATTTGCATTTGCTGAAAACGTCGCGACATTCGGTCGGCGTGCAACTTCCATTGAACCAGCGGGCGCTGCTCGCGATATATCATGTATTGGTGCATGATCAATTTCGATTCAAATACGTTGCGGGTCAATTCGGCCGCTTTCTTGACGTTGTCAATCTCAATATTGATCCGTTTAAAGGCAACCAAACAGATTGCGCCTGTTGCAAGAGAGGCGATTATCGATGCGACAATGCCGGAGTAAAACATGGTTTTAATTTTCATTGGATGATCGTCCCAGTTGTTTTATCTAATAAATTATACTAATGCCATCCGGATGCACAGACGCCATGCTATCAAAATTAAAAAATTCCAGGAGGTTGGGGACTTTTTCGCGAGCGATCTTTTGAGTATCGTTCAGCCAGCGGTATTCATCCTCCATGGTAATTAGCAAGGCCATGGGGAGTGCGAATTCATAGCGCATCGAGGGCAGGTTTATTTCAAGCACGTCTCGGCGAATATTTGCAGCCCCAGCGATGGCGTCGACCGCCAGGGTTGGATTCTTGTGGTAGAACGTTTCAGCAAGGTGAATCGCACGTAAAAATCGCTCGGCGGTTTGCGGTCTTTTTTCGAGCAGATTCCGTGTAGATGCTAAAATGTAAAAATTTTCATCATCCGGCTGGAGAGGCCAAATGGTGGCGTTGGAAACTAATTCTTTCTTTATTGTTGGCAACTGGCGAAAGACCACCACACCCGCGTCAACATCGCCTTTTATAAGGGCCTCTCCTACATCCTTAACGTGCACATCTACCAATCCGACATCCTGCATGCTCACACCATGAATTGTTAGGTATTTGGCCAGCACAAATACCAATTGCGTTCCGAGCATCAACCCCACTTTCTTACCTTTTAAATCTGGAATCTTTCGAATGCCTTGATCTTTTCGTCCGACGAGTACGAAGAATTCATAACGTGCAATCGATGCACAAATCCGCAGCTCAGGAAAATCTGAAATTTGTTTCACAAACGGAAATTCCCCTGCCGCTGCAAAATCAATTTCACCGCGTTTCAGGGCCTGCAGCGCCATGGCGCCGCTTGGCAACTTGTGGATGGTGACATCCAGACCGTATTGCCGGAAATATTCCTTTGATTTGGCCAGCCACAGCAGCCCGGACAATTCCAACTCGAACATGCCGGTGGCGACGGTCACTTTCTCCATGGGACCGGAAGTTTGATTTTTTTTTTGATCTTCACAGCCGGTCATTAATAATAAGATAGCTGACAATAATGTTGTTAAAGCTAGTTTCATTGTTTTATTTGTTTACTGGAAATAATCAAACAGAATTAGCAGTAGACCTGGGACAAACAGATGCTTTTTTATCCAGTAAGGTCGAAAATTGCTATGTATGAATTTGGTGTGTCGGCTGGTAGCCTTCCCTTTAAGGAGCCATCAACCTTCCAACCTTCCGATTATGATTTGTTATTTAATCTTCTCAATGATGCGGTTTGGCTTCATTTTGGCCCATGTTCGGAATTTTCAATTTGGCTCTAGCTGCATTCACCGCCTCCATCCCGGCAGTAAATGAAACGGCGTGAATTTGAATAGAAGGAGCTCGTTTCAATAAGTGTAAGGCACCCAAAAAAGCAGCGAAGCGATCGCTCTGCCAATGGACATCAAGGGCTGCTTGATTTTCCCACTCTTGGAAAACGTAAAAGGATTGATCATCATCAATATCCCGGCTAATGTGATGGCTCACACAACCTGGTTGTTGGGCTGTTGTGGATAATATCAGCGGGACAGCTTGTAAAAATTCCTTCCGCTTTTCCAAAAGAACATCCAGTTCGTAGATAACCAAAATCATAATATAATCCTGCTTCTTTCACTCTCCTCAAACGTATGTTTTTGGGTTAATCAGTCAGAGCCAAACATGTAATAGAGTATGCCTCTTTATTTTGATTTAGATACGAGTTTTGCTAATCCGGTTAAAGGCTATGTGTTTTGAATGCGTCTTACCCAACTTTTCTCATGCCAATTATAATTTTGATGATGAATGTGGGTTAGGCATCCCTCTGTTTGGAGAGTTGCATGCAAATTCGCTATACTGGGAAAACCATCGAGATTGATGTTCATCCCAGCAATATATGTGCCATAAAAAAGGCACGGATAAAGATGCGGTCAAATATTGAATATAACGTAAAATTGAGTGTTATTAGATATTTGTTAGAGGCGGTTGGAGAGATAGAGCCACCATATAAGGTGGCAACCCACCGCATACCGTGGGTTTGTGGCTCGCGAAATATGGTGGGTTTTAACCTTGGGAAGCGAATGGTTGCTTCAGCAAACCTGCAAAAGATCCGGGCCCGGAGGACCCAGCTTTGATTTCACCCCAGAGGGCTGGAGGTTACCTTAGACTCCGAATGGAATGATGGAATTGTGGAATAATGGAATATTGGGTATCAAAACCGGAAGATGGTCTAATTTTAAGTTCTGGTCCGCACCATCATGATAGGATCAGATCACAATCCGTTAAACCCAGTATTCCAACATTCCAGCATTCCATTATTCCGCTTACGTTTGAAGCAGGATTCACGGCAGAGCCGATTGTCTCTGACCTGACCCAGAGGACCAGGTTTTCTGCATCAAAATAAAGGTCAGTTCGATTCGGGACGTTTGATCCTCAACCTTTCCATGCGGTTTCTAAGGGTGCTGGGGGCAAGGCCCAGCGTTTTTGCGGCCCCTTTGATTCCTTCGATTTTCCAGCCGGTGGTTTCAAGGATCTTGAGGATATGATTTCTTTCCATTTCGGCCAGTGTCTGGTTCGAATTAATGGCCGCTTTAGACGAATTAGCCGTGAGTTTTTCGGTTAGCTTCAGTACTGAGTTTTTCGAAGTAATAACGGCTCGTTCGATCACATTTTCCAGCTCGCGGACATTCCCAGGCCAATCGTAATTTTGCAAATGCCTTATCAGTGCGGCAGGAATAGAGGAGATACGTTTACCCATTTTGCGACTGAATTTGTCCACAAACCAATTGACGAGCAGCGGGATGTCCTCTTTGCGATGCCTCAATGGCGGCACAGTGATGGGGAATACATTGATACGATACAACAAGTCTGAACGGAAGCGGCCGGCACTGACCTCGTCATCAAGCGATCGATTGGAGGCTGCAATGATCCTAACATCCGTTTTAACCGTTTTCGAGCTGCCTACCGGCTCAAATTCACCGTCCTGCAGAACCCGGAGCAATTTCGCCTGAAGATCAATGGGAATTTCACTGATTTCATCCAAAAAAAGCGTGGCCTTGTCTGCCAGTTGGAATCGGCCGATACGTCTTGAATCGGCACCCGTAAACGCTCCCTTCTTATGGCCGAACAATTCACTCTCAACTAACGCCGCAGGCAGGTTGGCACAATTGACTTTAACAAGGGCGTTCTTGTTTCGTAAACTGGCATGATGGATAGCTCGGGCGATGAGCTCTTTACCGGTTCCGGTTTCACCTAGAATCAGAACCGGGGCATCAGTTGATGCCACTTCCGAAACCCGGTGAAGCACATATTTTAGAGTGTCACTGCTGCCGATGATATTTTCGAAATTGTGATCAGACTTGATTTCCTCTTGAAGGTATGCACTTTCAGCTTCTAACTGGTTTTTCAGCTGCTCGATCTCTGTAAAAGAACTATGGAGTTTCATTTCAGCTAGTTTACGTTGGGTAATATCGCTGTGAGCCACAATCACCCCGCCCTTTCGCCCCTTGAAGGGTATGACGGTCATTAAAAACCAGCGTTTCACGGTGGGAGAATCACAGGGATACTCCATCTCAAAATATTTAATAGAACCATCGAGTACTGAGCTGAGACCGTTAATTGCCTCATCAACAATCTCTCCTCCATTACTTGCAGCTTCCCGGCAGATCCTGAGATAGTTAACACCAGATCCGACACCATCTGGAAAATTCGCATCGTTTTTGCGGGCAAACTGGTTCCAGGCTTCGTTGACTGTTAAAATATTCGCCTCATTGTCCAAAACTGCTATGTGTTCAGGCAGTGACATCAACACGGATTGGTTGAATTCTTTGCTCTGCTGTAATCCTTGCTCCATCTCTTTACGCGCTGTTATGTCTCGGTTGCTGGCGCGGAATCCATTAAGACGGCCGTGATCGTCTATCACCGGCTGGCAGGAGTGTTCAATCCAGCAGATCTGTCCATCCCGTCTTTGAATGCGAAACTGCATCTCTCGCGGTTTTGGCTCCCGACGAGAATTATGGTAATGTGTGTCCCATTTCTCGTGATCCTGTTGTATGATGATCTCTCTGAGGAGAGACGGATTATCCATGAAATCCTGCACGCTGTAGCCACTAATGCGCTCACAGGAAGGGGAGACGTATTCCATAGTGCCGTCAACCTTCGCCCAGTGCTCCCAGTCATAAGTAAAATCGGCAACTGTTCGGTACTTTAGCTCGGCCTGCCTCTGCTTGATAATATCGGCAGCTACGCGCTCTTGCAGCTCATTAATCGCCAGAACAACGTGTTCGAGCTCATCGGGCTTATCCGCGTCACGTGGGTTGCGATCCAGTGTCAAAAGACGATTTTTTGTGCCCGGTGTCAGGTGTTTGGTAAAATCGGCCATTCGTAACAGGTGACGGGTGATCAACAGATAAATAATCGCCAGGATTCCGGCTGAAGCCAAAAAAGTTTTACCCACGTTCGTGACCAGAATGGTTACTACTCTTGACCAGAGACGCTGATACACCCCCTCCAGGCTGGCCATCACGATCAGAGTACCTATAGACCTTCTTTCGCCCACGGGATCGATATATTCGAGCGGGAATTCATTGCGGATTATTTTTTCCGCATTCGGATTGCCATGAGAATGCGTTAAGATCTGACTGCCCCTTACCTCCTGTAACTCCAGATAAACGATGTCCGGCAGTTTCAGGACACCTTCGAGTTCAAGCCGCAAATGATCCTGGTCGATTTTAAAGGTGCTCCTGGCGATGGTAGGCAGATAGCTTTTTTCGATAAGTCTAAAACTTGCGTGCAATGCGGATACGTCTCTTCGATAATCCAGATAGAGCTGAATTGCGGTTGCAATTATGGCAAAAAGCGAGCTGCACAAAACCACATACACCACTGAGCGGTAAGATAGCGTGTATTGTTTTTTCTTGGAAAAAGGGGGTAAAGGCAATCTCATCTATTTTTTTTGGCTATTTCTATTAATATCCGAAATATCCCGTCAGTTTTCACTGCTTTGAGTTTCTCCGCACGCCGGGGGGTAATGCAAGGAATAGTAAATAATCATAAATAATCACCAAGTTTAGTGATCCTGATATTATCTTGGCGTTGTTGTTGCTATGACTTCCTGTTGAAAGTGTTCTCTCAATTCTTGCAACTCTCCACTCACATACATCTTTACAAGGAGATCCTCTACTATTGGAGCTAATTTCCTATGTTTTACATGCAGGTAATTATACGTCCGAAATGTAGCTAGCGGTGGACCTATGGGACGAATTACATTTCCAAGATTTAGTTGTTTCAAATGGATTAATCCATTGAAACGCGGATTGATAATTAGATCAACACGGTCTGAATTGAGAAACTGAAATAACGTTGGATCATCGTGTATAATTTCCACACGTTTAAATCCTTTTGTTGCATCTTCAATATATTGAACACCTTCTCTTACCCCAATATTATAATCCTTAATTGAATCCCATCCCTCTACTTTCATATCGGGAATTTTAGTAAATACTGTCCCTTCAAACTGACTTATATGAGGAGATAACCTGATTAACGTTGGAGCAACTTCTTGTACTCTCATAATTCTCTGACACTCGCCATCCACCGCACCAGTCTTAGCAGAAACCAATGCTCTTTTACCTGTCATCTTTATAATTCTAACAGGAATTTGTAGACGTCCATAAATTTCTTTAACGAGCATTTCTCCAACTTCTTGTGCTGGAGCTCCTATCATTCGAGAAAAGGTTAGGCCTCTCGTTCGGTAATGAGCCAAAATTTCCTCAGTATTTTGAGCATGAACGATACTACTCATTAATATTAAACACACTATACAAATAACTGAGTGTTTCATGAGTTATACTCCCTATTTACATTCGCCATTATTTTACACTGAACAGAATTTGTTTATTCACCGGCATTCGTTCTATTCGGAATTGCTTTCTGGGCTTCTTCTGCTGTATCAGCAGCCGAGAAATAAAACCATATCCAAAGGGAAATTAAATCGATTGTATTCTAACGCCTTGTGGGGTTACTGCTGAATCTCTGTTTTTCTATATATTTCTCCCGATCTGTTCATGAAAACGCAGATGCAGATTCCGTTAATCTCGCAATAAACTGATTCGATTCTGGGATATTTCGAAGTTCCGCGACATGTCGTGGAAAACACACAACGCCGCTTATCCTCTATCCCAAAGTTCATAAATAAAATCAAGTGTTAAACAGTACCAGGGTACGGATCCTGTCTGGCATACAGGTTGAACATATATTGATACAATTTCATGTTCTTAATTGCGCAGGCATTTATTCTAAACACTCCTGGCCAGAGTACTTGATGATTAATACCAATTAACCAGTAGATTACAATAGATAGTGTTGATTTTTAAAAATTACGGAGAATCACAAATATTGTGGTTCGACTAAAATCCAAAAAATTTCCGATATATAGCCGTAAAACGTAAAAAATCCTGATTTTTATATTAATATTAATGTGTTACACGCTGTTAAACTGCCTTTTTTTTTTGTGATTGTCAAGGTTATATATGGCCGGATTACTCTTTTTTAAGGCCGAGGTGGTGGGGCGGGAATGGAAGGAGACCGATAGGGCGACTGGATTAACGGTCATGAAAAAATGCATTTCTAATATAAAATAGTTAGACATGCATATAATCATGACCGTCCCGGTCATCTACAAGCGCCGAAGAAGAGCGTTTGTATATTGTCGCTGCCGAGATTTTCATTCTTGACGGATTGATTTTGCCCTCTGCTGCCTGATATGTTATCAATAACACAATCTTTCTTAAATCGAACCGAGGTACCCAGAAGATCCATGATTGGTTAAACCCCAAACCGGAAGGGGGTGCCATGAAACTATTTTTCACTATCCTCGAGATCTTCTGCATTCTGTTACTTATAATTTATGCCCCAATTATTTTTCGGGTGAACCTAGTGAAGCTATTGCTTTTTTAGCCTTAGTGGGTCTTTTCGTATTCGGCATGTATTTCATGAAACGATGCTCAAGGCGCAAAGGGACAAAGTTTTAGGCCCTCATCTGAGCTGAGATTTCGAGAGATAAACATAATCAGCCACCAGTGAGCCCGAATTGGTAGATAGAGCTTCCAGTTTGGGCCTATTGTTTCGTAAAAATAAATGCTTAGCAAAATGGAGGTTATAATGAAACGATTATGGTATGTTGGACTTTATTTGGTATTTTTACTTGGAGGCCCCGGCGGAACCGAGATTCTCTGTGCGGGGACAGGGCAAGATGGTGAATTACAGCGTGGGATTACTTGGCCCAATCCACGTTTCACCGACAACGGGGACGATACAATTACAGACAACCTGACCGGATTGATGTGGACAAAGGACGCCAATCTTTATGAAACAAGGAATTGGACCCAAGCCCTATCTGATTGTGAGAGCTGCACCGTCGGGGGATATGATGACTGGCACCTTCCCCAGCGTAGAGAGTTATTCAGCTTGGTCCACGATGTGTATTACAATCCTTCCTTGCCTAACACAGCAGGAACGGGGCAATGGACGAGAGGGGACCCGTTTATCAACGTGCAGTCGTCCTATTATTGGTCGTCTACTACCTCAACCTACTTCACCTACCAAGCCTGTGGCGTTGGCCTGCTCAACGCCTTCGTAGTCATCAACGCTAAGAGCAAGGCCTACTATGTTTGGTGTGTGCGAGGCGGATCTGATTGATACTGTGAGGATTTGAATGATATGATCCTTTCAAGGGGTGCAGGGGGGGAGCTCCCTGTTTTTTCGAGTTTTTTGAGATTTAAAGGATTGATTAGGGGTGGCCCGACCCCCAATCCAGTTCAATGGTCATTGGCACATTATCCATGAGAATTAGACAGTCTTGATTATCGCTCTATCACCCTGCCCTGGCTAATAAATGAGACTGAATGGTTTCCTCTATGACCAGTCATAAGGCTTTCTATTATGGGCTCATTGACTTTCTCTTCTGATTTCCATTCCACCAGAAAATTTGCGCCCCACCCCCCGGCGGTATCCGAGGTCTTGACATAGAAATATGCCGAGCCCATGGGATTTACCTGTTTGGATTTTCCCAAATACTTCCTTACCAACTTTCCATCCGTATCGTAATACTCAACCCGCGAAATAGTAATCGGAAGAGCTGGGTCAGTATTGCGAATGCTGAGAAGTGATGACAGCTGCCAGGTAAGCTCTTTATCTCCAATGAAAATATTAGAATAAAGTGGCACATAAACTGTCTGTCCCTTCGACAGCCTAAGGACTTCCGAGGCCTGAATAGGACCAATGATAAATCCTGATATCAGCAGGGTTGCCAAAATGAATATAGTCAGCTGCACCATCTTGCTTTTTACGCTCACTTTTCACCTCCTATTGTTTCTCAATCGCGACACCGGTTCTCACAAATGAAATGCTTGTCTGACCTTCGGTGCCTATCATCACAGCCTATTTGTTTGGCAAATTCATTATTCCCCCTTATGCTTTCGCTTAATTCGATAGCCAGCTTTGTTAAAAATTAAAGAGATACAGAAATATAATTCAGCCACATTTCACATTTTGTCAAGAAATGAAAATTATTCATTTCACAAAGGATTCAAATCCCACCGCAAGTATAAGAGGTTGAGGTTCCGAATAAAGAAGGCGATTGAGGAGGTGCTGATTAAGTCTCAAGAAGTGGTGAGTTCGTCCTCGGCGCTCGATGGTTCCACCTTTTCTGCAGATGTCTGCCCAGGCTTTTTTCCGGTTAACTTCTCGTACCAAATCGGGTGATGGCTTTTAACGCAGTCAATGGGCAATTCTCCATCTCCAAACATGGCATTCAATGCCTGACGGTTCATGGGTAGCAAGGACAGATATAGATGAACGATGAGGAATATGCCAATAACCACAAAACTGGCGGCATGCACGAAACGCGAGAATTCCTGGATTCCTTGCGAGAACAGGTCCCTGAACATCAGCACAAAGCCGCTGACTGTGATGGCGGTGATTCAATAGAATCCTCTAATATACCCATCGATTGAATCAATGTTTGGCGATTTAAAAATAAATGTAACAATATCGAACTCCTTGAAGAGTTCGTGTGAAACTGTTATATATTCTAAATGGACAAAGTGGCGGTACTACTTAATGAGATGGTTGAGCAAGGTATTATTGAGGACTATGCGGTATTTGGTGCCGTAGCTCAAATGCGTTACACCGAGGCCGTGGTGACGTTGGACGCAGATATACTTGTGGCACTAGCCGAACCGGATAAACTGGATGTGTTAAGCCCGATTTATGATTTCTGCCGAGAACGTGGTTACTTTCCCGAGGGCGAAGCGGTCCGTGTTGGGGACTGGCCCGTTCAATTCATCCCTGCATTCAACAAGCTCACCCGAGAAGCCATTCGTGATGCTGAAATAGGAGACCTTGATGGGATCCCGCTGCGGGTCATTCGTGCGGACTACTTAGCGGTCATCGCATTGAGCGTGGGCCGTGCAAAAGACTTCGCACGTGTGCTGGCGCTCCGTGAAGCCGGTGCTGTGACAGACAAGGAGATCTCTGATTTGGCCATACGCCACAATCTTACATCCGAATGGAATCTATTCAGGAAGCGTTTTGATGAGAGCTGATATTCAAGCTATTCTAGAAAAGCAGGCTGCGTGGCAGCGATCACGGGCCAAAAGGTCTTGGGCCCAGAAGTTGCGGGATTCTGTTGCTATGCGTCGTACCTTAACGCTTCTAAAAAAACATCCATCTCCGCTTTCTGAAAAACGACCAAATCAGGAATAACGCGCCGGCTGCGATTTATGGAGAGGTTTTCAAACCACTTCTTTTTTTCAGTCGCGTGGAATAACGCCCAGCGTGCGGGCCATTTTCACTGCTTCGATTCGGCCCCCTGGCATTTAGTTTTCTGTAGATGTTTTGCAGATGTGAATTCTCCATGTTTCAAATTAATATCTCAAGTGCAGACGTTTGGAGGACGTTGCAGATACGTTTGAGTGATCTGCAATTTTAGAAATTAAAAATATTTTGATTTGCCAGAGGATATTTGTAATAATTTTAGATTACAGGAGCGTCGGGGACGTTCCTCGGATTTACAGTTTCCAGTTTTTGCTTTCACCTGTCTTTTAATTTTGCCATTAACGCCTTTGCTTTCTCAATAGCATCACGCTCTTTTTCGTCAGGTGGTTCGATCCAGGGATTTGTGACTTTCATGGTTATTTTACCGCTAAGTGGTTGTTCCGGATATGCCCCTGGATCAAATAAGGAATACCCTCTAAATTCCACCGCACTTTCTTGATAACATGACCACACGGCCTGTCAGATTAAGTCAGGATTACCCTCGAACTGAAGGTCGATTAAGGAAAGTTGGTTCCGAAGGGGAGTGACCTTTAGCATGTTTACACCCCGGAGTTCGTGGAACAACGCTAATTATCGAGATGGAGCATTATCATTTCTGGCATTTGGACGGAAAATTGACACCCACCATTGCCATCTCAAGGTCTTCGAAATGAATCTATGATTCCTGCTTAAGATAATTTAATGAATTTTGCAAGAGTTTGGAATTTGAGGAATTCCATAGCCTCACAATCCATTTGTCCACAGACCATAATGTTCCTTAACACCAAGTACCCGTAGCGCGTGAGAAATGCATTTTTTCATGACTCTTATAACCCCACCATTGGAATGAAGCCATGGATCACGGGGTGGCCTCTCCGGTTGTTCTGTCGGCAACCAGTGAGAGGGTTTTAGACCATGTTTCACCGGAGGACCTATGTTTTATCCGAGCTCAAAAGAACAGCCTCGATGTCGGTCTGAGAAAAATCCTTGCCTTTGAATAACAATGGCTGTCTCGTGGTCTTTGACAGGGCATAGGCAAAGACATCGCCGAAATTCAGACCTGCCGGATGATATCCTTTGCCGTAGTCAAGGTAGGCTTGACGGGCAATGCGGGCCTGCTCGGGGGTGACAGGCTCAATGGCAATTAGTGTCCGTTCTACAAAGGTATCCACCTGACGTCCGGCGGCAGGACCAAGCCTAGCGTCCAGGTTAATCGCCCCCCCAAGAAAGTTAGCCGCAGACATGCGGCAGGTCTCCGCTGCATAGATAGCTTCAGAGAATTGACGGGCATCAACTTCCTGTAGCAGAATAGCAAGGATGGAGACGTGTCGACAATCATTTCGGCAAGCCTCGTTGATCGTACAAAAAATCACTATGATCCAAAGAGGAAATGGGTTCTTTGATTAACGCCGCACAGCGCTTACCGATTTCCATCATTTCCGTAACTGTTGCCTTTCGATCCTGCTGGTGAAGTCGATCCAAGCGTTCTCGCAGAGCAATCGTGACCGCCTTCGTCATTGATTCGTTTGTAAGCTCTACAAGTTTCGCAGCCAGCTTGTAGGTTTCTTCATTTTTGATATTTAGATCCATTTCGATCTCCAATGGAAGAAATATTTCAACCTTTCTACCATTTTGTACCAGGAAAACCAGGACAGCAAGGAAATTTTTCGCCTTTTAGATGGAAAACATTAGTCTGGGGGATATTGAGCGCGCCGGATTTTTTGTTATATCGCGGTACGAAAATTGGGATATAAAAGCACTGAGGTTTCTAAAGAAATGGCCATCAGTGCGGTTACAGTAAGCAAAGCGGTCAGTCTGGGCGGCAGATTACCAGAGGTCGACAAAATTCAAAAATGGGTTGTGGATAATTAATTTCGGTTAAGTCCGTCTCAAAAACCAAATGATAAATTAGAAAAATAGAACGGACGTCCCTCGATTTCTCCGCAAAATTTTATTACAAAAAAGTTATATTTTCGTGATGATTTTGTGAACTGGATTGTATAACAATGCGAGGAGCCGAGTTGTTACTTGCGTTCCAACTGGAACCCACTCCCAAATGCTAGAGGGAACGTTACTATGAAAAAACGACGCAGATTTATCAAAAACTTGTTTAGTTTGTTTGTTGGCCTAAGTTTTTTTCTCAACCCGACTGCTTTGTGGGTTCGCAAGGCCGTTGCTAAGGTCAAAAAAATCATTCTGCCGCAAGGAACCCGACCTGAAACCCTCAAGGGCAAAGACCCTTCCAATCTGGATACACGTAATTTGAAACCGACGCCGGTCGAAAATTTCAGGACCATGGGGACGACCAATCACCGAGTCGATCTAAAGACTTGGCAGCTTGAAATTTCCGGCCACATCCAACGCCCCTTGCAGCTCAGTTATCCGAAGATCATTCAAATGCCCGCCATCGAGAAAAATGTTCTTTTAATTTGTCCGGGTATTTTTTCTTTTCACGCTCGATGGACAGGAATTTCAGTTTCGACCATACTTGAAATGGTCCAGCTTCGGCCCGGAGCAACCCATGTCAGCTTTACCGGCCCTGTTGGCAAATATGAAAAGGTCGAGCGATTTCCCATCGGAGATATTCTCTCCAACAAAGTGTTTTTGGCCTATCGGGTAAATGGTGAGGATCTGCCCCAAAAACACGGATTTCCACTGCGAGTGGTTGCAGAGGGATATTTTGGCTCGGATTGGGTAAAGTATGTATATAAAGTTATGGTGGAAACCAGTACCTATATAAATAGGTTTCAGTAATCAGCACCTTCTGACCTGAGAATACTGAATTTTGGTTTCATATTGAATTAGAGCCAAACCTGGAAATTCAAATCGTCACAGCGGCATACTTTATGGGAACAAAAATCGAAGCATTCTTTGGTCGCGGAAGAGGAGGCTATCTCGCAAGCCACGATATGGAGGACATTATCAACTTCATTAATGGGCGAGCCGAGGTAATCGAGGATATCAAAAACTCAGAAGCGGGTTTAAAAATTTTGTCGTTAAATCGTTACAGGGATTTTTGGAAGATGAATTCTTTCTCGAGGCCTTGCCCGGCCATCTACTACCAGATCCGGCAAGCCAGGGGCGGCGCTCAATCATCCTGGAGAGGATGAGAAAAATTACTGAACTTGGCAGCGGTGAAAAAAGGTCATGAGCTCAAGAACCGGAAAAAAATAGAAATCTGAAGGAAACTTTGAAGCCTGGGCACTGTATGCCAAAATTAGTCTGCTTAGTCAACAATGTCCCTCTTTTCACAATTTTAGTGCAGACTTTGGAGTGCAAGATAAAATTTTCAATAAATTAAGCCCCAATATTGAGCAACAATCATTTTGCCTAGTCAATTGTAGCAATGATAGTTGGTCTTCTGACAAAATCGCACGACCCCAGCATCTGCATGCGCCTACCTTTTGCTTTACTACATAGTAGTACTTTTTTTACTATTGACAATAACATCATTCCCAATTAAATACTTAGAATAATTTTTGGCCAAACGCCTCGTATTGCCCGAAAGCGGGAGGTTAACTTTCTTCGCTTTTTCTAACTGCTGACCTAATTCAGGATCTCATACTGAGGCGATCTTCATCATGATCCGATAATTATATCGCTGATAGCACTGTAATATTATTTTGCTCAGTTCTCAAAATGAACCAGTTCCCTATAAAATTGGACCTGACAACCTGGAAAACAGAAAGGAGGTATTAACATGCTGAAAAATAATAAAGTGTTTTGGGTGTTTTCGGTTGTATGTCTAATTAACCTTTTATTGTGCAGTTCACTTCTTTATGCAAACGGCAAGTACAATACCAGGGGGAAGGCAGAATTATCGGATGTCTATGAGATATATTACCAAGGTGGAGATGATGGTGGTCTGGCACACGTGACCTATTGGGCTATACCCGGAGATGTTCTTGCACCCGAAGAACAGGCCAAGGCGGATAAAATCAAATTAAACTATATTCATGCCATTGCTTTTCATCCACCCCTTTACAACCCCAATTATGTGTATATTGCCGGCACTGAAATAACCGGGTTGCTCAAAGTGGGAAAACGAATGCAGCGCATGACGTTCCGGCTGCCTGATGATTGGAATGGTAAGCTGGTGGTGGGGGGAGCTCCCGGACTGCGAAACGAATATGCCAATGAAGCCATTCTGGTTCCTTGGCTGCTGGAGGCCGGCTACGCTTACATCGCCGGTGATAAAGGCATTCCAGGTGGTTCAGCCGATATGCTTTCCGGTAAGCATCCTACCCAGCACTGGGGCTCGATGATGATTGACCTGGCACTGTGGGCTCAGAAATACATAGAAAAAGAGTTCGGGCAAAAGCCAGCTCGGACCTATGCCATGGGACTCTCCAACGGCGGATATCAGACCCGGCGGGCGTTAGAGATCGATCATAAAAGCAATAAGAAGCCTAAACATGGAAAAAAACTGATTTTTGATGGCGGTGTCGATTGGTCGGGCGCTTACTGGCCCGATGCCCGGGTGATAACTGGAAAGAGAAAAGGTGGTGTTTCGGTTGAAGCGTACGCTGCCGCAGATACAATGGTTGGTTCCATTGACAAGGGAACCCTGGCCATGGGCTGGTTCCATCTTCCGAACACCCTCGCCCAAGAAAGTGAATATATGAAAAAGCCGCGTTTTCCGGGTGCTTATTTCCCCATGGTCGATGCCGGATTTTCACCTGAATCAGCTCTGTACTGGGGCTATTATAGCTCGATCTTCGATCCCTTCCATGTTTTAGGGGGGCCCTATGCCGGCTTTTACGGTGTAGGCTACTATAACCTGGTGTCGTATGTGTACCGCGCCGAACTGCGTGGTGACGATGCTACCGCTGCCGCAGCTTATCATTGCTGGGGTGATCCGGCAAATCCAAACACCCCTCCGCCTCTCTATGACTGGTTGGCCAACGCAGCCAATGGCGGGTGGAGCAAAGAGAGCGTTAAATACGCCCTAAAAAACGCCAACACAGGTGAATTCTCGGCGCCGCTGATTAGCCTGCACGGCCAGGCCGACGGGCTGGTGGCCACCAATTCAATGGGCATGGCATATAAGGATGCCGTGCAGCGTCACGGTAACCCGGACCTGCATCGGATGTATATCATTGCCCATGCCGGCCACGTAGATTTACATGCCGATGGCAGGTGGGGCGCCAATTCCGCTGAAACGGATCCGACTATTCCCGACCTGCTAACACCCATGCAGGCTTATGCAATGCGCGCCTTCCAATATTTAGAAGACTGGGTCGAAAACGGTGAGGAGCCGCCGGAGAGCAAACTGGTAGAAACCGATCCTACCAAAGATATTACGGATCCCTTAGATCTAAATTGGTAAGAGTGCTGGGGCGTTCGCCGATTCGGTTTCCATCGCACACAATTCAATTGGCGGAATTCGGGTCGGACCAAGGTGAACGCTTGAATAGGATGATGTCCGGGACGGTCATGAAAAAATGCATTTCCAATATAATATAGATAGATATGCATATAATCATGACCGTCCCGGTTATACTTATAATTTTAACCAGCTCGACGCCCTCTATTGAAGAGTTTAAAGCATTAAAAGGGCGACCGAGGAATATCTTTGAGATTCCTTGTGCTTTCCCTTACCCGCCATATGACGACTAATGGTCGTAGTGTACGGTATCAAATGTCCTTATAACAGACAGATAGCTCTTCCCCCTATCCCTTGAATTGAAGACCCATCAGGTCGATATAATTCAAGAGAAATTTTATAAAAACTTTTTCAGTGAGGGTAGAAATCTTATCCGGCAATTGGGTCAAGGATATTTGGTTTCTAATCTCTGCTTTTGAAGTTTTAATGCCAATAATCTTGCCCTGCTTAATTTCATTGCTCACGATATGTGATGCAACGATTCCCATCCCTACATGATGTTGAATTGCTGAAATAATAGCCTGATGGCTGTCAACGGTCAATACGGATTGAAGATGTATATTTAAAAATTATTTCAAGAAAGGAGACAACACCATGCCTGCTTATGTCGTATCTATGATGTCGATTCACGATCCAAAGACCTATAAAAAGTACACTGATAGGACCCCACCCATTGTAAAACAATATGGTGGCAAATTTTTAACCCGTGGTGAAGAGGTGACCACTTTGGAAGGCGAGCCCTACCAAAACCGAATGGTAATTCTTGAGTTTCCCTCTAAACAGTCAGTTGTGGATTGGATGGCAGATCCAGAGTATCAGGACGCAATGACCTTCCGCCATGCTTCATCCGAGGCCAGGATTCTGCTACAAGAGGGAGGAGCTGACACTTACGACCCTGACCCAAAGCTCTAAAAATGGGAGGTGGAATCATGAAAAACAAATTCATAGGATTTTTTCACTTTTTATTTGCTGCCGAAGATTCCAGTCAGAGGTACGGTGGTCCCAATATTCATACAGTAAATAATGAGGTGACAAACAAAGCAAAATGCTTCT
>Ga0209454_1000184_pt1 | contig 36761 bp, 31 predicted proteins | sample WorMetHERISLAND1_2_FD_187400 | JGI IMG/M metagenome (GOLD analysis project Ga0209454, IMG submission 187400) | Marine gutless worms symbiont microbial communities from Max Planck institute for Marine Microbiology, Germany - Olavius geniculatus... | ecosystem: Host-associated > Annelida >... | reverse complement strand
CAGCAGATAGACGTATCGTCAGAACTGATGAGATGAATCAAAGGATTAAAAATGCTGCTAAAAGTCGAGCTCCACGCCTCCGTATTAGCGGCTGATTTAACAATCCAACCCTAAAATGACGCTAAAGGTTTAAACCGTTTAAAGCTCATGGTCCCAAAAACTTTTGAAAGCCGCACGATATAGCCGGTCAGAGTGCAAACGCAGGTTATGTATTGGAAGTATGTTTAATTGCTTTTTGGTCCCTATATTCAATTCATATGGTTATTTTTAAATTTACTCTGCAAAAATTAATAGAATTCCCAAGCCATATCCAATTAGGGAGGTAATTACCCAAAGCGGTGTTGAAAGACCTAAAAGAGGTGTTCCTTTTTTCACCCTATAGAAAACAAACCATAAGAAAAAAATAGCTGGAATGTTGAAAAGTACCGCAGTCAATACTGAACTTTCGCCCGTAAATACAGTAGCTGTGATGACCCCTGCTCCTAAAAAGAACATAGTAGGAATGAGGACTGGAAGTGTTTTAACTGGCATTATCATCATTTTGTATTCCTCCATTTAGCAATTTACGATTTTTCATTGATTTTCACATAAAGTTTTGCGCTAACCTGACAGCCCCATACCTTTCGAGTTTGCGAGGCCTTAACCTAAATCCGCATGGTTTATCCCGTCTGGTTCATCCCCTTGTTATCTTTTACGTTTTTGTATGTATTTTCGCATATTCCGCCCGAAAAATCAAAAGAATAGATCTTAAGTATCTGAAATGAATTATAAAACGCTCGGCAATAGAGCTCAAAACTCAATCTAATGGAAACTCGCAGAAACCCAAAATACCCGGTATCGGAATACCATGCGAAATAATGGCATTTTCGAATAAAAACAGTATTTAATATGGAGGGTTGTATAAGGTTTCTGAAAATCTGGGGCAAAAAGTATGAATCTCAAAATTGGGGGCGGTTCATTTTAAGCATATAGTGCCAATAGGGGCAAGATAACGATTTGAGCTAACCTGCCGGCTTACTTGCCTTCGCACCAGCACTGGCTTTCACTTAAAACCGCATAATTTTCCCGGTCTGGTTCACCGATGGGTTATGTTTCTACTTTACTTTTAACGTGGAGATATGCACCCAATATGACACTAGCAAAAGTCAATACAACAAGGATTAGGTTACCTGCCGTTGGATAGTACGATCCGCCAATTGCCAACCCGAATATCACAGAAATTAATCCGAGAATACTAGCAAATTTGTACTCTGAATAATTTACTATTCTTGCACACAAATAACCCGCCAATAGGGATACTAAGCAACCAATAGAGCTTCCAATTATGGAAAAGGTTGAATGAGGGTCAATGTTTTCTATTGTATTCAAAATTTTCTCTATCGACAAACCCCTTATTGAGAGCAAGATGCCATAATGAATTACATAAATCGATCCTATAATCATCGACCCTATTATATCAACTAGTGCTCCTATAGCAATTGCCTTTATAGGAGATCCTTTATTAACTGGTAATGCTGGAGGACTGAATGATTCAACCATACTGTAGATTCTCTTTCAAACATAATGCCCGCTGGTGAGCAGCGGCCCAAATAAGCTTCTAATTTGTACGGCCTTTACGTGAAACCGCGATCTTCACGCCGTCTGCTCCACTAGCTTTGTTCGGCAAATCAAAAATATACGTATTGCTAATCACCAATAGCTCTTGCCATTTGAAATACAGGTAGATGCAGTGCATATACGCATAATCCCATGGCAATTAACGACATAATAAACGAAGATACAACCCAAAGTCTCCGTCTTCTGATACTGCTGCTTACCCAACTCGTGAATTGCATTGAAAAAAATACTAAAGTAAAAAGTCCAAGAAATGATGAAAGCTTCGCCTTTACAAATAAATAAGTAAACGTAGGAAGTGGACCCCCAAAATCGTCGTACATTTCCGTAACCGAGAGAATTGCATACGGCCATACCAGAAGTGTAAAGATTAGAACTAAAACAAGAATGCATCCGAGCCAATCTGAAACCGTGAAAGCTGCCTGTTTTTTTTCTATGTTTGACAACTGTCTGATATCCTTTTTAGCCGAACGGTGAGCTAACCTACCGGCGCTGGATAATTTGGGTTGCAAGGAACTTTACGCAAATCGTCATAAATCGCCCGGTTAGATTTAGCGGCTGGTTAGAAAATTCAATGCATTTTAAACGGCTCTATCAGTTGTTTCTGTAAATAGCCACCGATCATCAATAGAATTCCGAGCATTCCTTATTTCGTCTATGAAACTATTTTGATTTACCAGAATACCATAAATTCGATGAGTTCTCATTCTCTTGAAGTGAATAATTATTGAGCTGCCAGGTTTCAGTAAATATTGCTTTATTTCTACACTTGTAATATCAGCAATTTTGAACTCTTTTTCTCGAAATAAGCTTTTATAGATAAGGCTGTTGGCTGATAGATAATATTGGGTGCTCATTGTATTTAGTGCAAGATAGGTGAAAAATATTGTTGCCAATATTGATACCCAATTATCCAATAGGTATCTTAATGAATGCTCTAATTCATAAGAATCAAGAAAATCAAATGCAATGGCCTGTAAAATGATTAAAGCAGTTATAGCAGAAATCGCCTTAAACCATAGTTTGAATGTATATTTTTCTAACTTATTTTCCATTGTTTCTAACGGTGAACTAACCTGCCGGCCGGCTTACTTTCGATCCTGTACAAAATCTAACGAAAATCGACATAGTTTTCCCGGTCAGGTTCAGCGTTTTGTTGGGGGCCTCTATTCCTCTGTCAATTTCAATTGGGTGCTGTCGTTTAATTCGTAAATCTGATAAAGTACAGCAACTGAGAACCGGGTAGCAAGGTCAACGTCTGAGCCAAACTTTGCCATGAAACTCGTTTGCTCTCCAACTGGAGGTCCACCAGGATACTCTTGTAATTGATATTTTTGTGGTCCGGAATAGCCAAACTGTGTAAAAACCCTTTTTGCTTTGTCCAACTCGGTGGTGGAAAGCGTTTGTGTTGGAAGATCAAGCAACAGAGGCTCATCGACTGATCCTGCAAACTGAATAAACTTGCCAGATTTTGGTTCCTCAATAATCACAAATGCTCCTGAGGGCCGCTTCAGTAAATTAGCCAGTGCACCATGAATAAGTTCTTCATGAGCTTTTGATGGCTGACGTCTAGAACAGCTTACGGCGTAAGCTATGACGCACACGACGACAATTACCAAAATGAATATTGTTAGTTTCATAGTCATACAGCGCAACGCCGCTAATCAGCCGCGCGGCTTTTTGCGTCGGCTGAATTAGATTTGTTGGGCGATGAATTGTACAATGATAATAAAATATTTCTTTCTTCATTGGCTCAAAGACATAACTCATTTCTGATTATTTCGCCTGCTGCTTCAACGCCATCAGAAATATCTATCCAAATAATTCCAGATATATCTGTCGGAATTTCAATTGGTCCCTTGTGTAAAACCAGTATTCTCCCCGACCTTCTACCATATTGCCCGTAAAAAAAACCAAGTTCAAAAATCACATTTTGTCTGGCTCTCCTTTTTAGTTCATTGGGGTCACCAGAGTTTAGAACCTTATCGTCGGGTGTTAATAGAACAAAAATATAATCAATATCCAGTATATTTTCTTCAAACTTTTCAATTATTGTCTTCCCACGGCTCGGTTGTTCTCTCAGGATAACAGGTTCTCCCCACTTAAGCGAATTTTGTATAAAGTTTTTAAGTTTCAAAAGTGATTTTTCATCATGCCCGTGTACAATGAAAGCCCGTGGAGTATTTTCATCAAAAAAACCAAAGCTCTTTAAGGCATTAATAATTCGTACTGGCCCTTCACTTTTGTAAACAAAAGGGATATTTTTTGATTGAGCCCATATCCTAGCCTCATTTCCAGCAATATCTGCTGAAAACAAAATAATAGGCAAACTTTGCTTCGATTTGTAGATTTCACGACATAGTGCTATGCCTGTTAAAAAGTTTCCCCTTGTTTCCTCTAATGATATGCCAGTCACTTCTGGGTTGTTGGGTAGCATTACATCAATTATTGCTGCGTCTATTTCATTAAAATCCGTATTTAAAGCACTTTGTAAATCCACAGCAATAATACATTCTAGTCCTTTTTCAACTACGATCTCTTTCAATCGAGCACTATAAAAATGGTCGTCTTCGACAATTAAAATTTTCTTCATTATTTCCTCAAAATCTTACAAAACCTCGTATTTTTGATTTAATTAAATCTATGGCCGTATCTAGCGGTGTTTCACCTTTTCTAAGATAAAGTACGCCCTTTTTCTTTAACTGGTTTATTTTCCTTTGGTCTCCTATCACTGACAAACAGATCATTGGTATTTTTGGAAATTTTTTTAGCACTTCGTCAACGAAGAAAAAGCCAGCCATAGATGAATCAATATTTTTATATGATTCACCTGAGGGCATCATTATATCAGTTACAATTACAGAAACTTCCTCATTTTTGTGTAAGTATGCCATTGCCTCTGAAACACTGGATGTTGAAACACAAGTTATACCTTCAGCCTCCAAGACAGCAAATAGGGCTTCTTGTAAAAAAGGTTCATCATCAACAAACAATGCTATTTGTTTTTTAGTTCTCATGTAAGTGAATCCTCAGGGAATAGTAAAATAAATTCTGTAATCTTATTATTCAGAGCCAATTGAATTTTACCACCATGGATTTGCATGATTTTATTCACTAAATACAGACCGATACCAGTTCCTGCTGGAACCCTTTGACGAGCAGCTTCACCTCTAAAGTTACGATCAAAAATATGAGAAGCCTCCGAATCATTTATTGGTATTCCTTGACTGATAATACTAATACCTATCCAATTCTTTTCCTTCACCGCCTTAATAGCTATTACTGAGTCTTTATCGGCATACTTTACTGCATTTTCGAGTATGTTTGATATAGCCTGCGCAATAAGATTTTTAATTATTTTTATGGGTCTCTTTCTGAACAATTCATCAAAAGACTGATGATTTATTTTGATATCTTTACTCGAATCCTCAGCTTGTGGTTGAAAGTCGTTAGTCATATTAATACAAAGCTTAAACATGTCTATAGGCTCAGGTTGTTCGCGGAACTGACCAAGCTCATGATCGGCATCCAGATTTGACATTAAAGTAAAATTTTTGATCAAATGTACAAGAATAGTTGCTTGAGAATAAACAGAACTCAACAGTCTTTTCCTTGTTTGAAGTGGAACAGGCTTGTCCGTTTTTAAACCCTCAATACTCCACTTTATTGCTCCTAGAGGCGCTGTCAGTTGGTGTGCAACATTTTGGAGATATTGTGTGCTTTCTTTTCTTACTTGAATTAGATCTTGCTTCAATTTTGCATTTTCGATCTTTAATGCCTCTAACGTGTCCATTTCAAATCCCCTATTATCAACAGATTATAAAATAGTTGAACCCAAAACTGGAAAGACTATTTTCGAGTTGCTTATCATGCGGATGAAGGCCCAACGGTGAGCTAACCTACCGGCGCTGGCTATTTCGGTTTACGAAAAATTTCACGCAAATCGGCATAAATCGCCCGGTTAGGTTAAGCGACTGGTTGGGCAATCAAAGAATTTCCTTTGCCCAATAAGTTTGTTTATGGCCTTTTTCCTTATATTCTCGTACAAGTCTAAAAGCATCGATTTCAGTGAGTCTATCTTTTACCAAATAAACGTTACCGTTATCATCCTCACGCCATACTGAATATTTAGGCTCATAGGTTTCAGTTACAAATCCTTCCTCCCAATGATCTTGATCAAGCACGTATTCATCGATATTGAAATAATCAGGGAAATCTTCAAAACCTGGTTGTAAAACCAATCTTTCTATGGCGTTCTCAGCTTTTTTTCTGCTCGAATATACACCTATAAGCTTGGTCTTTTGTTCCCCTGTTTCTGACAGTTCATATGAGTGCTCTAATACAAAAACTGTATTCATTTTGTTAACTGCCCAACGCCGCTAATCAGCCGCGCGGCTTTTTGCGTCGGCTGAATTAGCATTGTTATACATTCTTTTTATTCCAACTCCTGCATTAAATTTGATTTCCACTTGGCGAATCGATTATCTTTAACTGATTGAAAGAATTCCGTAATGTCTTCTGGTGATAAAAAATAAAAATAGTATATCCAGTCAACCTTCATTTCATTAAATTTTTCGTTTAATGCTTCAAAATGTTCTTTCCCGTCCCTGTATTTTGCTCTGTTCTTTTGATTGGTGTCACCGTCCGCTTTCATTTCAACAACAAGAATTTCGTTTTTTGATTGAACCTTCAGAAAAAAATCAGGATTAAAATTTTCACGCTTGACATGAGTCATGGCCTTTTCATCAGGCTTATAGGAGTAGGGAAACCAGTAAAAACCCTTGTCCGGTGATTTGAAAGCCGAATCAAACAGGTCGATATTATTGAAAAGAGATCTGGTGAACATGCGCTCCGGCTCAAACGAAACATAAAAAAAGTTCAGCGGTGTTTTGAATTTGTCCTTGGATAATTCAATCAAATTGTTCTTTAGAAACCTGATTTCGCTTTCGCTGCCCCCGTATTTTTCAATTTTTTCCTTCACTTTCGAATAATTTTTTTTGTCTTCGATAAATTCATACAACATATTTCGCTGTTCTTTTGGCAGGGAATCAGGGGAATCTTCACAATAAAAAAGATTCCCATTGCCTTTTAAAGCACTCTCATTGAAAAACTGTGGCACCATTCCATCGGGGCCATCAATGTCAATTCTTTTTAAACGATCGGGTTTCATTTTCATCCGCGGTGTATCTCTGCCGACTTCCCTCAACATCGGCCCAAATGCCTGTTTTGCTTTTGACAGGTTCTCTCTACTGATAAATGTTGAATCATAACCATCTTTTTCAAGATTGCTAACAATGAATTTCTCAATCTTTGATAGAGGCCAGTTTTTAGAAACAGTCTGATCCTTTTCTTTTAGAAATAATTTTATTTCTCTGGCAGCTTGCTCAATCGAAACAATATCTTTCATTTCCACAGTAAACCTAAATGACCCGGTTTCGGAATATATACTTGTTTCCTCCCACTCCCGGCTTTGAGATGAAAATTTTACCGTTCCCGGCTCTTTTGCAGGCTTTTCTCTGCTTTCAGTCGTATCCTGGACAGAAGAATATTCCAGATTATACAGGGGAAACAAAAAGCCGGCTCGATTTTCATCATAACCCCAGCTCAGGCGGTTTTCTATTTCAAGGACTTCGTTGTACAAATTAATAATATTTGAGGTCCACTTCTCATGGTTATTGATTTTAACAAAAACCGAACCAGTCATACCTTCAGGAATACGAAGGCCCCGTCCTAAAACCTGCGATATTAGAAGCTTGGAATTAAACGCCCGCTGTTCATGTGGCACAATCTGAAATACATTTTTAACATCCCATCCTTCGGTGAGCATGCTCACGGATACTATCCATTCCACCGGATTTTCAGGGTCATCAACTGTTTTTAATAAAGACAGGTTTTCTTTTCGCGTTTTTTCCGGCTGTTCATGAATGGATTCAACAACAGCCTTTTCATTTTTGTTTGAAGGAGTGCCTGATGTAACCCATATGACCTTGTTTGCGGCCTGTTCATACGAAATTGATTCTTTCTCGGATATATAGTGGACAAGATCATTCCATACCTGGATGCATGTTACGATTTTATCGGTGATAATGATTGTAATCGGCTTGAGTTTACCCGCGTGTTTGTTCTGGTTATCAAGATGGTTCTGATAGGTTTCATCAAAGCCTTTTTCCTTTGTAGATTCCTCCTCAACCTTATAATCAATTTTTTTTACAATTCCGTCTTCCATTGCCTGTTTGATGCTGTATCTGTATATGACATCATGGAAATATTCATCACCAATATAAGGTGTACCCGACAATCCAAGCAGATAATGAAACCCGTATTCTTCATTTGTCAGAAACCCAAACCATTTTTTCACGGCTGCATCCGTTTCACTGTAAATATGATGGGCTTCATCGCTTATCACTAGGGTTCGTTCCCCCTTACCCCTAAAACTGTCTTCAATGGATGAGCCGGTCCTCTGATAGGCAGCGTGAATATTTTCCACGCAGAGATCACCATTTAAAACAGGATCATTGGCGCTCTTTATGGCGGGTGAGGGATAATCAGAACCAAGCTCTTCAAGTATCTTTGTCAAAACCGCGTCACCGCTGAACCGTTCAAACTTTTTTTTCAATTCTTCTTCGATGGTCAGCGACGGACACAATACAAGCACCTTGTCCACCAGCCCTTCGGCCAGCATGATTTGAGCCACCCCGTAAATCACCCAGCTTTTGCCTGTCCCTGTAGCAAGGTCTATGCTGTAAGACCTTTTGTCTTTTATACGCACATGGCTGAGGTAATCGGATAAGTCTTTATAGCGGCTCTTGAGCTTTTCGCTATTTTTAAAAGTATGTATTGCCGCCTGTTCCGTGTTGGCGAAACGGTGCTCGACAAAAAAATGGATCGATTTTCTTACCGCCTCACGAACATGGCTGAAATCAGCAGTTGTCAGGGCATCAAGGAAGGCGTCATATTTGTTGACCAAAGCAAGCGTTTTCGATGAAGAGTCGTCAATCTGAAGAATATAGTCGGTGTTTTTATATGCGATGCTCATTTAAAATCCTTTTTCGTTTTCACGACCTTCAATTCATTACCATAGGTATCGATAAAGATTATCATCATCTTTTTGCCGGTAAACACATCTTCGGGTATTCTTATCACTGCGCTGGTGCGGTCTTCCTCCACGATATCACCCGCCCAGAAAACCCTGCCGAGATTGAAATAGTCATCATTGTAATCGGTATCTACAAGCACCATGGAAAAGGTTTCAAAGTTTTCAAAATCTTCCGGATCATACACCAGTGTGTTAGATTTAAAGGATGATATTTCAATGGACCAATCTTTCTTTCCGGCGTTAAAAAGGTTTTCGTCCACCGGTTTTCTGCAGTGGTAGGATGTCTTCACTTGTGGCTGGGAGATAAAATCAAATCCAACGGCATCGATCACCTCATTTACGTCTGTCTCTGATGCCGGTTGTTTCACACTGCCCGGGTCGCCTTTTTCAATCAGGGCTTTTAAAACAGATAAGGGCACTTTCAAAAGAACATAAGTGGTGTTATCAAGCTCAATTTCATCTTCCATGAATCCCATGGATGAAACCGGCGCGATTACATAAAATCGCCCCCCAGCTTTGCCTCCCAAAACAGTATGCAGGGTTTTAATGTATTCCCGGTCGAGCACAAGGTTTTTCTGATTGGGATAATCCCAGATAAAGGCCGAATTCACACCGATATAGCCATCCGCCCCAAACCCGTGAATCTTGTGCTTTTCCGACCGGACCCCGAACAACTGCGCTACAAAGGGCTTATACTGCTCCCAGCTCAGATTGAGTATGGCCTTTGCGTCATATACGCCTGCATTAAACAGCGTAAATTCCTTTGTTTTAAGCGGTTTTTCCTTTTCAGATTTTTCTTTAGGTTGAATAAAAGAGATCAGAAAACGCACCTTGCCGACATCGACAGTTTTCTCACCTGCCTTGCTTTCGTCATCTTGGGCAGGTTTCAGCTTGTGTAATTTCAGCTTCTCTTCCGGGCAAACAAGGGAAAACTCTTCCTTTTTATTGCCGGACAGGTTGGATGATATGAGTTCGCTTAGATTTTTAAGAAATGAATCAGTTATGACAAGGTCGCCCCTACGGGCTTTTTCATAGATAAAAAACAGGCCTCTTGAGCCAGCCTTCGTATGCTCTTCAAAATCAGCTACCCGCTCATAATCTGTAGTTTTGTCTATCCTTGATGAACCAATTTTAGAGGATAAATTTAGCATTCTTTTTTGGATGGTGTAGATTGAGAGCTTACCACAGTCTACGCCAATCCAACGACGATTTAACTTTTCAGAAACAGCAAGCGTTGTGCCGGAGCCAGCAAAGGCGTCTAAGACGATGTCGTTTTTTCGTGAAGAGGCAATAATAATCCGTTCAATTAATTTTTCCGGCTTTTGCGTTATATATCCCGTATGTTCTTTAGCAGAATTATTGATTTTATCAATTTTCCATACATCATCGACTGGTTTTCCGTGTTGCATTGCCTCTTCAATAAATCTTTGAACCCTTTTCCCGCCACCAGCATCTGATAAAACATACTCTCTACCATTTTCATCAACAGACAGTTTTTGCTTGCGTGCCTTAACATACTCTGCTTTTGATCTCCAAGGAATACCATACGAATTAAATATAGGATTCTGGCTTTTGGAGTATAGAAATATTGAGTCATACCTTCTGTTAAAATTTGTGATTAGGTGCTTATTCCATCCTGAATACTGCCAAACGATTTCATTTTGGAATAGATGTTCACCAAAAACTTCATCCAAAATAGATTTTATATAATGGCTTTTCTTCCAATCTAGATGCACATAGATTGAGCCCTCATCCGCAAGGATTTCCCGCATCAGGATCAGCCGCTTTCTTAAAAACTCAATAAACTGCGCTCCGATAATTTTGTCCCGGTAAGCTTTTTCCCGGTCTTTCATGAAGTCCTGTTTAGTGGCAAAGGGCGGATCAATGTAAATCAGCTTGATTTTGTTTTTGGTCTTGAATTTGTTTTCCCCCCGCTGGTCTTCGTACAGTGTTTTCAGTGCGAGCAGATTGTCGCCAAAGATCAGCATATTCCGCCAGCCATCCTCAAAAGAATTGTCCGAATTAAAAGATCGTATCTTCTGAAACGGCGCGGCAGGGGTCTGGGCGATTATATCTTCCTTCCGTGCTTTTCCCTTGTACACCAGCCGGTAATCCTTTGTCGCTTCGATAAACTCCGTGTCATCACGATCAAATAGCTTTGACTTATACACAGCCGGTAGGGTTTTACCAGCTTCGATTAGTCCAATAATTTTCTTTTTTTCCTGCTCAGTAAGTTTCACATTCGTTCCTTTATTTTCTACCAAAGGCCAGTTGTGTCTCTTCTATTTCGTGTATAACGACTCGAGCTAACCTACCGGCGCTGGATATTTGGACCTGTATTGAACTTTACGCAAACCGGCATAGTTTTCCCGGTTAGGTTCAGCGATTTGTTGGGCGATATCACCATGCCTGGTATCTTGCCCCCAAAACTGGTGGTCTATTCATCGGTCCTTTCAACTCAATTCGTTCAACCTGAGTCAGAATAAATTTTCTAAGTGCTTCTGAAATCAGATGTGGATTATTCGACGCTAATTTATAGTATTTAATTGCATCTTCAGCTAAGCCATCCAGTTCACAACAAACTGCAAGTCTATAGCATACCATAAGATCATTGGGTTTATTCGATATTGCTTCGTATAAACTTTTTTTTTCTTTTTCAAAATTATCCTCCCTTCGCGCTATGTCGGATAATTTGTAATAAACATAAGATAGATTTTCATTACTTTCTATAATCGAATCCGCTTTCAGAAGCCTAAGGCAAATGTCTTGCTGCGCAGTTCTCAAAGCATTAAATTGGTCTTGGAAATATTTGATATATGTAAATAGTCCAAACGTCCTAAATACCAGTTTTTTAATTTTTGTCTGCTAGATCATCCCGATATTCGTACTCAAATTCGCCCCTTCGAGAGCCGAAAAAGCGATCAAACGATATGAATTGATAGATTACAAATGCGATAGATGAGCCAATTACGCCATTTATCGGTGGCGCGTATATAATAATAACTATAGACGAGAAATAGCCTACTACAAATCCTGTTCCAATTGCCATCAAGGAATTTTTTATCCATGACCGTATATAAAATCCACCTGATATTTTCATTAGATTTTGTTACCAGCCCAACGCCGAGCGTGAGCAGCGGCCAAAATAAATTGCAACTTTGCACGGCCTTTACGTAAAACCGCAATATACACGCCGTCTGCTCAACGCTTTTGTTGGGCTTTCTTCTTAGAGGTGTTTATTTTGGAGGTTTTCTTTGTTTTTTTGGCGGCTGGCTCTCCACCCAAGACAACTATATTTGTATTGTCAGGCACTCCAGATTCTCGTATAAACAGATTCCAATCTTTTTCACTACGAAAACGATTCGTTTCATAAATTACGTATAGAAAGTGTGTCCAATCTTTAGATGCATAACCACGAGTATCGGCCAAGAGCTGATCCGCTATCAGTCCAACGTCAGATTTCCGTGATAAATATTTATACTCCACTAAAGTTTGAATGGATGGAATTCCTGTGTCTGGGATAAAATTTTTGATTTGTTTTGTCAGTACCGGTTTATGTTTTAAATCAGGGAAAACGCATTTCAAAACTGCCTCAATTCTAATATGTACGTCATTCTCGTTCTCGGGTGTGTTTTGAAAAACAGCGGTGTCTGTAATGACATAATTAATGTCACGAATTATTTGCAGGAGATCTTTGGTTACAGTTGTTAACTTAAAATCAGGGAAAAGGTTTGAAAATGCACGAATGTAGCATCGCAAACGGGTAATTACGACTGAATAAGGATCACCCTCTGGATCAAAGTCCGGCTCATTAAAACCTTTTTTCGAATCTTTTACCGCAGTATACTCTTCGTAAACCATTCTACGAAATTCCTGTAATGAAGTTGTCTCAGCAACAAGCAGCAGCTGGAGGAAACAAGATTCTATGAGCCATGAAGGGTCATAATGATCCTTCCAATCTTCATTGGTCATCATCCATTCATTAAACAGACGTGATGCTTTACTAATTTGGGTCTCTAAATTCTTAATAGCGATTTGAATATCAATTTTATTTTTCATACTACTTCTTATTTTCCTTGCCCAACAAGTGATTAGTGCGAAAAAATTCGCAATATCAACAACGAAAATTCAATATTAAAACTGAATATTTAATTATTACAATTATATAAATATATTCCGGTAAAATATCGAAACCGGAAAATTGAGAATTTTTTCTCAATATCCCAATATGCGAGAATTTTTTCTCAATATTACCTGAATTCAGGTGATATTGAGAAAAAATGCGCAATATTGTCTACTCCGGCCCTTTGATCTCTCCAGACTATAAATGAATTAAAAGTGAACAAAAAAATCCCGTTCTCAATTTCTGAGACGAGATTTAGTAATTGCGCTGACTCATTTTCTATCCTTACTCAAGGGCTGAAGGACGAATGTATGTTTTTTTGTTATCAAATAAACTCACTTTAGCAAAACCTGTTGAAAAGTCAAGGAATTCACTGTATGTCTTACGACTGGTTTGTCGAATGTTGGGGGAAAAGGATAGGGATTTAATCTTGAAAATTATTTTTTCGCAAACTTCGATGAGCTATTTTAACTCTTGCCGCTTTGCGCTTGGGGTCGGAACATCGCAAATTTCTGATAATTGGAATTTTTTGTTTCAGATATAGGTGTTCTTGTGTATATCCTTGTTTTCGACCCCGAAAAATGCTGTGTGGAAGGAAAGACGAATAACCATCTTTTTCCTTTGAACTTGTTGATTTTCCAGCAAACTGTCATCAAAGGCATTATATTGGTCGTTGTTTTGATCTTGAACGAGAAGATGTTGGTTGGGGAAATCGAGCGAATAATGTCGGGGCTGGAAAAGGAAAGGACCGGCTATTCGGCCGCGAACAGCCGCTGGGCCTGGGGAGGAAGACATGTTTATCAGATCGTTGGGAAAAACAATCGCGATGGAATTAGAGAAAGTCTTCTACCGGATAGATGAATCTCAGGTCGAAACATTTATCGAAGCCATCGGAAATGCCAAACAGATCTTATTGATCGGTGCCGGGAGAGAAGGGCTGGCAACGCGGGCGTTTACGATGCGTCTGATGCATCTGGGGCTCGACGCTCATTGGATTTGGGATGACACGACGCCGGGCATCGGCGAAGGCGATCTGTTGATCGCCACCAGCGGCAGCGGCGAGATCGGGCATATTCACTACGTCGTGGAAACTGCCAAAAAACAGGGGGCCGGAATCGCCCTGGTTACTGGAGATCCGCACAAAAGTACCTCCGAACTTGCAGATCTCATCCTTTTCGTGCCGGCTTCCGTTTACCTGGGCACGGCCAATGTCGTACCTTCCGTGCAGCCCATGGGCAACCTCTTCGAGCAGGCGCTGCTGATCACCTTCGACATGATCGTGATGATGCTTAGAGATCGCCTGGGAATCACGCCTGAAGCGATGGAAAAAAGACATCGCAATCTCGAATGAATTTAGGACGAAGATTTTCTGCGTCCCATAATTTTTTATCACGGCGTGAGCCCCTACTCCTTGTATGGCTCCACATTGTTCGACTGCATTGAATATCCGACATCGACTCCGGCAGAGCCGTCTACAAAAAATAGGTCTTTCACCATCGATTTTGCAGCAATAATCCCCGTCACCCATACCGGTTCATAGAGATTTTTATTTTTATAGCTTTTGTCTTGATCCATTTTTACATAAACGATCTGATTCGGGGGCGGCGGCGGAACATGAATACAGGCCCCGACGTAAGGCACCAAAAGAAATTCGGTTACCTTGGCAGCCGATACTTCCAACGGCAAAAGATAGCCGGGAATGCGAACCTTTTGACCGTTGAGCTCCTCAACAAATGATGTCCGAAGTGTTTCTCTTTTGGCCATCAACTCCTCAATGTTAATGCCTGCTTTTTTCAATTGCGGTATGGCTTCATCGACTTCCCGGTAAAATTCCTCCGTATCCGATCCCCTCGGCGGCAACGAATCAAGAGTATTGATGACCCAGACCACCAGGTCCAACTGCTCCTGGGTTAAGTCCGCCAGGGGATCTTCAGCCAGCAGATGCGCCGGGACCAGGTCGTCCCACGAGATTTGACGGACCTGTCCGGCTGACGCCGGAAGGCATAAAAGGGCGCAGGTAATGATGATGAATACCTGTTTGTATTTGTTCATAATGTGTTCCTTACTTCATACTCTGATTGTCATTCCATCTGCCAGGGAATAACGGTAAATTCGATAGCCCGGTATGATGCCGATGACAAGTCCTGCCAGGCAAACCGCACCCATGAGGAACAGATCGTATACGGACAATCCGCCGATTGCAATGAATAACCCAAATCTGTCTAAAATCAGGGGCTGACTGACTAGCAAAAGCCCGTATAGCAGCGCTACTCCCGAAACGACGCCCGCTAAAGTCAGCATAGCAGATTCACCCACGATCAGCGAAAACACATGCAAGGGGCGCGCACCTACCGATCGTAGTATAGCCATCTCTCGGCGGCGTTCATTTAGGCTGGTCATCAATGCAATGAGCATACCGGACAATCCCACGACTACAACAAAACCGGAAACTGCCATAAGGGCCCTTTCCGCAACCCCGATAAGATCCCACAATTCCTGCAGGGCCACCCCCGGTAATATGGCCAGCAGGGGCTCCTTCGGATATTCATTCACGAAGCGCTGCACGCCAAAGACGGCAATGCGTGATTTGAGTCCAACGAAAAACGCGGTTATCGCCTTGGGTGTCAGATTCATAAGGAGCACTTTTTCCGCCGAAATCGACTGACCGGGAACAGGTGCACCATCTTGCCAGTCGATATGAATCGCCTCTATGCCCTCCAGCAGGACATGTATTGTTTGGTCAACCGGTGTTCCTGTTTTCTCTAAAATTCCGACCACCTTAAACGGCTTGTCGTCATGCTTGATAAAGCTAACCTCACCTGCGCCGTGAGCAATGATGATTGGATCACCGACGTGATAATTCAACGTGCGGGCGACCTCGGCGCCGAGTACTGCATCGAAGACGCCCTCGAAAATACGCCCATCAGCCAGTTCCAGGCCGCGCCGGCCGGCGTAGCGCAAATATTCAAAGTAATCGGTATTCGTTCCCAGCACCCGATAGCCTTTGTGGGAATCTCCCAGCGATATGGGGATGGTCCATTGAACTTGCGGATTGCGGGTGATTTCCCGGTAGCTTTTCCACGAAATATTGTTGGTGGCGTTGCCGATGCGAAATACGGAGTAAAGCAGCAGTTGTACCGGACCGCTGCGGGCTCCGACGATCAGATCGGTTCCCGAAATCGTATTGGTAAAGCTCGTCCGGGCCTCCTTTCTGATACGTTCCACGCCCAAAAGCAAGGTCACACTCAGCGCTATGGAAACAATGGTCAGAATGGTCGTGAATTTGCGGTTGCGAAAACTTTTGATAGCAAGGGCAAACATGACGGCTTTTCAATCCTTTAAACCTTGTCAATTTTGACGAAGGCAAACTGTAAATAGACCATATAGGTTTTACATTTCCTATTGTCGGATAACGCATTTATCCTAAAAGTAAACGGTGTGCCTCGTGCACCGAAAGCCGAATGCCGAATGCCGAAAGCCACTCTCTATCCAGCAAAATCCCGGTATTTGGCTTGGATGGGTTTAGATCTACTTAATCTTGGCTTTCTCCGTAACCACGGCATTGATCTCGTTAAGCCGGATGGTCCGGTCGAACAATTTTTCAAGACTTTTATCGTGACTGACAAAAACCAACGATGTGTTTTCCCGGTCACACTCCTTGAATATGAGCTGAATAAAATTCTCCCGCTGCTCCGTATCCAGGGATGAGGTAGGTTCATCGGCAATCAAGATCTCAGGAGTGCCGATAAGCGCCCGAGCAGCCGCAACGCGCTGCTGCTGTCCGACACTCAATTCGGTTGCGGGTTTCCTGATGACCGATGCACCATCCATGCCCAGCTTCTCCAGCAAACGGATGGCCTCTGCTTCGAAGCTTTCAGATCGGGCGGCGGCCCGCTCCCGCCTGCGCCGGGAAAAGCGGCATGGCAGCGTCACATTTTCAAGCACGGACAAATAGGGGATGAGATTGAACATTTGATAAATAAATCCAATGTGATCTGCCCGAAATCGATCCCTGCTTGCCCCGTTTAGTTCAGTAATCTGCCTGCCGTTGATCCTGATGCTGCCTTTCTGGGGCAGGGCCACGCCGGCGATAAGACTGAGCAGGGTGCTCTTGCCGCTGCCGCTTGGCCCTTCGACAAAAACACGCTGCCCGTTTTTGAAATTCAAACGCTCGATTTCCAATATCGGCACGCGGCCATCCCACGAAAAGCACAGTTCTGAGATATCGATGGCTAGATCGGGGTGTTGCTCGTCTGACATAATCATTTTATTGTTTGATTAAAAGTCGATTCTGAAATTTTGGGCAGTTAGCTCCAGGGCGGTTTGCCTGGTGGCCGTCAACAGCTGAACCTCGATAGTTTCAATGCGGGCGAAATACCGGAACAGCATGACATCCAGATATGCGAGTTTCCCCGGCTTTTTGCAAAGGAAACGATATTCGGCCTTGAATTCGCTGTGAATCTCTTTTTCATCCCCACTTTGATGCTCCTCATGTTCCTGTGACTGTTTCTCATCGACTTCACGTGCGACGGAACTGCTGAACTCTGTATTGACACTGGCTTTGACCAGTCTGCCTTCGACACCTTCAGGAAGCGCAAAAAGAATATCACCGGCTTTAAAAATTTTGATGGCCTGTTTCACCGCGGTTTTCTGTTCCGGGGTTCGCGGCGGGTGTTCAAAACCGACAATATTTGCCGCCGGGCTAGTCAGTTCCAGATAAAGCTTATTTCCGTCCAACGCCACATTTAAGTTCGCCGTTCCATGCTCGTGAGCTTTGTGTTGTCGAATTTCCCCAGCCTGGGGAGCGGGCAGAACGTTTGCAAGCCCAATCATCATTGCGATTACACTTAATGATATTTTCAAACAGATGTTCATTTTTTACCTCGCTGTCCAAGTAGTCGATACATGCTTCTTTCACCGACTTGTCAACGATCGGGGACATTGGATTTGGATATAACGCATACTCGGCGGTAAATCAAAAACGGCACTTAAACGGATGCGAGAACAGGTGGGGCCCGTGGTTCTATTTGCAATGAGCAGGTCGTTGCCCAAAAGACAATATTTAGCGATACAATTTTTCCGACCGCTTCCTTTTGCGTTAAAACAAGGCACGGATCGGCATCATACCAGGTGCTGGTTGCCAAAAAATCGCAGACGTGACAATTTTGAGCATGATCTTCATCCAGGCGGACAGCATCGTGTTCGTGTTGATTCTCGTGTTTGTTAAAATGGCCTGCGCCTGAATGGTGATACGCTGAATGACTGTGAAGTGCAGGATGGAGCAATGGCATCCCCACAGCGATGAACAGGGCTGCCATTGAAGGAAGTAGGCCACAGGAAACTGTATCAGCTAACTTTCTTAACATGATTCATTGATGATAACTCATAAAGGTGCTTATGTCGAGCAGCTTGAGTTCGATCTACGGCTTAGAGATCCTGAAAACAGAAAATAAGGTAATTGGGAAACTGGATTTGGATATCACTAAATTTACGTAAAATGACAGATTATTGACAAAATTATGTCAATTCGCCTTTGTATAAAAAATCTTTCATTTCCATGAAATAAGGATATCCAGTGCGTGTTCTATCAATCCCCTTTCGATGCCCGGCTGCGATTTTTAGGTGATTGTCAAACGTTGTCCATTTTCAAGATTGATATTCAAGTGAAGCCACAAATAAGGAATGATATTTGCATCTCATTTTTTCTTTAAGGCAGTCACCCGCGCAACGCTGCCCGATTTAGTGTCTTTTTATTGAAATCAAATCATGTTTACACAGGATATGTGAAGACAGGTGACAAATAAAATAGAAAGAATACCATAAATATTCAATCTTCAATCTTCAATTTTCATTTCCCCGGTACAGCGGGATCACCGCTGCGCGGCGACCGGCTTTGACGGGTCAGGCAAATACACAGGTGCTGACAAAGACACGGAAGATGGTATGCCGATGAATGTTAAGGAAAACAGATCCAACAATAAATCAAAGGCTCTCCTACTGGTTTTGCTACTCATCTTTCTCGGGATCATCTGGGGGAAAGAACCCGAATTTTGGTCATCATTGATAGGATCCGATAGTGTTGCAGGCGGATCGGCTGCTCTGGCAATGAATCCGGCCCCGGAACGGATAGAGATTGATTCATCAAAAAAAAAGGCGGGTGAGAACAAGCAAGATCTCATTCAAATTATTAAAAAGAGAAAGCCATCCAATAGGAAATTGTTGTTGGTGCGCTTTTCGCCAACTGCGATTTTCGAGGAAGGCCTGCCAACACCTGCAAATCCACTGAAACCGAATGCCCGTGATTTAGCGCAAACCCTGAATGTCAACCGCGTCTCCAAGCCCCTCAAACTGTATTCCAAGCTTTTATACTCCGGTCTCAGATTATCGCGCCTGGACGGAACGCGATTTGAGGCTGACGGTGTTGTCTACAGGGGGCATGGCGTGCCGCCGGACCATTTTTTTCTTTACCGGTGGTTTATTGACTGCTGTAGCCTTGATTCTCAGCCCTTTGGTATCGTCGTGCGCAGCGACGAACTGAGCGGAGTACAGGGGTCCTTTTGGGTACATGTGGCGGGAACGATGAAGTTTCGAGCGGCCGAAGGCAAGAAGATTGCATATCTCGAAGCTGAAACGGTGCAAAGGATCCCCACGCCGCCACCTGATAAACGCTATATTACCTATTAGTCCGTCTCGATACCGACCCCAGGTAAACCCTAATCCGGACAAGCCGTAAATACGAAACTCGAAAATCGAAATACGAAACAAATCCGAAATTCCAAAATTCAAATTCTTATGCAACTAACAGAGTAACCTGGATTGGTTCGGCGAGTATCATCTTAATAACCGGATTTTTGAGGATCCCAGTCAAAGACGCGAATCATCGTCTCTCTATTCAGCCAGAGGGCAGCTAAACGAAGCCTTTGCTCTCGTTCTGAAATATCACCATACTGCTGTCGGATACGGGCTAAAGCGAGCTGTTGTACCGCTTTAGTAAGTTCGCTGACTCGCTGCAATTTCTGTTGGGGTGTCATCTTGCGATAGCCTGCGATCAACATTCTTCGCACATGCACCGGCGTATCATTTATATTGTCTTTCATTTCCGGCCTTCGGAAAATAGATTTGAGATGGTCAAAATTGATTTACTACAGGCGGAACCTGGGGTCAATAATTTGTTGACAAAGGACATTGAGGGGCAAGCCTACATGTTGATCTCAATACAGTTCTATTTTTATTCATTTTCCCTTGGTGCTTATAAATCAATGAGTCAGGTCGGGCCTCTTATGACACTTCAAAATTTTCTAATTTGTCGAGGTTGGAGTAAATGGTCGGTGGGAGTGGCCTCGATTCGACTGAGCTCGTCGCAGACCGGCCACGCTCCCCCGGGAAATCGCGGTTAAAAACCGCTCCCACGGTCCGATTACAGTCGACTCAAAGCTACAAAGTTTCTTTTCAATTTTAAGCGGCTGTTGGTTTGGCCGGCGGCTGGGCTTAACCCTAAACTTCTGGGTGGTTTCTATTTATCAGATCCACAATCGTCTTCAGCTTCTTTCGATCGATGCTAAACCGGTAACACCTCGCATCCCGCTCGCCGTCCGCAAGATGGATTACAAAGAGTTGCTCGGCCGGTGTAAAAAGCCTGCTCAACAGTTTTTGCGGTGAATTGTCGAAAGTAATTTTGATATTTTCCAGCGGAAGTTGAAAGGCGTGGCTCTCCGTAATGCCGTTCTGGCGGCTGAGTTGAAACAAGGACGCCAGTGATTTTTCGGCATAGTAGCTTTGAAAATAAAGCGTTGTTTGGCTGAAGAAGAGGACTCCGGTCTGAGGGCCCTTGACGGGCCAGTCGCCGCCCAAATAGGTGCAATAGAATTTGGCGACAATGCTTTCGCCAATCTCAGCCTCTTTGCGCTGCCAGTATTCTTTTTGGTCCATACTAGGTTTTAGTTGTCAGTTATTGGTTATTTGTTATTAGTTTAAAAGGAATCAGATCGGATTTTTTGTATCACGATGATAGAAATTTAAAATCAGAGCTTCGGTCATTTTCTAATAACGATTATCATATGACCAATAACGCCAAATTGTGGGATTGAGGAATCTATGAATTGAAGGAATTCTACCCGTCGAGAGCTTTTTTGTCGAATGATCTTTTGGAATTTAATGATTTTGGCTTTTTATCCCTCAATTCCTCAATTCCCAAATCCCTCAATTCGAATTCAATCTCCCATTGCCTTGAAAATTTCTGAAAACTCCTCGAGGGTCACCACCTGATAACCGAAGTCTTGGGCCGTGCGGGCGTCGTCCGGTCCGGTGTAGCCCCAGGTTGCGAAAATTAGTGATATCGTCTGTTCTTCCCGGTTGAAGTACTCGTCGATTTCACGCAGGTTTTTGACGGAATCATCGATGAAGGCATAGCTGGACTTGCGGAAACGCTGCATAATTTGCAGCATGTTGTCGATCTTGGTGGTGCCGTGATCGCCCGAGTAGATGTTCTCATCGCTGATCGACAAGCCGAAATGGCTGCTGAGGGAGATGGTGGCATCGCGGTTCTTATTGGTGAGAAGAATCAAATCTTCGGTCGGCTTATCAATCATGATCTGCCAGAGCGGTTGCACGGGTGCATTGAGTTTGCGCCAGGCGTCTATATCCTTGGCCTTGAAAATGTTGCGGGTTTCAAAGAATCTGGTGGTCCGTGCAGCAACCGGCTCATCGACCCGGCTGATAATCTCTTCGTATTCGGCGGGGCTCATCAACTTATCCGGCTCGGTTTCGCCGATTTCAAGGCAATATTGCATCAGTACCGGAGCATCACCGATGGGCTGGACATGAAAGCGGTTGCGCAGAAAAAGTTCCAGGGCATTTGGCGGCAGCTGGTCCAGGCGGGTGATGATGGTGTTGTTCAGCATGTTGTAGGCGGTTACGGCAATTTCACGCACCGAGTCCAGCAGCACGCCGTCGTAGTCGAATATGAGCATCGATTTGCTCCTATAACCCTGCTGTAACATTGGGTTGAGATTTGATCATTTCAATCTGGTTGCTGAAAAAAATCACAAATCACAAATCGCAAATCACAAATAAATTACAATAACCAAAATACTAAATCCCAAACAAGACTCAATTCACTTTGCATAGCGATATAATTATTTGCGTAATCCTTTATCACGAAAGCTCGAAAACACTGAATATCTTAAAATCTGGATATTCTTGGTCTATTTGTTTCGGTCATTGATAAATTTTGTAATTTGGGATTTGTTTGCTATTTGGTGCTTGTGTTTTGGAATTTACTTCTTGCCGGCTATCATCTGAGGTACACACCGATCTGAAGCAGGCGGATACGGCGCCCGCCCTGCTGGCACAGGCGATGTCCTTATATTTTAATCGATAGAATACAATAATTATTCATTATTCAATATTAATTAGTCATTCTTTTTCCCTTGTTCCAGCCGGCTCAGCCGATCCCAAGGCTCTTGCATGCTCTCCAGCAGCCTTTTATATTCCGCGTACCGTTCCAGGTAAAATGGGGTTGCAGCTGAGTTGGGCTCCTGGCGCCTTTTGACTTTGACGGCCGTTGCGACTGCATCGGCATGGTCTTGGTAGACACCGACCCCGATGCCGGCACTCATGGCTGCGCCGCGGGCGCCGATTTCGATACCTTCCGGGACTTCCATGGGAAGCTGGAGGGTGTCGGCAAATATCTGGGTCCACACCGCACTGTGGGCGCCGCCGCCGCTGAGGCGGGCCACTTTGACCGAGCCTGCGGCATCGCGCAATTTTTCGAAGTGGCTCAGGTGGCCGTAGACCACGCCTTCGTACAGCGCGCGCAGCATATGGGCCTTGGTGTGCCAGCCGGCAATACCATAGAATCCGGCCCGGGCCGAGGCCTGTACGTTGGAGCCGAAAAGAAAGGGGTGGAAAATAATATCGCTGCCGCCCGGCGGCAGGCTGTCGACCAGTTCACTGCAGACGTCATAAACTGAAATCCCGCGATCGTCGGCCTGGGCTTTTTCTTCGGCGCAAAATTGGGTCACAAACCACTCCAGGTTGGTGGCCGATGTCGCACTGGCTTCGATGGTCAGCCACAGGTCCGGGACGGTATAGATGCTGGTCATGAACAACGCCGGATCGACGATCGGATCGGCGGTGACGACTTCATTGATGCTCCAGGTGCCGGCAATGAGACACACCTGACCCGGCTGGTGCACCCCCGCACCCAGGGCCGAGGCGTCCACGTCGAACAAGCCGCCGACGACCGGGGTCCCCTCTGCCAGCCCGGTGGCCCAGGCGGCGTCCGGTGTGACCCGCCCGGCAATTTCAAAACTGTCGACCAATTTCGGCAGGGCCGGGCGGATATCCCCCAAATCATAAAAATCAAGCAGTTCATCGGAATAGCTTTTTTGGCGGACATCCATCAGGCTGGTGCCGCTCATATCGGTGTAGTCGGAAGTGACTTCTCCGGTCAGGCAATATTTGACATAATCTTTGACCATCAGAACGGCCCCGATGTTGCGATAAATCTGAGGCTCGTTTTGTTTGATCCATGCCAGCAAGGCATTGGGCTGGGCGGGCCAGAGGGCCTGGGTCGTGAAAGGGAAGACCCGGTCATGCAGGTTGGCGCGATTCCAGTCATCGATAATAGCGGCTGCCCGGGAATCCATCGATTGGATGCCGGCCCGGGCCGGTTGCCCTTGTTTGTCGAGCAGGTAGAGACCATTGCCGTGGCCGGTGGTGCCGATACCAATGATTTGCTCCGGCTTGATGGCGGATTTACTCACCGCTTCCTTTATGGACTCAGCCGTGCCCTGCCACAGGGCGTCCATGCTTCTTTCGGTCCACCCCTGGTGGGGGTACTCCGATTCGGCCTTGCGGCTGGCCACCTGGACCTCACGGCCGGCCAGATCGAATATAGCGGCCTTGGAGATGGTGTTGCCGTTGTCGATGCCAAGTAGATACTCTGCCATTTATTGCCCTCCCGTTAATAGAAATTCGAAATCGAAAAATAAACGGATTAAATGGATTGAACGTCGAATAAAGAAAAAACTTGTACATCGAACATCGAACATTCAACGTCCAACGTCGAATAATGATGTCGCTTCGCTCCGCAATTCAGTATAAAAAAAGCCGGTACTGCGCATTGAGAGCTCATGCTGGATCAATCATTCTTTTCATTCGATGTTCGATGTTGGACGTTCGATGTTCGATGTTCATCTTTTCGGTTCCTCTGAACCTTTGAACCCAGAACTCGGAACCTCTGAACCTCCTACTACGAGCGCTTCCGTGTATGCCGGATGTGATCCAGTGACACCGCGCCCAGCAGGATGCCGCCGCGGATCAGATCCTGCCAGTAGGGCGAGACATCCAGCAAGACCATCGAGCCGGTAATCGTTTGCAGCAGGGCGATGCCCAGTATCGAACCCAGCACCGTGCCGACCCCGCCGGTCAGACTGGCCCCGCCGATGACCACCGCCGAGATGGCGTTTAGCTCCAGGCCGATGCCGAAGCCTGGTATGGATGCGCCAAAGCGCGACATATAAATGATGCCGGCCAGTCCGGCCAGGGTGGAACACAAGATACAGGTGACGATTTTGACCCGGTGGGTTTTGATGCCGGAGAATATGGCGGCCTTTTCATTGCTGCCGGTATAAAAGACCTTGCGCGCCAGGGACGACTTGCGCATCAAATAGTCGCTGATCACCACTATGACGGCAAATATAAAGATGGTAAAAGGGATGCTGTAGATCGTCCCCTGGCCGATGAACTTAAAGGACTTGGGCAGGGCAAACAGCGACAGCGGCGTGCCCTGGGTTATGACGAAGCACAAGCCGCGCGCAATGCCCATAAAGGCCAAGGTGGTGATAAAAAAGTTCAACCCGACTTTGGTGACGAAGATGCCCATGGTAAATCCGATCAGGCTGCAGACACCGATGCCGATCAGACTGGCCAGCCAGGGATTGACGCCCATCAAAAACAGCTTGCCGCCGACAACCATTGCTAGGCACATCACCGAACCCACCGACAGGTCAAATCCGCCTACGACCAGGATGAGTGTCATACCCACCACCACGATGCCTTCGGTGGAAAATGACAACAAGATGGCCTTGAGGTTGGGCCAGGTTAAAAAATACGGTGAGACAAAACTCATGATGATGCACACTGCCAAAATAATCAGGATCAGGGTGCCTTCGCGAAATCCCTGGATGGCCTTGAAGATGTTGGCAATGTTGTTATTGGTTTGTTTTTGGGTTGACACCGCCTCGACACTGTCCATAGTACTTTTCCTTTAGCTCGTTATTCTCTTCCTTATGTAGTCTTTATCAGGGTAGTAAGCAATTTATTTTTAAAACTAGTGACTACAGGTTTCAGAAGTATATAAAAATTTGAACATTGAACATCGAACATCGAACGTCCAACATCGAATAATGTATTCTGCCTATCGTGAGCTTTTTGTCGAACGGTCATTTTTAAATTAGCTGAGCAAAGTAAATTCACCCTTTGGAATTATTCGCATCAGCATTCAGCGTTTTGTTAATCTAAAAAAACGACAAAGCGCAGCGTAATCCATATTGGACGTTCGATGTTGAGCGTTCGATGTTCGACGTTAATTGGTTTCTTTTCCGATTTGACCGGCCGCTTGCAACCGACGGTTGAGCTGACACCCGAAACCTGACACCTGAAACCTACTCTTACATCCTTCGCATTTTATTTCTATTGGCTCAAGCGATGCATCAACCTGCGTAGCATCTTCCCTCTGACTTCGTTCACATCCCCATCCCGGATGCCAGCTGAATGATGCGTTCCTCGGTGATCTGGTCGCCGCTGATAATGTCGCACTGCTGGCCCTCGTGCATCACCAGCACCCGATCGCACATCCCGATGATCTCCGGCAGCTCAGATGAGATCATGATCACGCCGATGCCTTGGTTGGCCAGCTCGCGCAGCAAACGATGGATTTCGGACTTGGCGCCGACATCGATGCCGCGGGTGGGCTCATCCATGATAATGATGGCCGGATTGACCGACAGCAGCTTGGCGATCAGCACCTTTTGCTGGTTGCCGCCGCTCAACGAGGAGACCAGCTGAGTCAGGGCATGAAATTTAATGTCTAATTTGTCTGCCAGCCGGCTGGAAAGGTTCTGGGCCAGCTTGCCGTCGATCAAACCCTGGGAAGAAACCTGTTTCAGATCCATGGCGACGATGTTGCTGCTGATTGGCATCTCCAGAAATAATCCCTCCATCTTGCGGTCTTCGGTCAGATATACAATGCCCTGCCGAATTGCATCTTCGTAGCTTTTAACTTCCAGAGAACTGCCCTTGAAAATGACTTCGCCGGCTCTTTTGGGATACAATCCGCAAATGGCTTTGGCCAGTTCGCTGCGCCCGGCTCCCACCAGGCCGGAAAAACCCAGAATTTCTCCCTTATACAACTCAAAGCTGATGTCATCAAAGCGGCCTTCGTTGGTAAAGCCGCGGACCTGCAGCAGGACGTCGGTCGCCGCCTCCGTCTGTTCGGCTTTTGGCGGATACAGGTCGCCGATTTCCCGGCCTACCATTAAGTTGACCACTTCAGTCGAGTTGGTGTCGGCCACGTCATAGGTGCCGATATACTGGCCATCTCTGAGCACAGTAACCCGGTCGCATTGGCCAAAAACTTCCGCCATGCGATGGCTGATGTAAATGATGCTGATGCCCTGATCCTTGAGCTTCTGCATGATCTGGAACAGGGCTTCGGTTTCACTTTCGGTCAAAACGGCCGTGGGTTCATCCAGGATCAATATCCGGCAGTCGAGCGTCAGGGCTTTGGCAATTTCAACCACCTGCTGGTTGGAAATGCTCAAATCGCCGACTATTTTATTCGGCTCGATGTAGTGCAGCGACTCCAAAGCCTGAGCCGTTTTCGCGTAAAGCTCTTTGTAATTTACCAGCAACGCCTTGCTGGAATTGATGGCGGCCATGTAAAGATTTTCAGCCACGGTAACATCGGGACACAGGGCAATTTCCTGGTGAACGAAACCGATTCCCAGTTTTTGGGCCGCCAGGGGGTCTTTAACTTCCACCAGTTGGCCGTTGATGTAGATTTCGCCGTCGTCGGGTGTGTAGACGCCGTCAATGACGTTCATTAAGGTGGATTTGCCGGCGCCGTTTTCCCCCACCACGGCATGAATTTCACCTTTGCGCAGCTGAAAATCGACCTTGGACAGGGCCTGGGTGCCGGGAAATGATTTGTCGATGCCCTTGACTTCTAGTACAAGTTCTTCAGTCAAGACGGATACCCCCTAATAAAATGAATAATGACAAATGAATAATGAATAATTATGGAATCGCTTCGCTCAATCTTTTTATAATTAGACAGAATTCAATGCGTTGGAGTTTAATGTTCGCTGTTGATTAGTTTTTCAATTGTTTAAGCGATAGGTTTTAGGTGTCAGATAACCGATATCAGATGACAGATGACAGAATTCAGAAATGGGACTACACCGCCTTTCAGGTTGTGCAATCTGTCTTCTGTTTTCTGACCTCTGTCCTCTGCTCTCTGACACCTGAAACCTGCTGTCTATTACTCCTTAATGCCCTTGGTACCGCGGCGTTTCAGGTATTTGTCCCAGTAAAAGTCATCGGCATTTTGCGCGTTGACCAGTGCCAGACCGTTGTCGGCGTAGGGGATCTGCATCGGATTGAAACCCTCGCGTTTGTAGTCATTCATCGGATCTATCATATCCGAATGTTTGGCCAGGTACAAGAACAGCATACCGAAATACCCCTGCACGCCCTGGTTGGGATTCAGTGCGCCCCAGATGACGCCTTCTTTGATCATGTCCAGAACTTTTTCATTGACGTCACAGCAGAGCACCTTGATTTTACCGCCAAGCTCCTTGGCTGCCTGGGCTGCTCCCATAGCCGAAGTGGCTTCGGGCATGAACATGGCGCCCAATTTGGGGTTGGCTTGGGCCATGGTGAGGGTGGCCTGGTAGGCTTTGTTGGCATCCTGGTTGGATGCGGCGCCGGCCACGACTTTGATGCCGGGCCATTTGGTCTCGATGCGTTTGATGAAAGATTTGACTCGCAGATCGTGGTTGTCCTGACCGGGATTTTGCAGCGTGGCCACTTCACCCTTTCCGCCTAACAGTTCGCCGATTTTGTCGGCCGCAAAATAGCCTTCGCGGACGTTGTCGGAAGTAATGTATGAGACGCGTTTGCTGTTGGGGGAGTCGGCGGCGAAGGTGACTACCGGGATGCCCATTTCATAAGCCCGATTAATGGGCTCGATAAAAGGATCCGGGTTCATCGGGTGCAGGAAAATACCGGCCGGCCTTTTGGCCAAAATCTGCTCGAACACGGCCAGTTGTTTGTTGACATCATATTCCGGGGTGCCGGTGTAAACGGTTTTGACCCCCAGCTGCTGGCCGGCCTGTTTGAACATTTCATAGACCGGGAACCAATACTCCACACCTGAGACCATGACGCACATGTAGTAAGTTTCGTTCGGGTCGCCTTTGAAAAACGCTTTTTCCGCAAATGCGTTGCCCGCGGCAAAAATTAACATGGAAACGATCAGTATGCCTATTGCCAGTCTCTTCATATCTTTCCTCCTATTCTGCTGTACCGTTTTAATTTCCTACCTAGTGATTCAGCCACATTTTCATTGTGCTATTAAAGGCTCTGTTTATGATATGAACAACATACTGCGGTTTTTTAAAATGCTGTCTGCGAGCTAATTTAGACAGGCCGGTATCACCCCCTTTTCAGCAGTCGGTCTAGATAAATACTTAGTTACTTAGAACGACGTTTTATATTTGTCAATCAGTAACCCGGGTAATTCTTTAGTGAACGCTCCTTCCGCTGAGCGGCAGGCCTCAGGAATCCCCTGGAAAGGGGCAAGACAATTGGTGCAACTATTAAAATCCGAAATCCGAAGCACGAAACACGAAACAAATTCAAATGATAAAAAACCCAATGACAAAACAAATTCCGATCCAATCAAAATTATTGCGATGTACGCGTTGATCAGTTTCATCTATTGCTTTCATCATCTGGTTTCAACCCTTTTGAACATTTGCACATTCGAATTTAGAATTTGTTTCGGATTTCGAGATTCGTGCTTCGTATTTTTTTAAGCGTCATTTGACTCTCACCGGATCAGTAGCTAGAAGTGGTGGTTTAATGCCAGATTTATAGAAAACTGCAATTCAGCCTTTAAAAACGGGCTCGACAATTCCTTTTATATCGGTTTGAACGCGAAACAAATCACCGGCCAGGGGCTGCGCTTGCCGCTGCCGGTCGCTTAAATCATACCAGGCTGTGGTTATATACAATACATCCAGGTTTTCACCACCAAAGCCCATGCAGGTTACCAACTCAACCGGCAGCCGGATTTCTCTTTCCAGTTTGCCGGCGGGGTCATAGCGGGCCACGCGCCATCCGCCCCAGTGGGCGGCCCAGAGGAAACCCTGGCTGTCCACCGTGAGGCCATCCGGCTTGCTGCCGTCCTCCGGCAATGTAACAAACACGCGGCGGTTGGCAAGCGTGCCTGTGGCGGCATCATAGTCATAGGCGTTGATTCTGTAGGCGGACATTTCGGAGGCGTATACCGTTTTGCCATCCGGGCTGAGGGCGATCCCGTTAGAAAGGGCTATGTTGTCATCGATATTGTGCAGGGAACGGTCGGTATCAAGTCGGTAAAGAGATCCGTCAGGTGCATCGTGGTCGGCGGAGTTGAAGGAACCAACCAACAGTCGTCCCTGACGGTCTATCGCGCCGTCATTGAGCTGGAGGTTCGGTTCGTTTTTATATGGATCGACAACAAGCTCACATTGGTTGGATTTTGGATCCCAAAATGCCAGGCCGGCCTCAGTGATAACCAGCCAGCCGTTCGAACCCCGGCGACACAGTCCTCTGACCGGCATATCCGGCTTGAAAGACTCGTGCTTCCTGGTTTCGACGTCAATCCGAAAAATGGTATTCCTGATGAAATCAACCCAGTAAAGCGATTTTTCCTCCGGAACCCAGATCGGGGTTTCGCCCAGCTCGTTTTGTATGGATAAATAGTGTTCTACGTCGTTCATGATTGCGATTTCCTTGCTTTATACGCTTGCCTTTCAAGTCGGATTACTCCTCGGGTGCGCCCAGCGCTTCGGCATCCCGGCGGATTCGGTTCTGGTCGGCGGCGTCGAGTTCCAGGTCGCCCGCTCCGACGTTGTCTGTGACGTGGGCTTGTTTGCGGGCGCCGCACAGCACGTAGGTAATGCCGGCCTGAGCCATGGTCCAGGCAATGACCAGCTGGGACAGGGAACAATTGTATTTGGCCAGCAAATCGCTCCAGCCTTCGAGCATTTTGAGGACCTTTTGTCGATTGGCCGGCAGAAACCAGGGAATATTATTGCGATAGGCACCTTCCGGAAAGGTTTGATCCATGCCGATTTTGCCGGTCAGCAATCCCTGCTCGAGAGGTGAATAAGCCAGGGTGCTGACGCCGTTGGTCCGGCAATAGGGCAGGATGTCTTCTTCTATGGCGCGGTCCAGCATGCTGTACCGGGGTTGGATGGCATCCAGGATGCCGGCGGCCTGGTATTGCTGCATGTGATCGACCTCGACATTGGAAGCGGCGATGGCGCGGATTTTGCCTTCTTCTTTGAGTTTCATCAGACATTGCATGGTATCGTCGATGGGATACTTCTCAGGCTCCAGCGACTGCCAGTGAGTGTGGTAAAGATCTATATAATCGGTGTCCATGCGCCGCAGGCTGTCTTCCACCTCTTCGACGATGGTATCGGGCAGCAGGCAGCGTCTGACATGCTTGTCGCCCATTTCAAAAAAAGAGGTCCCGCGATCGTCCTTCCACCACAGGCCGCATTTGGTGGACAAAATCACTTTGTCCCGTTGCCCCTTGACGGCTTTGCCGACGACTTCCTCGCTGTGACCCCAGCCATAGGCGGGGGCGGTGTCGATCAGGGTGACCCCGGCATCGATTGCGGCCTGAATGGCTTTGATGGACTCGTTGTCATCCGAATCACCCCACCAGGGTCCGCCGCCGATGGCCCAGGTGCCGAGAGCGACTGCCGAAGCCGCGATTTCCGTTTTTCCTAGAGTTCGATACTGCATTTTTACCTCCTGTCACAAATTTTTTGGATTAAGGTGCAGTTACTCAAAACTTTTTTGCTATGTAGAACGCTATTTTATAGATGTCAAGATATTTTTTGGCATAGCCAAAAAATATTTATTGACTTTTGGGCAAAATAATATAGAAAATAAGTCATGATTCATTTTTAAATCAATATTTATATAGGTTTAAAGCGATAAGGTAAATTTTTAAGCATAATCGATGTATCCTGTCAAATAGACTTGCAGATTGAAAATTAATAAAAAATGGTTATCTATATAAAACATATTTCTATATATTCAATATTCATTTCTCCGCCTCCGGCGGATCCGTATTGGGGAATCTTGGAAAAAAACAAATCCGGGCCTACTTTGATGGTATAATGTTTGATCAAGCACCCGGATAATTGTGAGCTCAATTTTATATTGTCGCAGCAAACCTGGTCCTCTGGGTCAGGTCAGAGAAAATCGGCTATGCCGTGGTTCTGCTTAGCGGAATGATGGAATAATGGAGTATTGGAATGATGGGTTTAGCGGAATGGGATCTATTTTTATTTTATAGGGCTGGCACGGATGGGAAATTAAAATCTGACCACTATCCGTTTTTGGTACCCGATATTCCATTATTCCACCAATCCATCATTCCACTTGGAGTCTAAGGTAAAACCGCCCCTTTGGGGTTAAATCAAAGCCGGACCCTCTGGGCTCGGATTCGTTACTCACTATATAAAAGGATGTCGCTTCGAATGGGAAACAATTACATCATACCAAGTTTGGATCGTGCCCTTGAAATCATCGGATTTTTAGCCAAACAGCCTAAAGGCTGCGGCATTACATCCATTGCTGATAAATTGGGTTATCCCAAAAACAGCGTGTTCCGCATTCTGAAGACCCTGGCCTCCAAAGGGTATATCATTGAATCCGACCGGCTGTATCAGCTTTCCGCCAAATTTCTGGCTATCGGTTACTCCGCCGTGGGTGAAGCCCACATGGTGGAGAAGGCCATTGATGTGATGCGGGAGTTAAGAGATGATGTCAACGAGACGGTGCTGCTCGGCACCCTGGTGGGCACCCGGGGAGTCATATTGGAACAGGTCCTCAGCACCCAGCCGTTGAAAGTGATGGTCGATCCGGGCCACAATTTTGCGCTGCACACGGCCGCACCCGCCAAAGCCATGCTGGCGTATATGAATCCGGAAGATCAAGCCAAAATTATTGACTCGATCACCTATACCCGTTTCAACGAGAACACGATTATCACCAAACGCAGTTTTATAAAAAACCTGAAAGAGGCCCGTGAGAAAGGGTATGCCACGGATCTGGCGGAGGAGATCATTAACCTGCACTGCGTGGCCTGCCCGATTTTCAATCACAAACTGGAGCCGATCGCCTCGATCTGGATCACCGGACCCGCCGACCGGCTGCAGCCGGAGCGTTTTGACGAGTTCGGTGAGATTATCGGGGAATTCGCGCTGAAGATTTCGCGACGTTTGGGGTATGAACCGGAGTTAAACGGGCATAGCGCGTATGAGTGATGAGGGGAGGGTGATCATTTTGGATTTTGGACAGGTGAGATTTGATTATTAGCAAAGCATAATCCGAATTATTTTACGGTTCTATAAACAATAATAAGGTATACCGAGGATCAGTTGCCGTCCAAGTGTCTATCGATCGCGGAGTACTGGATGGAGTGATGGAGTGTTGTAGTATTGTAATCAGGTAGCCAGCCTTGCGACCATTACTCCAGTACGCGGTTCCGCCGGCGCAGGCTGTCGCGACCGCAGCCGCGAGTATTACGTACTGTGACCGTTTAGATCGGGTTCATATCCGAAACGTCGTGAAATCCTCAGCGTAAATTCTCCGATAATCTCGCCAAACTCGTCAAAGCGTTCCAGCTGTATCCGCTCGGCCGGTCCAGTGATCCACATGGAAGCGATCGGTTCCAATTTATGGTTGAATATCGGGCAAGCAACGCAATGCAAATTGATTATTTCTTCCGCCATATCGGTTGCATAACCTTTTTTTCTGGCCTCGTCTAAATTTTTTACAAACTGTCTTTTAGTAATAATCGTGTTTTCGTTAAAGCGCGTATAAGTGATCGAATCGATAATTTTGCCCCGGTCCTTCTGGTTCATATAAGCCAGGATTGCCTTGGCCGGAGCCGCCGTGTGCAACGCGAAATTATGACCCGGGTCAACCATGACTTTTAACGGCTGTGTGCTGAGAACCTGTTCCAGGATAACGCCCGTGCTGCCGACGAGTGTACCCAGCAGAACGGTTTCGTTGACTTCATCTCTCAGGTCCCGCATGGCGTCAATCGCTTTCTCCACCATGTGGGCCTCGCCCACAGCGGAATAGCCTATGGCAAGAAATTTGGCTGAAAGTTGATACAACCGGTCCGATTCAATTATATATCCTTTGGACGCCAGGGTTTTCAGGATGCGAAATACACTGTTTTTGGGATAGTCCAATTTATCCGCTATGGCCGTGATGCCGCAGCCTTTGGGCTGCTTCGCCAGAAAGCCGATGATTTCAAATGCTCTGTCTATACTTGGGATAATATAATTGTTACCCATCTTTTTGGTCCTAATTTTTTTAGTGATTAGTTACTCACAACCCGGTGCCTTACCCGGAAAGCGATAAAACTTATTACAACATCGAAAACCTAGTCCTCTGGGCCAGGTCAGAGAGAATCGGCTGTGCCGTGACCTTGCGCAGTGGAATAATGGAATACTGGAGTGCTGGAATAATGGGTTTAGCGGTTTGAGATCTATTTTTATAGGGATGGCACGGGTCGGGAATTAAAATCAGACCATCATCCGATTTTAATACCCAATATTCCATTATTCCACCATTCCATCATTCCGCCCGGTGCCCAAGGTAAACTCCACCCCTCTGGGGTGAATTCAACGCCGGGTCCTCTGAGCCCGGATCTTTACTATATAGAATATAATTTTAAATAATAAATAATATTTTCATCAGAGTGTCAACCCCTCCACCTTGTGAAAGTAAGAATCAATCTGAATTTAAATTCTGTACAATGGCTCTTTATTCTTAATTATAAGGCTTTTCGATCCGATATCTTTTTTAAAACATCTCAGTTAAATGTCAAGAAAAAAATTAATTTATTAAAAATAACTCTTGACAGATATAGAACATTGTTCTAAGTATAAAAAAAACACTGTTCTATATAATTAAAAAAAATACCTATCCATCTCAATTATGAACGGGAGGAGACCAAAAATGAAATATCGGACTTTAGGAAATACAGGCATCTCAGCTTCAATTGTTGCACTTGGTACCTGGGCCATCGGTGGAGGTACCTGGTGGGGAGATTCAAACGACGCTGAGTCTATCAGGACCATTCAGGCTTCCATTGATGCAGGGATCAACCTGATTGATACAGCTCCAGCATACGGCTGGGGACGCAGCGAAGATATTGTGGGTAAGGCAATTAAGGGACAACGGGATAAAGTGGTCTTATCTACAAAATGTGGTTTATAGAAAAAAAGTTCTTGATATGCTCGATGGGTGGGAAGATCTTCTGGAAAAATACAATTGCTCATTATCTCAGCTGGTAATTGCCTGGACTGCTGCCCAGGAAGGCATAACCCATGTTTTATGCGGTGCCAGGAAGCAGGCGCACATTACGAATAATGTACTGGCAGGAGATATTGAGCTTGAGGCACCTGACCTAGTCCGGATACGTCTGGATGTAGAAGCCATGTAACTAAAATTATTAAAATTTTTTGAATATGACAATCAGCGGGATAGCATAGGAATAGTTCAGATAAATTAAAATAATGAGATTTATTATTGACAAATATAAAATACTGTTCTACGAAAAAAAACACTGTTCTATATAATTAAAAACTATCTTGTCCATCTCAAATTTTTGAGAGGAGAGGAAAATGAAACATCGATCCAGAATATCACCATTTGAAGTAAATTACATTTTTCACAATCTCATAATTGGTCAACAATAGCCGTCTAGTCATGCGGCTCAATCAACCGCGAAAGGAGAAAAAAAAATGTTAATGGGACAAAGAAAGATTACGATGGGGTTTTTGGTAGGGTTGTTGGTTTCATCTTTAATTTTGGTAGCAGTCAGTGTCACCACAGTCAATGCGGCTAGCAAGCGAATCGCGTTCTTCGTGTCTGACTTGTCGAATGTGTTTCATCAGGCCCAGGCTACCGAGGCCAAACGGTACGCTAAAGAGAAATACGGTGCAGAAGTCGTTGTTTTTGACGGTAAAGCTGACTCTGCAGTGATGACTCAAAATGTAGACCAGGTCGCTGCCGGCGCATTCGATGGAGCGACGCTTCACATCTGGGACGCGGAAGCAGCTAAACCGGGTGTCAAAGAAGCACTAGCTGATAAAATTGCCATGACATCATTTTTCAGCCCACTTGCAGATACTGGTATCCCGACTGCACGTAGTGATGAGGCCGGTGTTTCATACCGGATGGGTGTGGAAATGGCACACGCCTGGAAATTATCACATCCGGACAAGCCGATCGTTATGGTCCAGCTTGGATGGCCGAACCACACAGAAGTGAACTCCGGGCGTACCGCTCCGTTCGTTAAAGGGGTCCTGTCTGTTGACCCGAAAGCTGAAAACCTTGGCTGCATGGACTCAAGTAAGGGGCAGGAAGCGGCGAAGCAAATTATCATCGATCTGTTAACACAGCGACCTGAAGTTAACCTCATCTATTCCGAGGCTTCTAATCTGACGGTTGGAACAATGGCCGGCCTCTCTCAACTGGGTCGCGGCAAGTTCGATAACGGTAAGCCCTTGACCGAAATCGTTGCCAGTGTAGACTTCGACAGTGTTGAATACCGTGACGTCTATGACCCCAATTCCAGCCTCAAAGTTTCCATGGGCTTGCCTCCGATCGAAACTTCACGCGGACGCATCGACCTAGTCATGGAAGTCCTGAATGGCAAAGTTGCAGCCTCGAAAATCCCTGCTGAGGAATTTTTCTACAAGGCCTACACTATATCCTACTGGTCAATGGATGAAGCTACAGCAAAACAGTGGCTCACTGATCAGTTCGGCAAGTAACCAGAAAACGGCCTGATAGCCTGGTGGTCAAAAATGGAACCCCCTTTGATCACCAGTTATTTTAGAGAACAACGATGGTCGGAGTGGGGTTATTCCTACTCCACCATCAGTTCATAGAAATAACTCACAAATCCAACCGGGTAGCAGTGTCATTTAAACTTTGCTGCGACCCGGGGTGACGGAGAGCCACCGTGACAGAAAAACAACCACCACCCGTTCTTTCGATCCACGGACTCACCAAGGACTTCCCCGGTGTAAGGGCAGTAGACGATGTAAGCCTCTCAATCGAAAGCAGTACGATCCATTGCCTGGTAGGTGAAAACGGTGCTGGGAAATCGACACTTATCAAAATGTTGACAGGTGCATTGCTCCCCACCAGCGGAACGATGAGAATAAACGGTTCGGAATACAAGCCAAACAATCTGCAAGATGCACGTGACGCAGGCATCGCCACCCTCTTCCAGGAGCTTCACGTCGTCGACGAACTTACAGTATTGGAAAACCTTACACTTGGAATGGAGCGAAGTCGCTTTGGGTTTTTGATTAAATCCGACCTCGAAGATCGCGTGATCCGGACACTCAAAGCGATTGAGTCTTCCATCGACCCGTCGGCCAGAGTCTCGTCGTTAAGTGTTGCACAGAAGCAAATTATCGAAATAGCTCGTGCGGCATCCTCCGGAGCAAACGTAATTATCATGGATGAACCAACAGCGGCTTTGTCTGAGCGAGAGGTCGAACGGTTATTCGGAGTGATACGGCGTTTGAGGAAGGAGGCTGT
>Ga0209454_1000183_pt1 | contig 36907 bp, 30 predicted proteins | sample WorMetHERISLAND1_2_FD_187400 | JGI IMG/M metagenome (GOLD analysis project Ga0209454, IMG submission 187400) | Marine gutless worms symbiont microbial communities from Max Planck institute for Marine Microbiology, Germany - Olavius geniculatus... | ecosystem: Host-associated > Annelida >... | reverse complement strand
ACACTTATCCCAGACTATGCTATCAAAATGCCATTCAAGTGTCTATAGCTTTTTTTGCGATAAAAAAATTCATCACTCTTGTTCAAGCGTTGATTACCTTTAGCTCCTCAGACGCTCTTCAGGGCTGAATGACAATTTTGCCTTATATATTGAATCAAAGCCTGGCCCATTAGCTGAACGCCGACGTCCAAAACGCGCTCGTCCATATCAAAATGAGGTGAGTGCAGGGCAAACTGGAATCCCTTGGCCGGATCGTGGCAGCCAAGCCCCACCATGGCACCGGGCCACTTTTGACAGAAATAGGAGAAGTCTTCAGCTCCCATCCGGGGCCGGGAGATGTAGACCGCGTCAGCGCCCAGGACCTGCTCCGCACAGGCTTTCATGTGGTTCACCTTCTCCGAATCGTTGATATGCGCCGGATAACCTTCGACATTTTCAAGGGTTGTTGAAACTCCGAATGTCAGGTCTAAACTCTTGACCATTTCTTCAATCCGGCCCACCGCCTGCGCCCGGACTTCCGGTGTCAATGTGCGCAGGGTGCCCTTTAAGACGGCTTCCTCCGGGATGATGTTGACAGCGGTCCCGGCATGAAATTCACCAATGGTCAAAACGGCACTGTCCAGGGGGGCCAGGGTTCGGCTGACAAATGTCTGCATCTGGGTCACCAGGTGCGCCCCTGCAACAATGGGATCGATGCAAAGATGGGGGGCCGCGCCATGGCCGCCTTTGCCCTTGATTCGTATCCGGATCTCATTGGTGGCGGCATGGGCCGTTCCGTAGATGAGATCCACCTCGCCCACGGGCAGCTCCGGATTCATGTGGCCGGCAAAAATCGCTTCAACCGGCTCCTGGTCGAACATTCCGGTGTCCAGCATGGCTTTCGCGCCGGCGCCGCCTTCCTCTGCAGGTTGAAAGAAGAAAAGAATCTCACCGCAGCCATTGCGATGCCACTCGCGTTCTTTTAGCCAGCGAATGATTCCGAGGGCAACGGTGACATGCCCGTCATGACCACAGGCGTGCATCAGCCCCTGGTGCTGGGACTTATAGGCAACATCATTGGCTTCATCCAGCGGCAGGGCATCCATATCAGCCCGGTAGGCAACCAGCGGCCCCTCTTTATCGGCTTTAAATCTGGCCACCACCCCGGTTTTGCCGACCTCACTCTGATAGGAAATTTCCAGTTGGTCCAGCACTTGACAGATTTTCGCGGCTGTTTTTTTTTCCTGGTAGCCGAGCTCGGGGATCTGGTGCAACTCGCGGCGCAGTTCGACCAGCCAGTCATGAAAGGGAAGCATCAGGGAATCGGGCATGGGATCCTCCTTTGGCCCTAAATGAGCGAAAAGCGCTCATTTAGGTGTTATTAGTTATTTGTTAATCGTTATCAGGTAATGAATTCAGGCTTAAATAATCAGGGATGCGAAAGTAAAATATTCGATACTGGCATAAATGAGTGTTGGATTCAATAGGAAGAAGCATAAACTTTGAGCAACGTTAAAGTATTTGGAAAACGGCAGTATCAGAAGGTCCTATGGGGTAAGATGGATATTGTAGTGAAATCAGTACTGCCAAAATATAATAAGGGATGATTTAGAATTATTGATTTTCGTCCGGTTATCAAATATAGGCCTATACTCAATGGGCGCCACCGTAAAGCATCGGCTTGAAATTAAAAGACGCAACCCGCTCGGAATTGTGGCAAACCCGGCAGCCCTCAATGGAGAGGTCACCGCCCAGGTCCTCGGGGTCTTCTGATTCAATATGAATGCTGCCGGGTCCGTGGCAAACTTCACAGCCTGCATTTTGGAGATGCGGGGTTTTCGCAGCCGATTGGAATCCCCCCGGCTGCCCGTACCCCGTAGTATGGCATTGATAGCAGCCTTCGATTTCGGATTCCGTCAATCCTTTGCGCATGATCTGGATGCTTTTATAGGACTTGGCCTTTTTGGCATACTTGGTAAAATTCTCGTATTCCGCTTCATGACATTCCTGGCAGGCCGCCGATCCCACATAAGTTGCTCTCTCACCATCATTGGCGTGACTTTCAGGCTGAAAAACAAAGAGTACAGCACCGATCGCAAAGGCAAGGGCAAAAGATTGCTTAACCCAAGATTTCATAACCGTCTCCTTTCCATATCCGGGTCTGACATTTTTAACTTATTGAATTATTTTAAAATATAAAAAATTCACCCCGATGCAAAGCTCGGGGCAAACCAACGCTTTCACTCGATTTGAATTTCCTGCACTGACTTTAAGTAACAATTTGTGACTGTGATATCGGCCAATGGGCAGAGAACTTTAGCAAAAGCAATCGGTCGGGGAAGGGATGGCAGGGACATTGGTTTATCAGGGGGTGTCCGAATTAAGTGACCCATGAGGGAGAGCAGTTTTTAGGAGTCAGGCTTCGGCCTGCCTTGCTTCTAGCAGGTATACCTCTTATGAAAAATGAGTTCATGGATACTGCGCAGATTTGGCGCAGTTTCTTTTCCGATCAGACTGAACGCTCGCGGCCAGAGGCAGCGCTCTTATGAAACTTCATGAAATGACAAATGTCGATTGACGAATGGTGGAATCGCTTCAGGCTTCGCCTTCGGCTACGACCCGACAGGTCGCTTAGTCGATTTAAAATAGACCGTTCGACAAAAGACTCACGACAGGCAGAATGCATTATTCGATGTTCGATGTTGGACGTTCATTAGTTTCTTTTCTTAGATCAGACTGGCCGTTTTTTGGGCCAGAGGCCGTGCTCGTGTGAAACATTGAAAGCGAACCGCAGAATATCCAACAAGTTATTATGAATGTTGAATATCATCCACTGTCTGTCGGATAGCCCTGACAAATTCATGGTCAGTACCGCAGCAGCCCCCGATAAAATTGGCTCCGGCCAGAATCAGATCGGGTACATATTGGACAAATTCCTGCGGACTGGTGCGAAAAACCACGCCGTCATCCTCTACCTCGGGCAGACCGGCATTGGGTTTTATCCAAATCGGCAGGTCGGTTGCCTGCCGCAGGCGCCGGCAAATCGGCAGAAAAGCTTCAATTCCCTGTCCGCAATTGGCGCCGATACCGTCGACGCCGATTTGGGAGATTGCCGCCACGACCTCTTCGGGGGTGTTGCCCATCATGGTGTGGTCTTTATCCTCACCCGAATCATAAACCATGCTGACAATTACCGGCAATCCGGTTTGCTTGGCGGCAATCGCCGCAACTCGGGCCTCTTCGATATCGATCATCGTCTCGACGATGATGCCGTCCGCGCCGGCTTGGGCCTGGGCATTGGCCTGTTCTTCAAATACAGATTGCAGCTCTTCGGAGGTGGTTTCTCCGGTAATCAGCATTTTCCCGGTCGGACCGATCGAAGCGAAAACGGAAGCCCTGTCCCCGGCCGCATCTTTGGAAATCCGGACACCGGCCTGATTGATGTCAACGGTTTTGTCGGCCAGGTCGAAGTTAGCCAGTGACAGACGGCTGGCGCCAAACGTGTTGGTCAATATAATTTGGCTGCCGGCGCTGACGTATTGTTCGGCCACTTCCCGGACCAGGTCGGCCTGGCTGATATTCCAGGAATCCGGATTTTGCCCGCGCTTTAAGCCGCGTTTCTGCATCTGGGTCCCCCAGGAGCCGTCCGTAATCGCCGGACCGTTTTCAACTAAAGTTTCGATTAGCGGGTGCATATGAATCTCCTTCATCTTTGGGGTTTAAAGGTTCAGGGTTCTAGGAACGAGGTTCAAAGGTTCAAGGGTTCAACGTTATTGATGTTATAAATCGCTTGCAAACCGCAATGATCGGATCAGCAACACTCTTACTAGGACCCCTTATCAAAATGAAGGTGTCATCCCCGCCGCTGGCCGCGAGCGTCCAGTCTGATCAGAACAGAAATTGCTGGGATTCGGTTCCGAAATCGACCGTTGTTGGGTTTCGCATTTCATGATGGCACCGGAAAAATGTAGGTTGGGTTGAGTGCAACGAAACCCAACAAAGCCTGGAGTTGGCTCAACCCAACCTACAATGGTAACCTAGCCTGAACGGGAATCAACTCCAGCTTTTCAAAGGTTCCACAAGAGGACATAGCGCCGCAGTTCCCTGACACCTGAAACCCGACACCTGACACCTTATTTTTGTACTCTGACTTCTGTTCTCAATCCCAAATTCCCACTTCCGAATTCCGCATTCCCACTCCCGCATCCTTAGCCGCGGCATGGTCCTGCCGTATCGGACGACGACGGATCCCCCTTCCGAATTCATTCCCCTCTATCCTCTGCCTTTAACAGATCAGACCCATACTGTCGCTTGAAATAGGTGGATGAATACTTTTCCAATTTCCACTCGGGAACCCGGCAGGTCCCGCAGACACTCTTGAACCATTTGTTTCTCAGCCAACGGGCCGCCCGGCTGTTTCTGGAGTTGGTAATTAGGAATACTTTATTGCAGTGGGTCGTAATTTGGGCCTGGTCCCCGATTTTTTCGATCGTCTTGATGCCGTGTAATATACCTCGGCGAGATGGCCAGAGTTTTATCTTGTCGATCAGGCGAAAAAGCTCTACCCGCTTGCGGTAATAGCGTTTAACCGGTTTTTTCGTTGGGGATTTGTTGCCCAATCCTTAAATTTCTCCACCCAGACTAAGGTTGACTTAACCCGGACAAGCCGGTCGCCGCGCAGCGGTGATCCCGCTATACCGGGGAATTGAAGACTGAAAATTGAAGATTTGCAGCATTCTATCTATTTTATTTCAGCGCCGTCGTCAAAACAGCTAAAACCAATTAAGAGTTATTGGTTATTAGTAATTTGTTATTGGTTTTATAGGAATCCGATCGATTTTTGTAAATATCGATTAACAAATAGCCTCCAGCAGCCAATTGAGCGCTATCTTGTTAAATAGGGTATGGGCTTTCAGCTCTGAGCTTCCATACCTTCCAGCATTGACCTTTGAGCTTTGAGCTTTCAGCTTTGAGCTTCTCTGCTTTGACCTTTGACCTTTGACCTTTGACCTTTGACCTTCCAGCTTTGAGCTACTATATATTCAAACGAATCCCATCCAAATACCCCAGGCTTCGGCCCATTCTTCCCAGGCTGGGGCTGTTTTCAGAAATCATGAGCAGGCGCTCGAGCCCGAAACCGATACCCATCCAGGCATCCGTTACCTGCCAGGCCTGGTCCAGAACGTGGGGTCCCATCGCTGCGGACCCGATCTCCAACCGGTCTTCACCGGCTAAAATATCGATGGTCTCGCCATAGACGGCCGAGCTTTCCGTTTCAATAATATAGTCATCCACCCCGGCGGCGGCCGTTACCAGGGCTGCCATTTCCTCCAGCCTGGGCTGCCGCTGGTCTTCTGGAAGGCCCATCTCCACCAGATTGAGCATGGTAAATTCATTCGAATGCTGCGAACCCTGGGACTCCTTACGAAAGCAAGAGCCGATCTCGAATATGCGAACCGGCTTCTCCCACAATCGCAGAAGATCTTTTAGAACAAAGTACAAGTGCGGCGCCAGCATGGGGCGCAGACATTTGTCATTGCCCAGCCAGAATATCTGCGAGGCCAGCGGGTGTTCGTCATCGATCGACATTTTGGCCAATAGCCCTTTTGACAGGATGGTCGGGGTCGTTACCTGGACATACTCATTTTCAACCAGGACCTCCGCCAGGCGGCTTTCCAACCGGCAAAGCCCGGGCCTGCGTGGGCCATCCCGCAATTCCTGCAGTTTCCGCCGTTGAATTTTAACCAATTGCTTTTCAAGCTGCTGGTAAGCCTGGTCGCGAGCCTCTGCACTGTCAAATTGCGTTGCGAGTTTGGCCTCGTCAGCTGCCAGTTCTATCAGCCGTGTCTGTTGCGTATCGGTCCAGGTAATTTGCAAAATAAACCCTTTTTAAACTCTTGCACCCTTGGCATATAAAAATAAAGGATGAAATGGGTGATACAATTGCGATTAGCGCATAACCAAAGACGTATAGCCAATAACCAATAACGAATAACCAATAACGTCAAGGTCTCCCCCGGTGCACGGTGATACAAATCAAGGGTCTTGGAAGCCGTGTGTGCTGCCGCGGGAAAAAATGGCGGGAGGTCACGGTGTCGCACCGAGCTGCGTGAATTTAGAGTCCACGTGATCTGCTATCGATCCACCCCCCGCGAATAAAGCATTCAAGCCCAGAGGACCCGCTTTCGATTGGCCCCCATAGGGAGCCATATCTTTTAGCCTTAAGAGCACTGGAGAGTTGGAGTATTGGAGTATTGGAGTCCTGCAAAAGCATTGCCGGACATCTAGTGATCATCAAAATGAATTGATCGCTATATCCCAATTTGGTTTTTGCCCTATCACCTTAACCCGGCAACTGATTGTATCGCGATTGACTCCAAAATACGACCCAAACTCCTCAGTCCGATATTCATCCAACACTCCAGTACTCCACCACTCCAGCTCTAAAATAGCGGCACAGCCCTCTAACTGAGACCTGCCCATGAGGACCTGGATTTCAATACTGGATTAATGACGCCAAACTACAGGTTCCGGGGCCGCGCTGTCAAGATCAAGTCGCCATTTCACGGATATAATTTTCACCCCTGGCAATCACCTCCGCATGATCCTCTGGCGGACGCAGGCTATCCAGCAGGTCGCAGGTTCGTTGCCTTAGTACCTCGTCGGCAGCGGGACTCCCCTGGGCCTGCCATTTTTCCAGCGTCATCTGGGCCCAGATAGAACTGCTGAAATCAACTTTGCGGCAATATCTCAAGGTCATGTCGGTAGTCAGAAAATTACCCCCCGGCCCGGTCGATTCAATTTCGTTCAGGCCCACGGATTCATCATCGATCACAAAGCCCTGGCTGTAAAATCGCGCCTGGCGTATCACATCATCGGAATAGACGGCCAGCGCCGGCGAAAAAACCAGCGAATCGAAATTCCCGCCCACAAAGGGTGCCAGGCCGACTTTACCCAGAATAGCGGTCAGATGATTCATCCACAAAGTGCCGCCGGCCGACAAATCAGCACCCCAGCCGGGCGCACATCCCGAGGTTCCCGAATGGGGCAATCCGTAGTAAGCCATCATTTCGGCGCAGGCCGTGTTGAGCAGCAGCGTTTGCGGGGTATAGGCGCCGGCCATGGTTTGCATATTGAATCCCGCCGGCAGGCTTCCCAAAATGGCAGGTGTTCCCGCTTTTACAAGCTGGCTGAAAACCAGCCCCGCCAATAGCTCAGCGTTCAGCATGGCCAGGCTGCCGGCGGCAGTTATGGGTGAAGTCGCCCCCGACATGCCGTAACTATTGTAGATAAACGGCAGCCCGCGTTCAATGCTGCTGAACATGTTGTCGGAAGTGTCCCGATTCAATACCAGCGGCGTAATCGGATTGAAGTATGGTATGACAAACGGCTTCAAGGCCAGGTTACCGTGCAGATGCTCCAGCAGATCAAGGGCGGCATCAAAGCAGTGTTTTTCGGAAATTAACAACACCAGCGGTTTGACGGTGTTGGCGGTCATCTCCAGGGTACCGTACAAATCAGCGACCCGGGGCGCTGAGTCCTGGATAATGCCCACAGTCGAAACAACATCAATATTGGACAAATCGTTGCCCAACCGGGTTGCCAGCGCCATATGCCGGCGGGAGAAGGGCGTCACCGCATCCGTGCCGGGGTCCTGGTAATACAGGTTGGTAACACCAATACCAAAACGGGTTTGAGGTCTGTCGGCGGCGGCCAGTTGAAACCTGAAGTTTCCCAAGCGATCGTAAATATCGACGGCCGACGGTGCCGTCGCCAGCGCCTGCCGAACCATTTCCGCCGGGATCCGCACGACTTTATCATTGTTGACAACGTCTACCTCGCGGGCAAAGACCGCGCGCGCGCGATTGGAATCGACCCGGACCCCGACCCTGGACAAAATCTCCAGCGAATAGTGATGGATGCGGTCCAGTTGCGCCTCGCTCAAAACCTTTATTGTGGGCCTAACCTCATTCATAAATCACCGTACTTGCTATCGGATGCTGAATTTCAATCGGTGTTGCCGACAATAGATAGATCGAAGGTTCCGGCGTGTCAAGCCGATAATATTTTCTATTGCGGTAGAGAATATTCATCCTGCCGGGTGCAGATGGTTAAGCAGTAAAGATCCGGGCCCAGAGGACCAGGATGTCTGCGACAAATTAAAGTTTAGGCTGTTAGATTCCGATAACGTATTAATATTTCTAGAAATCAGATATTTTACGCCGAGGTGGAGGATCTGAGAAACCAGGACACAAAACGACCGGCCTAGTTCAATTTGGATCTAATAAATTGGAGACTGAAATGAACCAACAAGCAGATAAATATGAAAAGCTCGCAAATATTGTAGAGTTAGTCAGCGGCTCTGAAATTTCTTCAGTTAGCAATACTGTAATAGTCGTTATCAAAATCATGAATGATCCAAATTCCACCCCCAAGAATCTGAAGGATATAATCCAGGTTGATCCTCCACTGACAGCTCGGGTGTTAAAGCTTGCAAACTCATCTTATTACTCACCTCCGAATAAGATTGCTGAAATAATGAAAGCGATCATCTGGATCGGATGGGATGCCATCAAGGAATTGGCATTGAGCCAAAAGGTTTGTGAAATTTTTCACGAAGATGAGACTATCAAAGGGTATTCAAGAAATTCATTATGGAAGCATTCTCTGGCTGTCGCTGTGTTTGCAAAAATGATTTACAGACGGGAATTTGGTATGAGGGGTGAAAATGCATATGTTGCCGGCTTGTTGCATGACATTGGTCTTATTATAGAAGACCAATTTTGCCATGATGAGTTTAAACATGCACTGAGTAAATCAAAAAATGAGAAAAAGAATTTAACGAGAGCAGAGAAGGAAATTTTTAGTTATGATCATGCAGATCTTGGAAGTGCAATAACTGACAGTTGGGAGCTACCGAAAGAATTATGTGCGGCTATTGCAAACCACCACAATCCCGCTAAAGTTGCTCGCGAATTTTCAAGAATGTCCTATACCTTGCATGTTGCTGATAAACTCAGCCAGGAAAAAGGCTTTGGATACTGGGATGCCCCTTCCGGTGACAACGCTGTTTTCAAAAGCAGTTTGAGAAAGTTGGGTTTGGGATATCATGCGCTTCAACTGATAGGGAAGGATGTTGAAAAAGAAATTTCAAAAATGGAAGATCAAGGACTATTTAACTGATGGAAAAGCAGGAATATGTAAAAGAGTTGGAAAATAAGGTTTTCCTTTTGGAGACGCAGGTAAAACATTTAAAAAATGACCTTCGCCTTACGAGAGAAGAAAGTGAAAACGCGACCACCAATTATTTTGATATTTATTCCAAATTGGAAACAAAAGTTACGGATCGAACCCGTGATATAAAGAGATTACAAAAATTATTGGAACAAAAAGCCCGTGAGCTGGAGATAATGCTGGATTCAACGCCGGGCATGATTTTCTACAAAGATTTAGAACAAAAAATTATACGGGCAAATAGAGAATTCGCAAAAATAGCCGGACTTCCAGTCAATAAAATTGTTGGCAAAAAATATAGCGAGGTGTTTCCCGAATACAAAGACGACGGTCTAAAAAAGGACTTGGAGGTTATACAAAAAGGAAAACCGCTATTGAATCAAAAGGAGTCCATAAATACATTCAAAGGAAAAAGACAGATACGGATAGAAAGAGTACCATATAAGGATATTAACAACAAAGTTACCGGCATAATTGGGTTCGCTTTGGATGTGACAGATCTCGAGAAAGCAGAAAAAGAAAAAAGAAAACTTGAAGCTCGACTCCAACGCGGACAAAAAATGGAAACCATCGGCACACTGGCAGGTGGGATTGCCCATGATTTCAATAATATTCTTGGAACCATCATGGGTTTCACCGAGATGTCCCTTTGCAATGCCGAAAAAGATACCGAGCTTTATGACAACCTGCAGCAGGTGCTTCAGGCCGTGGGGCGCGCCAGAGACCTGATCAAACAGATTCTCACCTTCAGCCGTCAAACCGCGCGGGAGCGCAAACCGGTTCAGGTAAAACTCATCGTCAAAGAAGCCCTCAGGCTTTTACGGGCATCTTTGCCCTCAACCATCAAGATCCACGGTGACATCCAAAGTGAGGCGCTGGTATTAGCTGATCCGACCCAAATCCATCAAATTTTGATGAATTTGTGCACCAATGCGGGTCATGCCATGCGGGAGGAAGGCGGTGTGTTGGAGGTTAAGCTGGTAGATGTTGACCTTGACGCGGATAATACAGTTTGCCATTCGGATATGAAACCCGGTGGTGCGATCAATCTGACGGTCAGAGATACCGGCTGCGGCATGCCCCCGCAGGTAATGGATCGGATCTTTGATCCATTTTTTACCACCAAGGAAACCGGTGAAGGCACCGGCATGGGGCTTTCTGTCGTGCACGGCATTGTCAGAGCGATGAAAGGTACGATAACGGCTGACAGCGAACCGGGGCACGGTTCGACCTTCAAGGTTTATTTTCCTGTTATTGAAAAGAAATTGGAACCGCAGGTCGGTGATATAGAAGTTGTTCCCACCGGAGGCGAACGCATTCTTTTTGTCGATGATGAGCCGGCCTTGGCATATATCGGAAAACAAACCCTTGAAACCCTTGGCTATGATGTTACCACTTGCACCAGCAGCATCGAAGCTCTGGAACTGTTCAAAACCAGACCGGACAGATTTGATCTTGTCATTACCGACATGACCATGCCAAATATGACGGGTGATAAATTGGCTGAAGAACTAATAGGAATAAGTCCTGAAATTCGCGTTATTCTCTGCACCGGTTACAGTGCAAAGGTTAATGAACAACAGGCTATGGACCTGGGCATCCGGGCTTTTGTATGGAAACCTGTAGTGAGACGGGATATCGCCAAGACAATTCGAAAGGTGCTGGACGGGAAATGATATTAAAAATATAGGTGTTCAGGTGTCGGTGTTCAGGTGTCAGGAAACGGAGATGCAAAATACTGCTGGAGTGTCGTCGTCGTGCTCGTTCTCGTCCTAGATCCGTTTGGCAATGGGCTTCACAAGCTCCAATTATGAATCTGTTGAATTAGTCTGTTTTCTCGATTTTGTCAAAAATGATTATCAATAAAGTCTATAAGTCACAATTTCAGTATGTTCTCAAAAAGGACTAATTCAACAGACTGATTTATTGATCAAGTTAAGGATGACGATATCAAGAACCCTAAACAATTTTTAGTTCCGGCTTGTCCGGGTTGGGTTGAGGTTGATTTTCAAAGGCGCCTTTGTTAGAAGGTGTCTCGAATTAACATGCAGACCGATGCTGAAAAAAAATCGATTCTATAACTCAAAAGGAGGTAATCCATCGTAAGGATTGAATTTTTTTTCGGAGCATTGGAGCACTGGAGTAATGGAGTGTTGGAGTATTGGCTGAAAGTTTGAATCCCTCTTTCAATACCCCAGTACTCCAGCACTCCAACACTCCAGTATAACTGCCTGACCGTGTGCGCCAAATATTATCAAATCAACAGCCGAATCACCATTATCTGATACCGCCGTGTATCGAAGGAATTATGTAAAATGCGAAATTTCCATCCGGGCAAGCAGCGCAGTCAGGGACTGGGCCTTAACTCTCTGACCGAGGATGAATTGTTCGACATTCATCTGGCGACTTTAGAAGTGCTCGAAAAAACAGGGATTCTTATCGAAACTGAAGAGGCCCTCGAGGTCTTCGGCGGCGCCGGAGCCGAGGTTGACCGCCGGAATAAAATCGTCAAAATCCCGCCCTATCTGGTGGAGGATGCCATTCGTTCCGCCCCCTCCAAGGTTTTGCTGGCCGGACGCGATCCCCGCCACGACAGGGTGCTGGAAGCCGGACGGGTCCACTTCACGAATTTCAGCGAGGGCATCGAGGTGGTCGATCCGAACAGCGGGCAGCGACGCAAGCCCGTCAAGGCCGATCTTGCCGATGCCGCGAAAGTGATCGATTATTTGCCGGAAATCGATGTCTGTGAAAAGGCGGTCGGATCCAGTGACGTCGCCCCGGAAGTCATCTCGCTGCACAACGCCGAAGCCATGCTGTCAAACACCACCAAGCATTGCTGTGTCGGCCCCGGCAATGGGCTTTTGTTGAAAAAACTGGTCCAAATGGCCGGCACCATTGTCGGCGGCATAAAAAAGTTTGCCGAACGCCCAATCCTGTCTTTCACCACCTGCCCGGTCAGTCCGCTGCAGTTGATCGATGAATGCTGTGAAATTATTATGGCAGCCGCCCGCAGCGGTTCGGTGGTCAATGTGCTGTCCATGGCCATGGCCGGCGGCACTTCCCCGGTGACCCTGGCAGGAACCCTGGTCACTCACAACGCTGAGGTCCTCGGGGGGATTACCCTGAACCAGTTGACCCGCAAAGGGGCCCCGGTCATATACGGCAGCTCCACCACGGCGATGGACCTGAAAATCGGTGCCGCTTCGGTGGGAACCCCCGAATGCGCCATCATCAGCGGTGCCGTGGCCAGGCTGGCCCGCTATTATGCCCTGCCCAGTTACGTCGCCGGCGGGTAGAGCGATTCAAAGATATCAGACTCCCAGATGGGCCACGAGAAGACGCTCACCGGACTCATACCGGCATTGGCAGGCGCCAATCTAATTTATGGACCGGGAATGCTTGAAAGCGGTCTCACGTTTGATTTTGCCCAGCTGGTTTTAGACAATGAATTCGTCAGGATGATCAAACACACCATCGGCGGCTTCGAGGTCAATGATGAATCCCTCGCCGTCGAGGTCATCAAAACGGTAGGGCCGGCCAAAGATTTTCTGACCCAGGAGCACACGCTCAAATACGTGCGGTCGCACTCTCTTCCCGAATTTATCGATCGCGACAAACGGGAAAGATGGCAGGCAGCCGGCGCCACCGACAGCTATGCCAGGGCGGTTGAAAAAACGCGGGACATATTGCTACACCACAAGCCTCAGCCGCTGCCGGAGAAGGTAGCAGCGGATATTAAAGCAATCATTAAGGAAACCGAAGGCGAGTTGGGGGTTGAAATTAGAGAATAGAAATTAGAGAATAGAAATTAGAGAATAGAAAATAGAGAATAGAGAATAGAAGATAGAATAATGGTTGAAATAGGCTGAAATTTTAAGGATCGCGAGTGGCTCCGGGCTTCGTCGGGTATTAAACTCGAAAAGCGCACTTAGGTGCAAGAATCCCGAAATTCCAAATAAAGAATTTGGGGTACGTTCAGCCTCTAATAAAATCAGGCAGAATACCTCAATTTTAGTCATTTTAGTCATTTTCGAATTTTAGTCATTTCCACTGTCTATATCCCGTACCAAAATCTAAATGGCTTGAAGGGGGAATAGCGCCCATGAACAATAGAATTCGAATCCGCATGGGAGACGGTGAGCTGGTATCCATGGCGGCGGAAGAAATAAAGGAAGACATTGCAGCCGGCACCCGGGAAGCCGCCCAAAATGCTGAAATTCCGGAACTCAGTGCTGCGGAAAAGCTAACTCTTTTTGAGATCATGGCCGAGCCGTCGCGGGCGGTCAGCGTCATGCCCGGCCGAGAGGTGATCGTCACGGATGACGGCTGCTCAATGAGCTTCTATTCCGGTCAGGACAGCGGCGGTATCGGGGTGTCTCTCAGCCGGATGCAGGCCGTTTTAACTTATGAGCGCGCCTGCGCGGCGGATACGACCTCCCTGGGGCACAGCGATTACAGCTTCAAGCCGGTCAAGCCGATCATCAATGCCGAAATGAATGAGTACTATTCAACGTCGCTGATGACCACCGCGCCGTTTTTATACGGCGCCCAGCCTAACATGGGCCTGTATTTTCAGCCCGACGGCCCCCATCCAAATCCGGCCGACCTTCTGCCATTAGGTAAGATCAAGGAAGCGCAGGACGTCCAGGAGGCCGCCGCCGCCCAGTTGCGCGAAGATCTGGTTTATGTGGGCCGCAAATTGAACAGCGTCGGCTGCGAAGGGCTCAACCTGGATACCGCCGGCTCGGCCGGGGATGCGGATCTGCTGGCAGCCCTGGAAGCCATCGAGGAGCTGAGAAAGTCTGCACCGGACATGCCGATTATCCTAGGGGGCGCAGGTGAATTCGTATTGGGAATGCACGGGGAAATTAAGTTCAAAGACAGACTACTGGCCGGCATGTATCCCCACGACCAGGCCCGGATGGCCGAGGCGGCCGGCGCCAGCATTTTCGGGGTTGCGGTCGGCACCAGCACCAATGAATCTATAGCCAGGAATGTCGCCCGGGCCGTCACTTTCGTCAAAGAGGCCGTGACCGCCGTCGACATCCCCGTGCATGTAAATGTCGGTATGGGCGTCGGCGGTGTTCCGATGATGGAGGCGCCGCCTATCGACAGTGTCACCCGGGCTTCCAAATCCCTGGTTATGATCGGCAAAGCGGACGGATTGTAGATTGGTGTCGGCGATCCTTTCGGGATGCATCTGGCACATATTTTTGCTTCGGGTATGGGCGGCATCCGGACCACTGGAGATCTGGTGGCGTGGATGCAGCTGATTAAAAGGATGAAATTGGCTCAAGCAAAACAGTATGTGGCAGAAAAGCTGAAAATAGAGGTGGCGGAACTGGTCAATGAAGAACTCATCCGCCAACTCAGGCAGGACCTGGGAATAGGGCTGATCACTTCGGTGGCCGGCAGTCCGAAAGGCATGCGGGCCAAGCTTAATATTTCTGACCTGCTGGATATTAACATCAATTCAGTTGAATTGTTCAAATCACAAACCGGTTTGCGGTAGTACCGTATACGCAGGGCAACTGGAAACAGGATAAATTTAAAATTAAGGAAAAATTCATGCGCCTTGCAAATTATTCAGGGAGATAAAAGACCTGCGCAGCATGCGGTAATTACTTTTGCACAGGATTTGCGACTATGGGTGACAAATATAATAGATCCGCCGACCTGCGTCGAGCTCAGTCGAGTCGAGGCGAACCATAAATAATCAATTTTCAATCTTCAATTCCGGCTCTGCCGGGCTGGGCTATGCTGATTTTAAAGGTGGATTAATTACCCGTCACCTTGACGTTGACGGCCTGACGCCCCTGGGGGGTGTCCCGGACCTCGAAGGTGACGCGATCGTTGGTTTGTAAACCAAAAAAACCATGGTCAACAATTTTAGAACCGTGAAAAAATATATCTTCCTCGCCTTCGGATTCGATAAAACCGAAATTTTTCTTCTTGTTAAACCATTTTACCGTTCCTTCTGCCATATTTCTTAACTCCTTCGAGTATCGTTAAATCGATTTTCCAACCAAAAAGGCAGAGTCACTCCTGGCTCTGCCGCATAGGTCCGATGTTCTTCTGGTTCTATCGGGGAATTTTATTTGCCCGCCGGCTTGGATTCCCTGAGAGGATTTATTAGACGAGATTGATAGAAATCACCTAAATCATGAACTTATCCTGTTATCGCTTATGAGGAAGAAATTGTCAATAATAAAAACGTTTTGAAATACTACTTCCATTCTCAAATTTGATGCATATCTTGAATGAAATTCCGGCCGTGTTTGACGGTCCAACACCAACAGGAGCACAGAGCAGGCTCTCCCCGGGCCGTTGCCGCTCCCTCAATCTATCACTAACCACATCCAAAAAGGAGTATGCCATGCTGAAAAAAACGTTACGAATCGTCCTGCTCATAACCCTGGCCGTCGCGCTGGTCGCGAATGCTGCCCTAGCCGAAACGTCGGGTAAACGTATCGCGCTGTCCAACAACTACGCCGGGAATTCCTGGCGCCAGGCCATGTTGAAGAGCTGGGACAAGGTCACCAGCGCCGCTGTCGAGAAAGGTGTCGTGGCCGAGGCGACGGCCTTCACCACTGCCGAAAACCAGGTCACCGAACAGGCGGCCCAGATTCAGAACCTGATCCTGCAAGGCTATGACGCCATCGTTATTAACGCTGCATCGCCGGAAGGACTGAACGGCGCTGTCAAACAGGCCTGCGATGCGGGCATCACGGTCGTGTCCTTCGACGGCATCGTCACCGAGTCCTGCGCCTACCGCATTGCGGTGGACTTTAAGAACATGGGCGCAGTCCAGATCGACTACCTGGCGCAGCGCCTGCCCAAGGGCGGCAATGTCCTGGAAATCCGCGGTCTGGCCGGCGTGTTCGTCGATGACGCCATCAGCTCCGGCATCCATGCCGGTGTTGCCAAACACCCGCAATTCAAGATCGTCGGCTCCGTACACGGCGACTGGGCCCAGGCCGTCGCCCAGAAGGCGGTTGCCGGCATCCTGCCGTCCCTGCCGGAAGTCGAGGCGGTTGTGACCCAGGGCGGTGACGGCTACGGCGCCGCACAGGCCTTTGCCGCCGCCGGCCGTCCAACCCCGCTTATCATCATGGGCAACCGCCACGATGAGTTGACCTGGTGGCAGGAGCAAAAGAATGCCAACGGCTATGAAACCATGTCGGTTTCCATTGCACCCGGTGTCTCCACCCTGGCGTTCTGGGTCGCCCAGATGGTCCTGGACGGCCACAAGGTTCCTCAAGATCTGACAGTGCCGTTCCTGCAGATTGACCAGGATACCCTGGAGGCCAGCCTCGCCAACACCGAGCCCGGTGGTGTTGCCAACGTCGAATATTCTCTGGAGGACGCCAAGGCGGTTGTCGCGGGTAAGTAAACGGCTGCAAAACAAAAAAGAGGTTGAAAAACATGCCTGAGTCACAGTTGCAAATCGTGAACCTCGAGGGCGTAGCGAAAAGCTTCGGCGCCGTCCGGGCCCTTGGGGGTGTCGACCTGAAGGTCGGTGAAGGCGAATGTCTCGGTCTCGTCGGACACAATGGTGCCGGCAAATCCACGTTGATGAACGTGCTTGCCGGCACCCTTGAGCCTGACAACGGGGTCATCGGAATTCACGGAGCAGATCTCACCAACCGCTACAGCGTGACCATCGCCCACCAACACGGCGTCCGGTGCGTATTCCAGGAGCTGTCATTGTGTCCCAACCTGACGGTGGCTGAAAATGCACGGGTGTTCCATCCTAAGCTTAAAAATTGGGGCTGGAAGAAACGGGCCGGCGACCTGATCATCGCCAAGCTCGATGAAATCTTCCCCGGCCATGAAATCGGAGCAAATGACGTGGTCGGCGACCTGACCATCGGCAAACGCCAAATAGTTGAGATCGCCCGTGCCTTCACGGTCACGGACGAGCCCCTGCACCTGGTGATATTGGACGAACCGACGTCGTCGCTGGACGCGGTGGCGGCCAAACAGCTGCTGAGCTTCGTGCGCCGGGTGGTGGAAGGTGGCCGGAGCTGCATTCTGATTTCTCACCTGCTGGGCGAGATCATCGAATACTCGGATCGCATCGTGGTCATGAAGGACGGTGAAGTGGTTGAAGAAAAGCGGGCCGGCGATTTCACCCGTGACTCACTGGTGGCCGCCATGGGAAACGTAGCCGAAGACAAGAACACCGAAGTGAACAACCAGTGCGAAAAAATTCGAGGCGAAACCTCTGTCGTTGTGCGCGCCCACACGAATGGCGCGGGGGAAGGGGCCGAACTTTTGGCCCACGAAGGAGAAATCATCGGTTTGGCCGGTCTGGCCGGAAACGGTCAGACGGACATGCTGCTGCAGATCTACGAGGCCGCGGGCCGGTCCGGCTCCGGGATTGAAGTCAACGGCCCCGTGGCCCTGGTAGCGGGCGACCGACAGACTGACGGCATTTTCCACCTGTGGTCCATCGGCCGAAACGTGGGTGCGCGTTCCCTGGCGCGCATGGTCAAGGGGCTGCTGATCCAGCCTGAGGCCGAGGACGACATGGCCCGTGAGTGGCAAGGTAAGATCAAAATCAAAACCCCGGATATGAATAACAACATCCTGTCCCTGTCCGGCGGTAACCAGCAAAAGGCCCTGTTCGCCCGGGCCCTGGGATCTGACGCGAAGATCGTCCTGATGGACGATCCCATGCGCGGGGTCGATGTCGGCACCAAACTGGAGGTCTACGACCTGATTCGCGTCGAAGCCGAGTCCGGACGCACCTTCCTGTGGTACACCACGGAAATCGACGAACTGAACAACTGTGACCATATCTATGTCTTCCGCGAGGGGCGAATCGTCGCCGATCTGTCCTGTGAGGAACTAACGGAGGAGAAAGTGTTGCACTCCTCATTCAAGGAGACCACCTAACGTGCTGCAAACCTTGACCAGCCCCAAATTTCTGCGCAGTGCCCTGCCGGCGGCGTCGCTGGGCATTCTTCTGACGGCAATTTTCACCATCCAGCCCCGGGCCATGAGCTACTTCGGGCTCAATCTGATGCTGCAATACGCAGTGCCCATCGCACTGGCAACCATCGCCCAGATGTGCATCATCACCGTCAACGACCTGGACCTGTCTATCGGACCGTTCGTGGGCTTGGTGGCCTGCATCGGAGCGACTCTCCTTTACAACCAGCCAATGCTGGGCGCACTGGCGCTGGCAGCCTGCATCGCCGCCTACGGTGCGCTGGGGGCACTGATCCAGTGGCGTAATCTGCCGTCCATCGTGGTCACGCTCGGCATGAGTTTCGTGTGGCTGGGGATCGCAGTCCTGGTGCTGCCGACCCCGGGCGGCAAAGCACCTGCCTTGCTCAAAGGGATCATGAGCTTCAAGATTCAGTACCAGATGTTCGGCTACCATGTGATCCCGCCTTTCCCGGTGATTGCGGCCATCATTATCGCTGTTGCGGTGCATTTCGGATTGATGCGTTCCAGCTACGGCGCGGTGCTGCGCGGTGCCGGCGGTAATCCCAAAGCCATCTCCCGCACGGGATGGTCCCTGATGAAAACCAAGATTGTGATGTTTTCCATGGCCGGATTTTTCGGTGTCCTGTCGGGGTTGTCCCTGATCGGCTTGACCTCGGCCGCTGATGCCCACATCGCGGACCGCTACACCCTGTACAGCATCGCGGGCGTGATCCTGGGCGGTGGCGAGTTCGTCGGCGGCCGGGTATCGCCCGCGGGAGCGGTATTGGGCGCACTGACCCTGGCGCTGGCCGGCTCGTTTCTGATCTTCATCCGGATTTCCACTGACTGGCAGGTGGGCGCGCAAGGCGCAATTCTGATCATCGTTCTGGCGCTGCGGGCGCTGGTCAACCGCAGGGAGGCCCGTTGATGTCGATCAAATCTGTATTCCAAAAACCGTGGATCTGGTCATTTCTGGGCGCGGGGCTGGTGTGGCTCGCCACCATTGCCTTCACCAGGGGTCATGGCGGCGCCGATGTGGTGACCGCGGCCCTTTCCTTCGCCACCTTTACCGTAATCGTCGGCATCGGGCAAATGTTCGTGATTACCACCGGGCCCGGCAATGTGGACTTGTCGATCCCTGCCAACATCGCGCTGTCCGGCGTCGTGGCCATGAAAGTCATGGGTGTGGATAACGCCATGCTGCCGGTCGGCTTCCTGGCGGCCCTGGGTGCGGGGCTGGGTGTCGGGGTATTTAACTACTGTTTGATCCGTGTGCTGCGAATACCGCCGATTATCGCCACCCTGTCGGCCAGCTTCATCGTGCTGTCCACGGCAATTGCGATGAGCCACGGCATCAAGATCAAACCGCCGCCCATGCTGGCAAGCTTCACCACCATGCAGATCTACGGCGTGCCGGTGCTGGCTGTGTTCGCCGTCGCCCTGGCCATGCTCATGAGCGTGGTGTTGAATCGCACAATCTATGGCCGTTCGGTCCTCGGCATCGGGCAAAATATGCGCGCGGCCTGGCTGTCGGGCATTAAGGTCGAACGCATACGGTTTGCAACCTATGTTTTGAGCGCCGTGCTGGCAAGCCTGTGCGGCGTAGTTCTCGCAGGTTTTTCGGGCGGAGCGGCCCTCAACATGGGCGAAGAATACCTGCTGGCGTCCATCGCCGTTGTGGTGATCGGCGGCACATCGGTAGCCGGCGGCAAGGCCAACATTGCCGGCATCTGGGGTGCAGCGTTGTTCCTGTTTCTGCTGGTAACGATGCTCAACACCTTCGGTGCCAGCGCCGGCATCCGCCTGATCATGACCGGTTTGATTATCGTCGCAGTGATCACCGTCGCAGGCGGTGACGAACAGCGATAGCGAGTTATAATTTTGGATTTTAGATTGCGGATTTTGGATTTAAGGTATTCTGTCATTTTATTAAATAAGATAGAGCGTAGCGATTCCACAAATCCGAAATCCGAAATCCGAAATCCGAAATCTAAAATTGTGTCCAACTTGCTGAAGAAAACGGGCTTAAAAAGCTAATAAGAAAATAAGCAATATCAATCACTCCAGGAGGTTACCATGGCCATCGTCGGAGACAGCTATGAATACGCGGACCGTCGCTTTTACGACCTGACGGTTCCCATCGCCGAAGTCGAGCAACTTTATGATGGCTGCCGCTGGGCGGAGGGGCCGGTGTGGTTCAACGACGGCGGCTACCTTTTGTGGTCGGACATCCCCAACCAGCGTTTGCTGCGCTGGATGCCGGACATGGGGGTGAGCGTTTATCGCTCCCGGACCAACTACATCAACGGCAACACCCGTGATCGTCAGGGCCGCCTGGTGAGCTGCTGCCACGGTCACCGCCGAGTTGAGCGGACCGAGCCCGACGGCTCCATTACCGTGGTCGCCGACAGTCACGACGGCAAGCGCCTGAATTCGCCCAACGATGTCATCGTGAAATCCGACGGATCGATCTGGTTCTCGGATCCCAGCTACGGCATCCTGTCCGACTACGAAGGCTACAAATCCGAACAGGAACAGGAAGGATGCTACGTTTACCGCACCGATGGCGATACCGGCGCGGTCACGGCCATGGTCACAGATATGGTCAAGCCCAACGGCCTGGCATTCTCGCCCGATGAGAGCATTCTGTACGTGGCGGACTCCGGCTTCAGCCACGACCCGGACGGACCCCACCATATTCGCGCTTACGACGTGGCGCCTGACGGAAAAATCGCCGGCAACAGCCGCGTGCTCGTCGACGTGGCGCCTGGCGTACCGGACGGCTTCAGAATCGACGTCGAAGGCAACATCTGGACCAGCGCCGGGGATGGCGTGCATTGCTATGCGCCCGATGGCTGCCTGTTGGGCAGGATCAAGATTCCCGAAACCGTATCCAACCTGACTTTCGGTGGACCCCGACGCAACCGTCTGTTCATCACCGCGACCAAATCGCTATATGCAGTGTTCGTGGGGACCACCGGGATCCAAACACCCTGAGTGTTATACTAGAAATTAGTTCGCTTCGCTTACAATTGGAATGATGGAATACTGGAATAGCGGAATAAAATAAAGTTTAAAATGAACTAAAATTGCCTAAAGTTACTAAAATTAAGGAGACGCCCCGCTCTATCTTCTTTATAATTCCGACAGAATACCACAATTTTAGATCATTTTAGGTCATTTTAAATTTTCCGTTTCCGACGCCCCAGCCCCTGGATCATTGCCGTGCCCTTTGAGGATGACCGCTATCAAGACCGTGCCGATGATAATCAGGATCCCGCCGGCATAGAAGATGCTGGTGAGTCCCAGGCGGTCCATAATCACACCGGATATAATTGGTGAAACGATCATTCCCAGGCTCCAGCCGGTATCCGTCAATCCCATGGTGGAGCCCATTCCCAGGGTTTTTCCGGCCCGGCCGGTCAGCACCAGGCCGCCGGGCATGGAAATGCCGTTGCCGATCCCCATTAAGATGTTACAGGACAATACCATTACAAAACCCTGGCCCAGCGGTATCCCCCAAACGGCTATACCAGAGATCAGAGAACCGGCAACGATCATATACAGCGGATTTATGCGATCGGCCAACCCTCCGCAAAGCCGCTGCAAAAATGCGATTAAAAAAATATTTATCCCGAGAATTGTGCCGACCTGGGAACTGGTGAGGTCGATTTGCAGGGCCAATAGCGGCAAAAACGTGTACACACTTCCCTGGCCGGCCGCCAGAAAAAAACGCAGCAGGAATAGGCCCAGAATTATTCGATTCTTCAAAAGGATTTTCAGGGGAGCGGGCGGCTGCCGGCTCTGGCCGCGCTCCCGTTGGCGGTCTCCCGGTATAAATGCAGCAACGCCCAAAAAGGTAACCAGCGCCAAGCCGCCCATGGCATAAAAAGCCATCTGCATGCCGAATAAATCGCGAATAATCCCACCGGCCACCGGCCCCACGCCCAAACCGAGCATAACCGCCATGTTCTGGGTTCCCAGGTAGAGGCCCATCCGGCGCTTGGGGGCAATATCCGCCACCAGGGCCATGGCCACCGGTGCCACCAGCACCGATGTCGTCCCGTGCAGCAGCCGGACCAGAATCAGCGTTTCAACTCGGGTGGCCATCACGTACAGGATCGACACCAGGGCATAAAGAAAAAGCCCTATAGCAATAAAAGGTTTTCTGCCCCAGCGATCCGAAAGACGGCCCGCCAGGGGATAGATAATGGTTCGGGCCAGGTTGAAGCTGGCAATGATCAGCCCCACCTGAAATCCTCCGGCCCCCAGCTCGACGGCATATACGGGAACCAGGGGCCAGATGATGCCCAACCCGATCATGGCCACGCCGACCGAAACCGACAACCAGAACAAAATCCAGGATGGTGTTGAAAATCGCTGAAAAATGAGAACCCCCTGTGGAATGACGAATGTCGAATGTCGAATGACGAATTAAAAACTGACTAATGAATATTGAATAATTAATGAGAATGAATTCGTAAAAAGTCGAATTCATCATGTGTTTGGTGTTTGTTATGACACCCCACATGTTATATTAAGAGGTTATACCTCTAAACACTATACACCAAATACCAAACACTCTCGTAAACAGTTCGTTTTTCGACTTTTTACGAGACTGTCAATGATAGAATTCCACCATTTGTCATTATTCATTATTCATTATTCATTTACTAGTCATTATTCATTAGGCATTTATTCGTTATTATTCATTAGTCATTAGACAATCTTTTTATAAACTCTCTAATACGGGTATTGGCTTTTTCGGCAAGCGCAATCTGGAAGGCGTCAAAGGCATGCATCCCGCCGGGATAGACCGCCAGCTCAGCGGGATTGCCGGCGGCCAGCCAGCGCTGGTGCATAAACAGAGAGTCGTCAATCAGCGGATCCAGGGTTCCGACAGTAAACAGGGCCGCCGGTAACCCATGCAGATCAGCGAACAAAGGTGAGATGCCGGGATCGCGGTAGTTGCCCGCCGGAACATAGTTTTTATTGAACCAGCGGATTATTTCGGTGTTTAGGATCAGGTTTCGTTCACCCCAATTGCGGGCACTGGGTGTCATCGACAAATCGTATGCGCCATAGGTCAATACGGCACCGCAAAATCCACTGAATCCGTGCCGGTCGCGCATCCGCAAAAGGGTTACCGCCGCCAGGTTCGCGCCGGCCGACTCGCCCCCGATCAAAAGCTTTTGCGAGCCGAACTCAGCCAGACAATTATCCACCAGCCAGAGGGTGGCCGCTTCACAGTCATCCGGGCCGGCCGGAAATGGATTTTCGGGGGCCAACCGATAATCCACACTCACCACTGCCACCTGACATTTTTGTGCGATGGCATCGAGCATTTCATCGAAGTGGTCCGCTTGGCCGAGCATGAATCCGCCGCCATGCATGTGCAGATAGACCGCTTCAACCACGTCCGGCACAAAAATCCGCAGTCGGATTTCGCCGGCCGGGCCGGCAATCATTCGATCCCGGGCACCGGCCACGTGGCGAATCGGCCCCCAGATGGAATCGCCGGCGGCTCTCGCCGCTCGGATGTCCGGTGGCCGGAACGTGCAAATCGGCGGCATGGCTGAAAGTGTCTTTTCAATTTCTGTATTCAACTCAGCGGTTTCAGCGTCAATGTTGGCCGGATCAAAGATCTTGGAATCGATAAAATTCACAGTAAAACCTCTCGAAATTTCTACAGCGTTTTGGATATTATCAGTTTGATAGCCGTCAGGGCCAGACATCAAGAAAACAATCTGGCTCGATAGCGCATTTTGCCGTAATTAGCAAGTTCGAACCGGTGCCTTTCCGGAAAACCTTGAATTAAGAAGTCCTGTGATGGAGCAGCCAAATTGCCTTTCGCCACGCCGCCGGTTCCTCCTTATCTATCTTTGTGCCATATGAGTAGGTTGTAAAGAATTGGGTATTTCATCTGAAGACTGGTCAACATGCCCTTTGACATCGATAAATTGTTCTTCTATATTACCCTGAAATTCAGGCCTTAATATCGAATCTTTTTTTCCAACAGACCACCGACAACTAACAAGAGGCAGTATTAAGGAGTCCTTTATGAAGCGCTGGTTAAAAGCAGGCTTAATCGGATTCGGGATTATTTTGATAGTGGTCCTAGGTGCATTTGCGTGGTTTTTAAACAACGCGTTACCCTTAGGGACGGGTTTTGCGGCTAAGTACCTTTGCTCCAGTACTTTTATATCCCAACGCAATCCGGAAATTGTGTTTAAGGAGGACCTTGCTCCGATAAATCCGCTTTCGTTGGCCATCGACTATCAGGTGCATCGCCAACAAAAATCAGTCAGCGCAGATGCGTTCGGATTTTTCCGGGCCAAGGCAATATACCTTGACGGCTGTGGATGCTCATTAGTTATTGGAACCACCGAAGAAGATATGCGCCGGCAAGCTTTTTATAGGCCGCCGGCCAAATACGTCAAACCCAGTCGACGCAATGATATAGCCTGGCCGGATGGCAGCCGGGGACCGGTGGATCCCGCCTCAATGGGCATTGATCCTGGTAAACTTAACATGGCTCTGGAGGCTGCATTTGCTGAGCCCGGACCCGCCAAACCGAAAAAAACCCGGGCCATAATCGTGGTTTATGACGGACGGTTGGTAGCAGAGCGTTATGCGCCTGGTTTTCATAAAGATATGCCGTTGCTGGGTTGGTCGATGAGTAAAAGTGTGACCAATGCACTGGTCGGCATTCAGGTAAAAAAGCAGTGGCTGGACATCAAAGCACAGGCGCCGGTTCCGGAATGGCAAAACGACGGCAACCACCGCCCAAAAATTACCATCGATCAACTACTGCGCATGAGCACCGGGCTTAAATTTGAGGAGTCTTATATACCGCCTGACGACACGACCCGAATGTTATATGAAAGCTATGATTTTGCAGCCTATGCCGCAGTCAGACCAATGGAGGCAGAGCCCGAGGCGAAGTGGAATTATTCCAGCGGCGTGGCCAATATTATTGCCCGCATTGTGCGGCAGACCGCTGAAAAGAACGACCCGTCGTACTATAATTTTCTCCGCAGCGAATTATTCGATAAAATTGGAATGTACAGCGCGTTAATGGAGCCGGATCCATCAGGCACCTTTGTTGGATCATCCTATACATTTGCCACACCGCGCGACTGGGCCCGGTTTGGTTTGCTTTATCTTCAGGACGGCGAGTGGAATGGTGAACGGATACTGCCGCAGGGCTGGGTCAAATATACTGCCACCCCCACACCGCTGGCTCCTCAGGGAGAATATGGCGCTCTTTTCTGGCTGAATGCCGGATCCCCGACGAATCCCGGGGATCGACGCTGGCCCCGCGCGCCGCGAAATGCCTTTGCGGCAACGGGGTTCCAGGAGCAAAAAGTGATCATCATCCCGTCTAAAAAGCTGGTCCTTGTCCGGTTCGGCGCCACATCGGATCGGAAGGCCTGGAACACGGATGAGTTTATTGCTAATGTATTGGCAGCGCTACCGAAATAATCCGCCCCTATAAATCAGCATGTTAGAATATGCAGTGAATCAGTGAAAATTGAAAATGATTGCTAAGTCGAGGGTCCGGCGGATTATTTTTTAAATGCTGCGCATTTGTTTTTTTCAGGTTCTTAGCAAGTAATATCGTTGCTATTACGATAAGTGCATTCATTAAAACGTCAGATTCTGAGGTAACCATGGTGCCGGCTCCTGACACCTCGCGTGAAATGAATGACGAATGTTGATTGACGAATAGTGGATTCGCTACGCTCAGTCGTTTTAAATTAGACAGAATACATTATTCGATGTTCGATGTTGGACGTTCGATGTTCGACGTTCATTAGTTTCTTTTCTTTGATCAGACTGGCCGTTTTTTGGCCAGCGGCAGCGCTGAAATCCTTGATATACTGATCCCTGGAGCCTAGAATTTTATTTTAGTAAGGTAACGTAGGAATGACCAGTTTCAGACTAGCAGAACAAGGCGCCGAGCGGTATGCGGTGGGCGAAATTGTAACGTACGACCAGAAAAATGAGATGTTTAAACGCCCTTTCTGGGATCCGCAGATGATGGATCTGGGGGAGCGGTTCTATCGCAAACCGGTGATGCCGAAGGACAAACCCGGCTACCGGCTGCAGGATCAGGCACTGGTGAACGCCGCCTGGCGCCTGGAAAACGAATTCGCCCAGGGAGTGCGCGGCGGCCGCATGGGATTTTATGATTGGGAATGGGACGGACATTACAACTATCCCCGGGTGCCGGATGGGTTGACGCTAACCGAAAAGGATCCGGCCTCGATTACCCGGGGCATTAAAAAGGCGGCCGCTTTTTTTGGGGCCTCGCTGGCTGGTATCTGTGAACTGGACCGCCGCTGGCTGTATTCGCCGGCCTATTTGATAACACCTGAAGGTGGCAAGGTGGTTGAAAACAATATTTCCGATGATTTTAAATATGCCATCGCCATTGCCGTCGAAATGGACTATGAAGCCATCAGCTGCTCGCCGGCCCACCCGGCTTCCGCCGCGACGGGCACGGGCTATTCCCGCATGGCATTCACGACCGGGTTACTGGCCCAATACATCCGGGGGATGGGTTACCAGGCCATCCCTTGCGGCAACGACACTGCCTGCAGCATTCCCATCGCCATCGATGCCGGGCTGGGAGAAATTGCCCGCAACGGCTTGCTGATCACGCCTCAGTTCGGCCCCCGGGTACGCCTGGCCAAGATCCTGACGGATTTGCCGCTGGTTCCTGACCGGCCCATTGAATTCGGCGTTTGGGATTTTTGCCTGGCCTGTGAAAAGTGCGCTAAAAAATGTCCCAGCCAGAGCATCATGTACGGTGCACCCCAAACCGAGCCTCACAATATCTCCAACCGCGACGGCATCATGAAATGGCACATCAACGCCGAAACCTGCCTGAATTTCTGGGCCCTCAACGGCACGGACTGTTCCAACTGCATCCGGACCTGCCCCTTTAATAAACCGCCCGGCCTCCTGCACGACGGCGTGCGCTGGGGCATCATGCACACCCCCTGGTTGAATAAACTGTTTTTGTGGGGCGACGATGTGTTTGGCTACGGCCGGAAAGGGGATTCCGTGGATTTCTGGATGCCGGAGGGTTGACATCTACCTCTTGGATCGACCAGTTACTGATGGAGCTTTATAATGGAAAAGGAAGAAATAATCAATGAATTGGAAAAACTACGCATTAGTGAAAACCACTATCGAACTTTGCTGGATGAATCCATGGATCCGACGTTTTCATTTTATACTGATGGCACCTATAGGTACGTGAATAATGCTTTTGCCAATGGCGTTGGGAAAAATTCGGAGGAAATTATTGGTCGTAAAATATGGGATGTATTTGAAAAGGAGGAAGCCGACAAAAGGTTTGCTGTTGTGAAAAAAGTATTTACCGAAGGCGTTACGGTAGAGATTGAGGTCCGGGTACCACTGCCTTCCGGCGACACCTACTATTTGACGACTGCCAAACCAATCTTTAATGATGACGGAGCCGTCGAAACGGTCATCTGCTCTTCGAAAAATATCACCAAACGCAAAATCGCAGAAATCGAATTAAAGAAAAAGAACGACAAGCTGCTAAACGCCATCGAAGAAATAAAAACCCTTTCGGGACTCCTGCCAATTTGCTCCTCCTGTAAAAATATACGCGATGACAAGGGATACTGGACCCGAATCGAATCCTACATCGAGCAGCATTCCAACGCTGAATTCAGCCACGGCATATGCCCCAAATGCGCTAAAGAATTATATCCGGAGCTGGATATCCATTAAAAACGGTTTTAATATGAAAAAATTCGACGTACTGGTAGTCGGCCGCAGCTGCCTGGATATTGTGGCGGTTGTCGACCAATTTCCGCAAGAGAACCAAAAACGCCCCCTGGCGTTTCGCCTGACCGAAGGGGGCGGGCAAGGCGGCACAGCCTCCTGCTGCATTTCGCGCCTGGGCGGCCGGGTGGCTTATGTGGGCAAGCTCGGCGATGATGAAGAAGGCCGCTTTTGCTTAAAGCGGCTGCATGACTTTGGCGTGGCCACGGATTTTGTCGAAATCGCCAAAGGCGGCCACACACCGGTGGCCTATGTATTTATTACCGCCGCCAGCGGTGCCCGCAGCATTATTTACGAACGCAACGAATTGCCCAAATTAGAGATAAATGCCCAGCTGAAAAAGCTGGTTCGACAGGCAGAGGTCGTCTTGCTTGATCCTGAAGTCACCTATCTGGGTGGGCCGCTTAAAAGCCTGGCGGGCAGTCAAGTCAAAGTCATCTATGACAGCGAACGCTGGCGGCCGGGTATCGAAGAAATCATGCAGACGGCCGATTTTTTTATTCCTTCTTCCGAATTTCTGGCCGCCGCGGAATTGAAGTTGGACGGGTTGACGTTTGAGCAAAAAATCATGCAGCTGAACCGTTTGGTGGCCGGCAAGCTGATCGTTACTCACGGCGATCAAGGCGCCTACTACGTTGCCGGCGGCACCCTTTATCATGTGGCCGTCCCGCAGGTAAAAGCCATCGACACGGTGGGTGCCGGTGATAATTTTCATGCGGCCTTTGCCCTGGCCCTGACCCGGAATTTTGACCTGCATCAGGCCGTCAAATTTGCGGTGGCAGTGGCGTCACTGTCCTGCCGCGAATACGGCGGGCGCGAGGGCCTTCCAGGCTGGGCAGAGGCCCTGGAAGTTGCCGGAACTTTAGGAGAAAGAATTGTGTCGTCAATACCCTGAAAAACAATATTCACTGCAGAGCCGCAAAGAACGCAGAGAGAAATTTTTTCTCTGCGCCATTTGCGGTGAGATATATAGGCGAATATGAGCGCTGACAATCCATTTACAGCTGACAGGCCGTCTGCACGTCTACCGATTCGGCTGGTAAACAGCCTCGCTCGGAAAGCCAGGCCTGTTTTTGATCGGCTGATATCGTTAAAATGTGAGGATCTGAAGCCATCAGCTGTCCGCCAAACCGGTTTGCGGGATTGGGGCGACCCCCGGTTGGAAGAAGCACTGGACGCATTATTGGAGTCGGTCAATCGGGACGGCAAACTCACTTTTTTCGGCCGCTTCGCCTTTAGCCAATTTCTGCTTGGAAATCTTGCCAGCCGCCTGCGCACGATTGAAGTACTAAAACGCTTCCCGGAAGTACAAGAGCAAAAAATTCAAAACCCGATTTTCATTACCGGCTGGTATCGAAGCGGCACGACCTATCTTCACAGACTGTTGGCGCTGCATCCTGACCTGCGGGCGCCGCTTTTCTGGGAACTGCGTCACCCCTGCCCCACCCTGAATCCGAGGTCTGTTGATCCCCAGAGATATATTCGCAAGGTCAACTTAGATAGCAAAATTCACGGTTATCTGGCGCCGGGCTTCAAAGACATCCATGCGCTGGAAGCCGGTGGACCGGAAGAATGCCTGCATCTCTTCGACAAAGCCTGCGCCGGAACCACCTCATTTTTTATGACCGAAGCCAATTCGTTTGCATGGTGGCTTTTGGATAACAACCCTCAACCGGGCTACGATTTTTTCAAAAGCCAGCTGCAGCTGTTGAACTTGCAGCGACCCGGCAGGCAATGGGTGCTCAAGTGGCCCTATCACCTCTGGCACCTGGAGACGCTGCTAAAAACGTTTCCGGATGCCACGGTAATTCACCTGCATCGTGATCCCCGTCAGGCCATCCCATCGGTCTGCAGCCTGGCCGCCGCCGCCCGGGCGCCATTTGTTGAAAGCATTGATAATGCGGCCCTCGGGAAGTTTTGGCTGAACTATTGCGCGGCCGGGTTAGAACGCGGATCAAAGGCCCGTCAGAAAGCCGATGCCAACCAGATTATCGACATTCGCTACCCGGACCTGATCGAAAATCCCCTGAAGGTTATCAATCAAATTCAAAACACCGTCCACCTGGATGGCGCTGAATCCTGGAACGAGTCAATTAAAGCCAGCCTGAAAACAACCCGCAAAAAAGGACCAGATCGTCATCACTATACGCCGGCTCAGTTTGGACTCGACACCAGTCGCATTCTTGAACGGTTTACCGGCTATATCCAGGTTTACGATTTATCTGCTGACGTGAAGAATCAAAAAAATAGTCAGTTAACTTAGAATGACGGGGCTCAATTGTTCATTTTGTAAAAAAATATTGAATTTGATCTGACAATAAGGTGGGTTGTGATTTGCTTACAGTATCGATAGTTTTAAAAGTCCCGGATTTTTTCGGATATTTTAGCAGATAGCACTAATTCGTCCGGATTTTGAGTAGGTTGGCGAGTAATTTGAAATTTATACAGAAACTCAAGATCGTTTTACTATCGCTTAATCGGCTTTCCCAATATTTCAGCAGCTTCGAGTAAGGATTCAACCTCATAATCGGGTTTGATACTGTAATTCCAGTTTTTTCCTTCCCTATTCAACCAACATGTTGTGATGCCGACTTTATTTGCTCCCAATATATCAGTGTGCATATCCCCAATGTGAAAAATTCTTACAGGTGAAATTGAATAATGATTAATCACAGCTTGAAACATTCTGTTGGCAGGGTCGCTTTTGTACGTTTTAAGCCTCTCTGAAATAAATATCTGATCAAATTTGTATTTATCCAAGTGAGGCAATATCATCTCATCATCCGAATCAGTTACGAGACAAATAGTGAAGTATTCTCCCATTGTCTCAAGGAAAACCTCAGTGTCCTCATAAGGTGGTGCCTTTCTATGTATTTCAACATGGATCTGAGCTGCATGTTCGGGGTTGAAGTCAATACCTAATTGGGGAAGAAAGTCAACATTGAATTTTTCGAAAATTGATTTTAGGCATAAAAAACCGTCGGCTTTGCTTGCGGCATTGTTGAAATGATCGAAAAACAACCTACCCCACTGCATTGTATATTCGTTAGCTAAGGCTTCGGTGTAGTTCTTTCCTAGAATCTTTCGCCAAAAACAATAACGCATACTATTGACATCAATTAGGGTTTGGAACATGTCGACACTGACAATGTCAATAGGGATCATACTTTCCCGCCTTTTCAGCCTAAAATACAAATCTCGTAATCTGATATCTTAGATCTGCATCCTGTCAATTTTGCATAGATGCGCACGGTATGAGAGTAACTGACCAATTTATCGATAAGTCAGCGGGTAAGGGTAATAAAGAAAAACGTACTTGATTCGTTTTCTGTATTTTTACATTTTTGTGGCTGGCCTCAATGGTTCATAGGTGTCAAGCTGCAGATGATCACGAGCCTGGGCAGGTACATGTGTCATTAAGTTGCTGTACAGAACATGATCTTCTGTAATATCAGCAATTGTTGGGGTACCCATCAATCGCATCACCATGGTTAATTCCTCTTTGAAAAGAGAGCACATTTTTTCAACTCCCGGCTGGCCGAAAGCTGCAAGGCTATAGAGAACCGGGCGCCCGATTCCAACTGCGGTTGCACCTAGGGCCAGGGCTTTGAAGATATCAGTGGCACGTCGAACACCACCGTCCACAAACACCTCAAAACGCGACCGCCATGTGGAGTCATGTTTATTAAGCGCATCGATTGCTTCCGGCAATATTTCAATTCCGGACCGGGCGGTATCTAATTGCCGGCCACCATGATTTGATAGAACAACGCCGTTACATCCGGCTTCGTATGCCATGACAGTGTCTAACCCACACCCGACACCTTTCAAGATAATCGGAAATTTCGTGATGCTTTTCAGCCATGCAATATCTTCCCAGCATAGGCTAGGGTCAATAAATTCACTGATCGCCCTGGCGACACCCTCACTCCGGTTGACGTCATCATCTTTTTGAACATCGGCGTTTTTGGTAAATTTATTTCGCATATCTTTTTGACGACGCCCCAATTGCGGTGCGTCGACCGTAACAAACAAAGCTTTGACACCTCCGGCCTCCAACCGCTGGACATATTCTTTTGTGCGTTCCCTATTTGCATTTACATACAATTGAGCAAATTGCACTTGATTGGGTTGACGTACTTCCAACATTTCATCCAACGGGTAAGAGGATAACGTGGGCAGCATATAGATAACACCGGTCTTGGCTGCAGCGCGTGAAATCGCTAATTCACCATCTTCATCAGCCAACTTGCCGAGTGCTGTTGCAGTGAAATATAGCGGCAAAGAAGATTTTTCCCCCAGTATGGAAGCGGTCATATCGATGTTTTTTACATTTACCAGGATGCGCGGCTTGAGCCAGATGCGTTGGAAAGCGGTATGGTTTTCGCGAAGCGTAATTTCATCATCAGCACCGGATGAGTAGTAGCCCCAACCTTCCTCCGTCATTGTGTGGGCTGCGACGTTCTCAAAATCAAAAGTACTCAACATGGCGTCAATGGGTGGCTTTTCCCACGGTTGATCCTGTTGGGCCTCGGTTGCAGCCGGCGTGGATTTTTGTTGTGAGCCTCTGGAGGGAGCTTTTTCCTCAGCCGCAACGACATGCTTTTCAGGGTCGACCGTGCTTGCATCGACAACGCCGACACAGGCTTCAGGGGGAAGGAGTCGCTGGATAATATCCTTCGGATGCACCGCATTGAACAGGTTGGACACATCTTTTCCCGCATTATCCGTGATTATTTTTGATCCCCCGGGGTGTTCTTTCTGAAAGATCGATAAATCGTAAACCTTGCCGTTTATCACAACCCAGCAGTCGTCAGGATTATTGTGACGTTCCACTTCTTGCATTGTAACTTTTCGCATTTTAGAAAACCTTGCCTATTTTAGGATCCGTTAAAATCCTCATCACTATGATGAAATATTCATCATAATGATGAGGATATCATTTAATGTCAAGATGAATTTATAGACTAAACTACTTTGTCAAATTATAACACTTGACAGTGGCATTATGACACTATGGGAAAAGGATCTTGCCGGATTGAAGGCATTTTTGGCTGCAACACCCCATTGCAGGGCGGCCGTTCTTTGCTACAACGGAAAAGATCCGGTAAAACTTGGCGCCAAACTCTGGGCGCTGCCGATCAGCCTGATATTATCGTAAACCTAACATTTCACAACTGGCTGAAATTTAGCGGTTAAAGGGTCCGGATCCGTCTTAGGTTCTGCTTTCATCGCCTGGTTTGGATCGTTTAAAACATTTGCCGATGAAATGACTTATATTGCCGATGCAAAAAGCTACCTCAAGGCTTGTCTAATGCCCCTTCCGCTTTCTCCAATGCGATCAATACATTCCGATGAAAAAGGTCGTAGGAAACGCCGGTATTAAGGTGACTGAACATTTTCTCATATTCACTTTCTGATAATTCCATTAACTTCGGCAAATAGAATGTATCTCTCCATTTCTCGATTTTCTTCTGAAAATGATCTGTCATCTTTGTAACCAAGGGAGATTTAATGTGCTTACGATTCCAGGGGCAGGCATCCTGGCATATCTCGCAATCCCCGATTCTATTTCCCATTGCAGCTTTAGCTTCTTTGGACAGACCGTCCTCCTGCAACTGATAAGATAAACACTTTCTAAAATTCAAAACATAGGGTTGATCGAGCGCCGCCATAGGACAGGCGATTTGGCATTTATCACAATTGCGACATCTATCTTGCTCTTCAACAACATTATGATTTAAATCGGCGTCCGTTATAGTTCCACCCAGGGCCAAAAACGTCCCAAACTTTTTTGAAATAAGCAGGGAATGCTTGCCTTGCCAACCTAATCCTGCTCGTATTGCAGCAAGCTTCAGAGGGATAACGGAGCCGCCTATAATCGAGCCATCGCAAACGATGGCCTGGTACCCTTTGGTTTCTAAATAATCTGAAATCGGCTGAAGTGGTTTCACCACATCAAGAAAAAAATCCGAAAGATATAGTCTGCTTAAGCGACCATACCAGCGGCTGCCCCATTGTGACATGGTTACACTACCAATATAGATTCCAGCGACAACGATTGATTTTGCGCCAGGCAATGTCAATCTCGGATTTCGCCGTGGATGCTCGTTTAATAAATAAGTCGAAAACTCAGATGCATTTGCAAATCCGATAGCGTCAATTCCTGATAATTTGGCAAGACGCTTTATTTCGTCAGAGAGCGAATATTTTTCCATAGCGTTACTCTTTAAAAAACCAAATACAATCCTTTATGGGAGATTTGTCCAAGTGGTGCGGCTGGGTATTTTGCTCATCGCCGTGCGTTTAATGGTAGCGGATGGGCTCTCACCAAAGTAGTGCTTGTATTCTGCCGCAAAGCGCCCGAGATGCGCGAATCCACACTCCAGGGCGATAGTCGTCACTGAACGGCCGGGACCGGCTTGAAGGAGTTGCTGGCGAGCGAGGCGCATGCGAACTCGTTTAAGGAATTCCATCGGTGTGTAGCCTCGGCGGCGGCGGAAGGTGTGATAAATAGAGCTGACGCTGTGGCCGGTTTCTCTGGCGATGGTCTGCATATCAATTGGTTGCGTTGCGTGGGCCTCGAGGTATTCCTCGATATGTCGAATCTGAGTATTGCCGGCCATGGCAGCGGGCAGTCGCAGCAAATCATCAAGGTTATGCTCGAGCCCGGTTAACATAGACGTGATCAGTGCGTGTTCGAGGCTGGCTGCGGCAGCCGGCGCCTCTAAAAGGCCATTGGGTCGATTCAATTCACTCACGAAGGTATTGAAGAGTGCTATCAGTGAAGCCGGGCGGGATTGCTTCGGATCGAACCGGGGCCGGAATCTGAGTGCAGGGAAGTTCGCATGTCCGATCCATGAAGAAATTACGTCTCGTATAACCTGATCTTTAACAATAAGACAGAGGATGTCGTTATCATCGGTATGATGGACCCTCACTTTTTGTCCGGCTGAAAGTACCACACCTTTATTTTGGTCTCCCGGAACCACCTGCTTGCCAATATCGAAGGTGCAACTGCCCGACTGCGTAAGCTGGAGCGTATGGAAATCCAGCGGTGTGACAGGTCCGGCGACACAGTCGTTCCGAAACCTCAAATGGGTGATAGCAACCTTTGAAAGTTCCACTCCGTTAACTTCGGACTTGAACGGCGAGTTACCACGATCCGGTTCAAGGGAAATTTCTGTGAACATGGAAGAGAGCACATCGCGGGCCTGGTCAACATCCTCGCCGGCAAACATCCGGTAATTCGATAACATCAAACGATGCCTTTGCTGCGTATATTCCATGACACCTCCTAATTGGCAGGTAGTTAGGATGTAAAGTTTGTGTAACACAAATTTATTTAGAATTGAAGGATTTGGATAGCGAAATGCAGAAAACGGATAGACAATTGTTAACACAAGGAATATGGCTGAAATAAATAAGCATGGTCATGTTTTGGATGTGTAAATACTATTTTTTTGAAGAACGATCAGGTCGCGGTGCAACTTCGTGGTAAAAGAATACAACAAGCTTACCGTTGAGGCGCAGCAGATCCTCGAAGACAAACAGCAGTTTGAAAAATTAATTACGGACATCGCATCCAAAATTGCACAAACAAAGCCGGATGAATTCGAAGCAGTAATTAATGAGGTGCTCCGAATCCTTGGTCAGTTTTTCCATGTTAGACTGGCTTTTTTAGCCCAATTCTCAACAGATCTCAATAAGCTGCATTTCACAAGTATTTGGGTGGCCGATGGCAAACATCCGATTACCGGTACATTTGAAATCGACTCTGCCGCTAAAAGACACAAATCAGGACAACATGTTCGAAATGACGATTTGATTCGCTCGGATACTAATCTGAACGGACTATCAAATGAAGAACCACTCTCTCAAATGCTGGAATCTTATGGAATCACCGATGGAATCGTCGTACCTATTTGCGTCGAAGGCCAACTCGTTGGACTGCTCGGTTTGGATGCCTTGACCAGGCCATGCGAGTATCCTTTGGCTAATGCGGATCGATTGCAGATCATAGCAAACATGATTGGACCGATGCTAAGTCGTATCCAAAAAACGAAGCCTTAGCACATAGCCTAACAAATCGAGCATATCGAGGTAATGCGGATATGACTGTCGCCTTGAAAATCCCAACCCGGATAAACCGGAAAGATTAGCCACGAAGGCACCAAGACACTAAGAAAAAAGTTTATGATTTATTTTACTTCGTGCCTTTGTGTCTTGGTGGCGGTCCGCCGCAGGCGGATTTGAAAAACCCTTCGCAAACATAATGTGATTTCAATAGATAGACACTAAAAAGGAAAGGAGAATAAGATGAAACGACGATTAGCTGTTTTAGCAATTGGCCTTGTTGCCGGGGTGGCGTTGACGGTGGCTTACACCGCAGGGTGGCTCAAGGGCCAGACAGGAAAGGAGACAGCGTTAGTAAAAGAAGCGCAGGCGGCCGGGGGCAAGGTGACGTCTGCCACAGGCACAGCCCCAGACCGCTATGTCTACTATCCCGGTACCGAAAAGCTGGCCAAAGATGAGGTCCGCGTTATTGCCTGCGGCACCGGGATGCCTGACCAGCGCCGCGGCCAGGCCTCGGCCTGTTTCCTGTTTGAGTTCGGCAACGGCGAAAAGCTGATTTTCGATCTTGGAACGGGCGCGATGCGCAATATTTCGTCGTTGATGATTCCCTATCAGTACCTCACCAAGGTTTTCCTGAGCCACCTGCATACCGACCACTGGGGCGGTTTGTCGTCCCTTTGGGCGGGAGGCTGGACAGCCGGCAGGCCGGTACCGCTCGAGGTCTGGGGCCCCAGCGGCCAAACGCCGGAGATGGGCACCCAATATGCCGTGGAGCATTTTCTCAAGGCCAACAATTGGGATTACCAGACGCGTGCCTTCAAAATTACACCGGTTCCGGGCCAGATCAAGGTCCACG
>Ga0209454_1000171_pt1 | contig 39151 bp, 39 predicted proteins | sample WorMetHERISLAND1_2_FD_187400 | JGI IMG/M metagenome (GOLD analysis project Ga0209454, IMG submission 187400) | Marine gutless worms symbiont microbial communities from Max Planck institute for Marine Microbiology, Germany - Olavius geniculatus... | ecosystem: Host-associated > Annelida >... | reverse complement strand
TATCAGCAGTGCATGTACGCAAAGGAAAACAAATCCGTATATATATCAAAGTGTTAAATAACCAACGCAGTCTTTTTTAAAACCTTTCATGAAAGGGGGTGCAGTATGACGATGGCTCCAATAGTCCCGTAATATCAGCGCTCAAAATCCAATTGATGTTCAGCTCTCTGCAGCTCTCGCGAAGCTCATGCAGTGCTTGGTGCTGACTGTGACCCGAACGAAATCCGTGTGAAAAATCATGAAAAAGAGGCTCATATACCACACCCAATATGGTTGCCACCGCTTTCTGGACAATCTTGTCCTCCAGCGCGGTTATACCGATCGGGCGCTTTTTGCCGTCTTCCTTATCCACCCAAACACGCTTTACCGGGGTTGCAACGTACTGTCCTCTGCGCAGCCGTTGATATAGTTTATAGAGGTTTTCATCAAGATCCTTGGCGTACTGCTTGGCCGTGATCTTGTCGACTCCGGTGGACTCATTTTTGCGCAGCTGGCGGTATGATTTTCTCAGCAAGGATACATCGATCCTATGGGCCAGAGACGTAAACACCAAACCGGGGTTCGCCTCTGCCAGCATTCTGATTCGAACCAGTGAGGACTCTCCCAACATTAACGGCGGTTTGTCCTGCGCTCGTTCTTCCGAACATCCAGTGGACTCTTCAGCGTCCTGCGTCGCAATCCTCTGGCTTTGTGTTGATATGGTTTGTGATCTCTGTGTATCTCCCATAGTTCCTACCAAAGAAACGTTATACCCGGCTTCTCCTTCCCTGCAGTGGGTCGCTTGGGCCTCACTTCCCCACCTTACCGTCCAGATCTATTTGCCTGAACCTCGGTACTATGATCCGCTAAGGCTTCCGAATGCTTATCTCAGGTTTGTTCACTCTTCGCTATCCGCCCCTGATACCTTCCCCTTTCAGGCAAGGCCACATCCGGATCTCCCCAGTTCCCAAGCTACCCCTTTGAGAACATGCCCTGGTCTCAGACCCCGGTGATGACTCGCACGCTCGCCATGACGCATGCAAGTCTGCTGCCTTCCACGTAATTCAGCGCGTCGGCTTTCACTCCGCTATGCGGTGCTTATCCTTACGGACCACAACTATACATTTTTCGGGGCTCAATACAGAGCCTGCTATCTCGCTCCATCCAGCTTCGGACTCCCGTTACCGGTTTTGCCCGTGGATTTCGCTAATGAGCTGTTGGCTAAACTTTGCTCATGAGGGACTTCCGCAGATCATACTACTCAGCGCCGGAGCAAGCTCCGCAATGAGATTTATTGCCTGATCCATTCTCCCTAATGCCAGAGCAAGCCCTGCAGAAGGGTGCATAGTTTTCTCTATGTGCGGTCACCCACTGGGTAACAATATCAAGTTTCATCTACCTCCTTCGTAGAATCCCAGAGATTCGGATTTAGCTGGGCACGAGAATTAGCCTTGTTGGGCTTTAGTCCACGTATCATATTCATTTTTACAACAAAATTGGTTCGTAAAATACCGTCCCCGTTTTTAAGTTTCTGTATGTATAATGATATTTCATCTTCAAGGGCTTCATGAAATTTCGATCTATCTACGATTAACCCATCTGATACTATATTAGTTACAGTTTGTATCATTTCTTTTTCGCCGATCCGCACAACAGATTTTGCCTTGGTTTGTGCTTGATGAAGAATTCCGCATCTGTAGTGGCTGTAAAATGTATACGCTTTTTTTCGAGAAAAATGATTCTTAAAATGCTCACTTTGTTTAAAAAATTTCCAAAAGGCGCTTCTATGTTCTCCGACTGTTTCGTCATGCCCATTGTAAAATTGATTTAACGTTTCAATGATTAAACAGTCTATCGCTAGAATAGAAAAACCTGAAAATTCACCAAGTTCATTATCGTTAGAGATCAATCTAACCGGCTTTAGATATCGACTCTCTATGCGATCCCGAAATATTTTTACCATCTCATCCCAGTTCTCGGAGTCCCTTGCTTTTACCCAATGACTTACACGATATTTAGGAGATATTAACAAATTGTTTTGATCTAATTCCCCAATTGATCTTCCCATAATCATCCTCTCTACGCAAAACACTGCGCTTTGGGCGGTAAGGTGCGAACAATCCATTACCAACTAAATGCCGGTCGCTCTATACACTAAGCTATTCTATTAAAGGTATCTCTGCTGCTTGAAGCTTGCGATAGAGTTCGGTCTTCCATCTTCCATCGTCGGCCATCTTGATATATACGATTCCATCGAAGTCAGATGTAGTTTCCAAATCGGGAGTGACTAATGCACATACTCAGCGCTGGCCGAGATGGGAGAGAAAGTAGCCGAGGTCCAGAATTACGTTTTGGCGAGCTCGAGGTGCTAACTTGCCACCTTTTAGTCCTCCGATGTCATCGTCTGTCATCAAAACGACGGGAAAAGTTACAAGGTCAGCTTCTTCAATGAATTTGGTCAATAAATGTCGCCCCATATTTGGTTGCTTTTAAAGGAAACATTGGGGACTTAAAAAGCTAATTTTTATCGAACTTACTAACCGAAATGCCATAATTACGAAGCTCTGCTGAAGGTTCGTGAAACGGTCCCAATTTTCCAAAATCAGTAACCACGTCTTATTTCACTTGTTCCAGGCTGGTCTTTTGCTTGATTTGATCGAAGAGTTTTCGAGAGCATCGAAATTTGATATCCTCGATTTTCCTTAACTCTAAAGTGGATATTGATTCCTTTGTTTCCGCTTTTTCAATTTTCTCAGGTTCAGAATAACCGTAAAGGGTGACAATTTGAATTTTCGCGGTTACTGGTTCAATATTTTGTTTTCCAGAAAAACTGCCCACCAGTTCAACGCGTTTTCTCGGGCAGAACATTAACTGTTTGAAAATGATGGCAAATTACATTTTTAATTTTTTGAGACAACGTACCGGTGTGTTCGGGTATATCAACAAGCTGAGAAATGAGATAATAGATTAGCGGCTCCGTTTCAGCGGCTATGTGCGATATCTTGAGCGTGGAGGCTACATCAGATCCACTTGGGCTTAAGTGCCTAATAGCAGATTCAATGATGGTTTTCCTCTCTTTCACAATACCCCCGGGCTGAAGCTATTCACATAAGAGAGTGGTTTCCGGTAAAATAAAGCCGGTCTGATCAGAAAAAGAACTGCTCTTTATCGCGAAAGGACGCTAAGGCACCAATTTTATTTATATTTTAAGGCTTTTCCTTTGCGGGCCTTGGGCCTTGCGGAAGATAAATTATATGTAGTTTTACAAAAGGCAAGACAGAGTGAATACTTTAGTAAGTACTGGAATCCATATAATAAATTGCAGGGCATGTCAACTATTAGATTTTATTTAGTATTTATAGCGTTAAACAAATTCGCCACCAAGACACCAAGTCACGAAGTTTTTTATATAACTTTTTTTAGTGTCTCAGGGCCTATGTGGCTATTTTCGGTTTATCCGGTCGAAGAATTTCTCGGTCTTCAATGCCTGGGCTAACAATTTGCGGGCGTCCTGGCGCATCATGGTTGTGATCTAATCATCGATAAACAGTTCTGGCTTTTTTAAATCAATTACATTATCTTTGCCCATGGGTGTTGTATCCTCTTCTTTTTAAAGTGGCCGGTAGACCGGCTGATGAGATACCGGCTAGGGGGCTGATAGATATATATCACCGCTTCAGATTCAACACTTCAATATTAGAAAGGGCCTCTGCATGAAAACTAAATTGGTTAAAGAAGTGATGATCCCTATTGCGAATTATGCGACCGTGAAAAAAGAAAGCAACCTGGTAGACGTACTTCAGGCACTGGAAGACCGACGCAATTCGGCCAAGGAGCACGCCCATCGGGATGCGATTGTTATGGACGAGAATGGTAAATACATCGGCAAAGTGACCATGATCGATATTTTCAGAGCGCTGGAGCCTAATTACAAAAAGTTGGCTAAAAAACGCAGTGAACGAACGCTTACCACCAAATTTGTCCTGGATGCCATCCAAGATTTCCAGCTGTGGGTGGCACCTTCAAAGGATATCTGCGAACGGGGCAGCGATTTGCGAGTGGCCGATGCGATGCACAAATCTGAAAAAATGGAGTTTATGGATGAAAACGACTCGCTGGAAAGAGCATTGAACCTATTCGTCATGGGTGTTCACCAGCCGTTGATTGTGAAAAAGGGTGATGATGTCACCGGTATGTTACGCTTTGGGGATGTGTTTGAGGAAATACGGCAACGCCTTTTGGCATGCGAAAGATAATGCGGGTGGTCAGGATTTGTGATTTTGAGGGTGAACTTTCTTTCGCAAATGTTCGAGTAGTTCCTCAGGTGACCGTTTGATCAGAATTCTTTTCATCCGACTGCGATAATGTTTGACCAGGCTGATTCCTTCCACGACTATATCGTATACTTTCCAACCGTTACTATTCAGCATCATGCGGTAACGTACCGGTATCTTGTTTCTGTATTCTGTAATGACTGTGGTTCGGACGTCGGCTTTGTTTTTTGAAGGCTTAGACCCATCTAAAAATTTGATTTTCCTAACCCGTATTTTAAGGAATCGGTCCATGTAGGCTTTTTCAAGGAGCTGGCTGATTAATTTTTCGAATTCTTCACGCTGGGAGCTGTTTATATTTTTCCAATATCGGTTTAATATTCTTTTGGAAAACTCTCTGTAATCAAAGAGATCATCAATGATCGGTCGAATTCTTTCTCTTTTTTTCTCCCGAAAGGAATCGTCTTTTAGGGCAGGATCATTAAGTATATCCACTATTTTGTAGACCTGGTTTTGAATGGTTTTCTTGGGCGTATCCGCATTTGCGGCGCATGGCCCAATCATCGTCCAGGCCAAAAAGTTCAGGAACATGAATGCCGTCAATATTTTTTTCACTATCTCGGCCTACTGAAGATAAGGTAACCATTCAAGGGGGATGAGGCTTAGTCCCGCAGAATCGCGGGACTACGGCCCAGCAGGTCGGGTTGCGATTCAAACAAGACAACGGGACAAAACAGCGTATCTTATTGATGCGTCTATTAATCGCATTCAATGGTCAACCTGATAATGGAAGCGGATTTGATTGTCAACATTGATCTTCCGGGATGTCATCGTTATACCCTAACCCGGATAAACCGGAAATACGAAACTCGAAACTCGAAATACGAAACAAATCCGAAATTCAAAAATTCAAATGTCTCAAACGAAATTAACGTCGTGACAAAGTTGAGTTCAATTCAAACCTTTGTAAATGCTTGTTTGTCAGTGCTTTACGAAGATGCCAACAAATGCTTTGCACAATTTGCGTAAAACTGAGTTGGTAACTGTCTAAATATCTCGGCAAACAGCCCTTTTTCGCTGTGCCGTCTCTATCCCGGATAGTTTTGCTTAACCCGACTAAGCCGGAACCAAAAAGGACGGAATAATCACGAAAGCGCGAAAGGTCGAAAACACGAAAAAAAGCCAGAAAAATTTCGTGCTTTCTGAATTTCGTGTTTTCGTGATGAAATTATTTTGATATTTTTAATTTGTCTTTCAGAAAATTTTCGATGTTCTCAAAGACTTCCTGCTGAGACTTTGATTTTCCGCTCCTTATATCATCCTCGCCTTGTGAAACCAGTTTTAACATCCCGATTGCATTGCGCATATTTTGATAACTTTTGGGATCTTGTAAAATGGCTTTTGGCTCTCCATTCTGGGTAATGACCACCGGGCGCTGGGTCTCATTAATTTGTTTCAACAAATCAGTCGTTCTTGATTTAAGATATGTTACTGATTTTATATCCTGCGAAAGATTCATTTCATCACCTCCGGTCTTTTCATAGTACTAAATTAGGACCGACGTTAAACCCATAATCATCATATCTTGAACTTCGGGGACATTCGACCGATTTGGCTGATTTTAATCTTATGACGCCCAGCCTCCAAAGTTTACCTCTTACTTTTTTCTTCTGCAGTGAGCCTGAACATGAAATCATCAGGAAGTCACTCAGTATCTAGAAAGTTCCGCTGAAGGATAATGATACGGTTCCCAACTCCCCAAAATCGGCCACCAGCTCGTCACCGGGTTCGGCAAGATAAATATTGGTGCAAACTCCGGTGCTGATCAAATCCCCGGCTTTTAAGAATTTACCGTGTTCACACAGCGCGTTGGCCAGCCAGGTGAGCGAGTTTAGCGGATGACCCAACACTTCGGATCCATATCCCCTCAGCTTTGGCTCGCCGTTGACAATGAGATCGACCTGGTGGGTTTTCAGATCGAATTTCTGCCAGTCCTTGCAAGGCTCTCCCATCACCCATGCCCCATTGCAGCCGTTGTCGGCAATGAGCGACGGGACGGATACCTTCGTCCATTCCTTATAGCGGGTGTCGACGATTTCGATGGCCGGCACCAAGGCAGAGACGGCGGCGGCAACGCGATCCACGTCGTATGGCGCACTCTCCCGGGGCAGATCCTCGGCCATTTCAAATGCAAATTCGGCTTCGATACAGCGCATGGAAAAATCACCCGGGTTGAGATTTGCCGGGCTACGGTAGACGACGTGAGAAAGCAGGCGGCCGTAAAAAGGCCCATCGACACCCAGCAGTTCCTGGGCGAGTTTGTTCGTACAGGCCACCTTGTATCCGACGATGTGCCCGGCGTTCTTTGAAAGAAGCCGCTTAACGAGTTCTTCCTGAACGGCATACCCGGTCATTGGATCTTCCGGCCGAATGTCCTCCGGGATATCGGGCTCCTGTTTGAGTGCAAAACGAAGTTGTGCAATAAAATCTGCCGCACTTGATATATTATTCATAGTTTCCCCCCTTGATTCTGTCTTATCCATAGCTGAATTTTGTCCGTAAATAATCACCAATTTTAGGACGCAGATTTTCGCAGATGCACGCAGATTTTAAAACCAATTACACTCGCAGACTTTGCTGCATTACTTTTTCAGCCGCCAGGCAGATCTGGAATAATTTATCTGTGAAAATCTGTGAAGATCTGCGTCCCATATATTTTTATTACATTTGTGCACAGCCGTATCGTTTTTAGTAATCTGGTTCTTCAACTGGAAACGTGAGAGATTGCCTGGCCCGGTTTCGCTTGAATGCGAGATACGCCGAATCCCAGCAAAAGGATCAGGCCGGCAGCGAGAAACAGCATCGGGTATCCAAACCAGTTGCCGATATAGCCAAGCAGGATCGATCCTAAAAAGAATCCGGAATCGATACTGCCGGTAAATATTCCCATGATTTTGCCGCGAATTTCTTGGGGTTCATTGCGCAGCGCGATTGCATTGAGACAGGGATACAGCAATCCGTGCCCCGAGCCGCATATAAAGCCCGATGCAATCAGTATCAAATCTCCGCTCAAAAATATCAGCATCCCAATTCCCGAACTGGTGATGATAAAAGCATGGGGGACGATGCGGCGCTCCCCGACTTTATCAGCCAGCCGGCCACCGAAAAATCGCATGGCAACCGCACCGGTTGAATAGGTGATGAAAAAAAGCGATATGAACGCGAGTTGTTTTTCCTCGGCATATGGGGTGAGAAAGCCAAAGACGGACGACAGTCCGAATCCGAATAAAAAAGCCAATACCACAATCAAAATCCGCCTTTTGTCAGTCAGCATCGAAAAAAACGACGGAGATGAGCGGCGCGGATTAGCATCGACATAAGACTCCGCCAAAGGCAGGTGGAGCAGAAGTCCGATGAGCGAAAGTATGCCCGGCATGACGAAGAATATTTGAAAACCGTACAGCCGGATGACCGTTTCGGCAATGATCGGTCCGATGGCAAGCGCCACGAGCGCCGTAACACCGAACATTCCAAGACCTTCGTTTAACCGATTTTTTGGAATGATGTCAGCGATATAGGTCATCACTGCCGTAAACGCCAGCGCCATCCCGATGCCGTGGATGAACCTGACTACAAGCAGCGGAACGTAAAAAGATGAAAGATCCCCCTTGAACAGAAGATAGACCAGGGGCAGAAAGCTCAGGACCAGGCAGGCCAGGGTATAACATTTTTTTCGGCCCAGGCGATCGATCATTTCGGAGATCCACGGGCGGGAGACGATCGATGCGATGGTAAACGCCGCCATCATAATGCCGATATCCGCTTTGTTTCCGCCATGCCGGGTGATGAACAGCGGAAAAAGAAAAAACGTGCTGATGCTTGACATGGTAAAAAAATTTGCCAAGGCCATTATGAGAAACGCGCGGCTGTAAAGCATGTTGGGATTGGAAGTTATTCGTTGTTGGTTATTGGTTAATGGTTTAAAAAGGAATGAAAGCTGTTTTTAAAACTCACTGATGGTAGTTATATAAAAACAGGTTCTCAGTCTATTCTATTTGCTCATTCTGTCAGATCACCAAACACCAAATACAAAACACTAAACACATGATGAATTCGACCTTTTCACGAATTCATCAATCTTTCAAGACAGCCAAAAACCGATCAACCTCTTCTTGGGTGTTATAGTGGGCCAAGCCCACACGCACCATGCCGCCGGAGTCTTCCACCCCTAAACTTTCAGTTACTGCCAGGGCGTAGTAGTTTCCATGCCAGACAAAAATTCCGTTTTCTCCCAGTTTCGTGGCGATATCCGCGGGTGTGAAACCCTCCCTGGTAAACGCCAGGGTAGGGCAGCGTTCGTCAAACTCGTTTTCATTTAAAATGCCGTAAACAGTGATGCCCGGGATTTGGGTCAACCCGGCCAGCATTTGCGAAAACAGGGGGCGCTCGTATGCGGTGATGATTTCCATGGCCTGCTTCAACTCCCGCCGGCGCCCCTGGTAACTACCCAGCGCTGACGACAAATGGTCGCCGTAGTCCCGTCCGATAGCGGCCAGGTAATCGACGGCGGCGACAACGCCCGCCAGGCCTTCGTGATTCAATGTCCCGGTTTCGAACTTATGGGGCGGATTGGGATCTGCGGGTCTGACTTTATACGCGTCCAATTGTTCGAGCAGATCCTGTTTCGCCCAGACGACACCGACGTGGGGGCCGAAGAATTTATATGCTGAACACACCAAAAAATCGCAATCCATGGCCTGCACATCGATCGGCCGGTGGGGGGCATAGTGCACGGCATCGACCCAGATCCGGGCGCCGACTTCATGGGCCATGGCCGCAATTTTTTTAACGGGGTTGATGGTACCCACGGCATTGGAAGCATAGCCCACGGCAATCAGCCTGGTTTTGCCGGATATCAGTGAGGAGAGGTGGTCCAGGTCCAAACGGCAGTCCGTGATGTCAATATCGGCCCATTTGATGACGATCCCCGATTCTTCCAATGCCACCCAGGGTGAGATATTGGCGTCGTGGTCCAGGCGGGTGACGATGATCTCGTCTCCGGCCTCCAGGCTGCGGCCGATCGCCCGGCTGAAGTTAAAGGTCAGGGTGGTCATGTTGGCGCCGAACACGATTTCTTTTTCAGAAGCGGCATTCAGAAAATCAGCCATGGCGCTGCGGGCTTGATTAATCATCTCGTCATTGCGATAACTGGTGGCAAATGGTCCGCCGCAGTTGGCATTGGCATTTGTAAAATAATCGACCATTGCGTCCATAACACTTTGCGGCACCTGGGTGCCGCCCGGCCCGTCGAAGTAAACATAGGGGCTACCTTTTTCATCGGTTTGCTGCAAGGCCGGAAATTGGCTTCTTAACGGTGATAAATCGATTATTGGGTCAGGCATTTGTAAATCTCCTAATTAGTTTTTTTGCTGCGCATTATTTCAGGCTACTCAAAATCTGCGTGAAGGCTCATGTCGAAAAAAAAAATAGGAAATAATCCACTGAAAATTATTGGGTTCTATAACAGAAATAGATTGTGGTTTAAATGCAAAAAACTGAATTCATCGGAGGATGTGTGTTATGATTTTTATATATTCTTGAACCACGAAAAACACGAAAGACACGAAAATAGGGATTAGAACGTTTTTTGGCTTTTGTGTGTTTCGCGTATTTCGTGGTTTAACTCAACTCTCCAGGAACGTAGATCAATCGGTGCACCTAGCCGGTCTTTAATTCATACTTGAATTTTTTTGCAAAGCGAATATGTTATTAACCATGGATATCATGGCACGGGTCAACGAACTGATTCAACAAGGGGAAACCTTCTGTCTGGCGACTGTCGTCAAGTCTGATCGGTCGGACATTTCAGAGGGTCAAAAAAGTATTGTTTTGGACAGTGGGGAAATAGAAGGTGATATCGATGACGCCCAACTGGATCTGAATATCGGTCGTCCGGCAAAAGAGGCCATCAGCGAAAAAAAATGTGGTTTGGTTGAGGTTGCGCCCGGACTTCACATTTTTTTTGATGTAATTTTTCCCGAATTGAAGCTGGTGGTCTGTGGCGCAGGACATATCGCCATTCCCCTGTCGCGGTTTGCACGCGAGGTCGGATTTCGGGTAACCGTGCTCGACGACCGCGAGGACTTTGCCCATCCCTCCCGTTTTCCGGGGTGTGATGTTTTAGCGGCTGACTTTGCCCCTACGCTGCGTAATTTTAGCCTGAATCGTTCAACCTTTGTGGTTGTGATCACCCGTGGCCATGAACACGATGTTGAATGTCTGATGGAGATTTTAAACCAGGAAACCGCCTATGTCGGGCTGATCGGCAGCCGGCGCCGGGTACGATTTGTACTGGAGTTGCTGGAAAAACAGGGGATCGCAAAAGGTCGCTTGCAGGATGTTTTCACACCCATCGGAACACCTATCGGGGCTGAATCGCCGGCAGAAATCGCCTTGTCCATTATTGCCGAGCTGGTGTGTGTCCGGCGCAAAGGCCATCAACAGGCCCGTGCATTGAGAAAAGCTGTAGGTATCGAGCCATGACCGATCAGGAAATATTTCAAAAAATTGCCGAATTAAAAAAACAGAAGATTGCGGCTTGTCTGGCCACTATCATCGAAACCTCCGGTTCAACCCCGCGTGAAGTCGGCGCTAAAATGATCGCATGTGCCGATGGGACAATTTATGGATCCGTAGGCGGCGGATGTGGTGAAAGTCAGGTTAAAAGTGCCGCCCTGCGTTGTCTGCTGACCACCCACAAACCTGAAATCCTGGAAGTCAACCTGCTGGATGAAATGGGCACCAAGGGGGGGGATGTTTGCGGTGGAAAGATGCTCATGTTCGTAGAACCGATATAAGAGCAGGTTTACAAATAGCGGTTCTATAACCAAAAGATGTCAATCCATCTTGAGGCATTAAATTTACTAAATTTAGGAGTATTGGAGTACTGGAGTGTTGGAGTATTGGCTGAATGTTCTATCGCTTCTGCTTAGACCCCAGCAATCCAATACTCCAAAAGCGAGAATTTTCAATAATTTCTTACAATTCTATAGTAGCCTTATAATCGATTATAGGTCCCTAAAAAAACAAGGTGGTTCAGAATGAACCACCCGGGAAGGAGAGGTTGAGAGGTCAAATTTTCAGCAGCCCCCTCATTGTTTTTTTTTAAGGAAATTAATAAACTATTTCAATGGGGTAAACACTGTATTTTTATCTTATAAATTATGTAGTTTTTCACTGAATTCTTCCCCGGAACAGGGTGTGCGGCATCTGGTTCCGATTATGAACATACCTAAATTTCCTTTGCTCTTCTGCTGTTCAGACGCTCCTTATTCAGTCCTTAGCTAAAATCTTGATCGACCAGCCTCGATGGGATGCCCTAGCCAGAATCGATACATTGCCGTCTGTGTGGCTGTAAATCGGACGATGGTACCGGCGGATGTGGTGTTTTTTAACCGGCCGATGGATATGGTGGCGGTGTCTGTAATCGTGCCGATGCTTGTGGTGGTATCTGTGATACTGCCGATGCCGCCAATCGTGGTGGCGGATCATATGGCGGTGGTATCCGGCTCGATGATGCTTATGATACCGATGTTTTCTCAGGTGCTTGCGGTGTGCTTTTTTCCAACGATTATGATGACCGTTCGGTGCATGGTATTTGACGACGGTTACATGCTTTTCTTTGACCGGGGGTCTGCGGCGGCGTTCTTTTTTGCCGTCCGCCCAGGTTGTGCCGCTAAAAACGAATAAACATGCTGCCGCCAATATACCGAATATCATTATTTTCGTTTTCATTCTTTTGCCTCCTTTGTGCCGGATTTTGACTGATTAGACGGACGGCAAATTGAATCGGTCTACAAATATTTTTTATGCTGCGCATAAAAAATGTGTTCGAAAAAGGCTGGTGATATCAAGGCGGTGACTTTGAAATGCCGGAATTATGCTTCTTATTGCCGAAGTTGTTTGGTGGGATCAGCATTACTTAAAAACAACGAATATGATATGTATTCCGTTTATCATATTGTAAACGATTGAGCGAACCCGCCCATCGACCTTCGTTATTCGAAATTCTGCGGTTTGCAAAAAAAAAATATTTAAGCGAGGTATTAGGAAATACAGCGTCTCCAACACGTTTCCCCTCCCTTGACGGGAGGGTGATTAGATAAGACTCTGATTCCATTTTCATTTTATCACCCCCTCCCTAACCCTCCCCGTTCGGCTGAGCTTGTCGCAGTCCGTTTAGGGGGAGGGTACCACTGAAATTTAGGAGGCTATTAGAAAGCTTGAATCGTCCCTCACTTTCCTGACACCTGACACCTGAAACCTATAACCATTGAACCTTTGAACCCGGAACCTCCGAACCCGAAACCTCTGAACCCAGAACCATGAACCCCAGAACCCAGAACCCAGAACCTCCCCAACCTATTTTTCATATTTATGCTTGACTTTTAAAATGGTTTGCTGCTCCCAGTTGGCCGTGTAGTTTAGAAAGTACGTCATCCCGCCGTAGAATGGATAACTTACCCAGATCGAAACGCCGAAAAAGTCGAAATAAGCTATCTGGGTGACACGCGTTCTGGAGCCTAGCGGTTCGAGCTGGATAGAGCCATAATGATACTTCTGACCGCATTCTTCCGGATTCAGCAGGACAAATTTGAGACGATGCCGGTCGGGCAACACGGTAGTTTGCCATTTAAAAATCGTTTTTGGTCTATTGGAATATTCACCTTCGGTTACCACCTGATTTCGATCGCGACTGACCACCCGATGAGCGGTAATAAATTTGTTGCTCAGCAATATTTGATTGTGGAAATCGGTTTTGAATTTCCAGAACACCTCGAGAGGCGCATCCACCAGATAAACCAATTTATAGCCCCGGCCGTCTTTGCGTTCGGGCCTTAACTTAAAGATAAGCGGTTTGCTGCTTGCCACCGATTGTGTCTGGATATCGGTTTCAGATTCTGTAATTTCCGATGATACCGCGTTTGGCTTTCCCAAAAATACCAGCAGGATTGCATAAAGTCCAAATCGGAATATTACTTTCAGCATTTCGATTCTCGTTGAAAATTAATTCAAGGATTTCGATCTGACAACGAATAACTGATTATCTATTCGTATATCAGCGTGATATCCGGTGTCGGTGGGTGGACAATTTTTACCTTTTTCATTGCGCCCTGGTGGCGTTTGACAACATCATCGACGACCTGTTCAACAGACGTCAGATGCGGATCGCCGTAAATAGATCGGTATTGTTCGATTTGATTTTCTACCAGGGGCACAAGCTGATCATGGACCGCCAATTGCCGGCTGCTAAATCCCTGTTCCAATCCTGCCGTGACCAGTTCAACCACATCATAATCGTATCCCAGATCCTTGAAATCGCTTTGTCCCGGTTCGAGTCCGGCGGTGGGGGTGCGGTTGATAATCGTGTCCGCTACTCCCAGATATGCGGCCATCTGCTTAACCAGTCTTTTTGATAAACCGGCGATGGGGCTCATATGAACGGCACCGTCGCCGAAAAGGGTATAATATCCGATGCCGAAATCTTCATCCATGTTTCCGGTGCCGGCCAGTACTTTACGCTCGGTGGCGGCCTTGGTGGACAAAACATTGGCCCTGACCCGGGAGATCAGGTTGCCGCGATGGTAGTTTTCTTCAAAGGTTTCCGGGTTTGTTGTTTTAAAGGCATCAACCAGTTTTTCGATGGAGTGAATTTCAAAGCGGATATCCAGCTTCCGGGCCATGATTTCTGCATCATGGGCATCTTCTGTTTTATTGATGCTGGAAGGAAGTATATAGCCGACTAATTCGAAGTTTGGATTGCCGTCTTTGTGATAACGGTCAAAGGCTGTTTTTATTAAGGCTGCCGTCGTGCTTGAATCAACACCACCGGAAAGTCCGACAACACAGCCACTGGATTGATTTTGAATCACGGTCTCAATGACAAAATTGCCGATTTCACGACTGACGGTTTCACAATTCATAGTGGGCAGCTTTATTCGATTCATGTGGTCCTCCAACGTTTTGAGATCTAATATTTTTGCGAGGCTGCGCTTGGAAAAAGTGGCCCGGGCAGGGCAGCTATGTCGCAGTTTGTGGGTTTCATTTGTTCCGCCGGAGGCGGATCTGGAAGCCGGGGTGCTAAATCCTGGCTTCATTTGAATATAAAGCACGTTTTGATATAGACAATAATTTGTCGATGGGATGTGGCTGAGCACTTCGTGTAGTACGTCTATTTAATTTGCGAATATCACCGGGAGGATGAAGCTGTCAAACAGTTCTTTGGAAGGAAAGGCTTACAGAGCGGCAATGTAATGCGGCCGTAATTTTAATCTCCCCGGACAAATCGATCGAGCTCTTCTTTGAAGACCCTCCAGCCGCGGCCGATTTTTTGGGCCTTGATTTTACCCTTAGCTATATATTTGAGATATGTCGGGCGGGAGATCTTGAGATAGAGGCAGGCCTCCTGGGTGTTAAGAATTATGTTGCTCTCCCCGGTGTCCCGACCGGCATTCGTTCGCCGGTCATAGCCGTTGCGGCGGTCCGGTGTTTTGCGCCGGTCATCGCGCCGACGATGTTTTATTCTGCGTTTATTTCTCATGCAAGCCACCTCGATTATCGGAATATAATTCTGGAGGAAAGAATCCTTGCTATATTATCGGCTTTTAAATGTATATCTTGAGAAGCTCGCCGAATAATTTATTTACTCACCGGTTCGACGGCCATGTCTCATCACAAAAACAACATTTTTTTAGAATTGATACCATTTGCAATATCTTGCTGTAAAACACTGTAAAAAAATATAAACTACTGTAAATATTAAATTTTTTACTTGCAAGGCGCTGTGATTTTGTTTATGTTGGGCGCCAGTGCCGGACTATTCATGAATTCAATTTGACACCGGCAGCGTGGTATCCTTGGACAACCTCGACAAATACAGCGCCAACTTGTTCCTTTTTGAAGATGTACTCTGCAGATAGGCGGCTGCCTGCATCCGGACTGGAGATGGATACGAAAATGTCGAGACTCTCCTCAAACCGGTTACCACCCTGCTGGTGACCTCTTTTTCGACAATCAGTTGTAATATCGGGATTAATTTATAAGCGATTACACAATTCCATTCAGGACCGTTTGCGCAGACGTACCCGGTCGACGGTTTACCGGTCTGCTGATTTGGCGGTTGTATATGTCCTTAAAGTTCTTTTTAAAGGGCGCGGGAGTATCACAACCTGGGGAGGAGTTTTGCAAATTCGGTTGCTGTAAGATACCGATCCGCAAAAAAGATACCGAAGCTACCCGGGTGATTGCGTGGCACACGCGTTGCTCGAGCTTTGGAATATAATCCCGGGGACATATATAACCGCCTGCCATCATCCCATTTTCACATCTTTCAGAGCGATCCCTGATTATGAATTTGTGAGGTAAAGCAGCATTTTTATGTCTAAATTATGGTCTTTTGTCAAATTAGTTCAACATTTTTCTTTTCTTGAACGGAATTTTTTTAGTTTTTTTATTCAATAATCTTCTGCAGCAAATGGATAAGTCGTTTGTTGGCATCTTTGTAAAGCAATAACAAACAACCATGTACAAGGATTTGAATTGAAATCAACTTTGTCACGACGGTAATTTCGTTTGAGACATTTGAATTTTGGAATTTCGGATTTGTTTCGGATTTCGATTTTCGAATTTCGTATTTCCGGTTTATCCGGGTTAGGTTTGCGGGTTGTAAACCTCCCGCTTTTCGACCTCAAATCATCCATGGCGCAGATCTTGCATTTCAGACTCACGGATTGAACTTTCCACTCGGAAATAAGTTATTGAATAATAGCCCCAGGGGGATCGAATCAGTGAGACGATTACTATATTTGGTTGTATGCTGCCTTTTTCTAACCGCCGGGGAAGTTTCGGCCGACTTTGAAAGCGAGGTGATTGACCTGGTAAATGAGGAAAGAGCCGCCCACGGTCTGCCTCCTTTGAGCTATGATTACCAGCTTGCCGAGGCAGCCCGCGGCCATTCGGAAGACATGGCAATCCAGGATTATTTCAGCCACACAAGCCTAGACGGTCGAATCCCAAGCAACCGGATTGCGGATGCCGGATATTCTTACAACAGCTATGGCGAGAATATCGCCGCCGGGTATCGGACCCCTGAAGCTGCAATGAATGGCTGGATGACCAGCCCCGGACACCGGGCCAATATATTGGGCGCAAATTTTTGTGATATCGGTGTTGGATACGCCTATCAGGCCGGCAGCGAATATGGCCATTACTGGACTCAGAACTTTGGACGCAAACGCGGGGTGGGCACCTGTCCGGGAATTGCCACGTATGCGATTACGGCTGTCGCCGGCGCCGGCGGCGAGATTTCTCCGGAAGGAACCGTTTCCGTTTACCAGGGCGGCAGTTTGACCTTGGATTTCATACCGGACCCGGGCTACAGCGTGGCCGAAGTGTTGGTAGACGGCGAAACCCAAGATATTGCCACAAGCTATACATTTTCAAATGTGGCCGGCGACCACACTATCGAGGTGAACTTCGATATCAACAGTTTTCCGCCGACAGCCGATGCCGGTCCAGCCCAGATTGTTGCCGAGAGCGAAACCGTCACCCTGGACGCGTCTCAGTCAGCAGATACCAACGATAAAGTCGTGGCTTATGAATGGAGCCGGATTGGCGGGGCGGAGCTTACGCTGTCCGATGAAAATTCGGTCAGACCCACCTTTGTTGCATCCCCCGTGACTGAAGACACGACGGTCATTTTCCAGCTGACGGTTTATGATTCCGGCGGTCTCTCAGATTCCGATACGGTTGAAATAACGATTCTGGAAAATGGAATCCGTGAGATTTCGGAAAATGTCATCATGTTTCAAACAACCGCCGCCAGAGAAGTGGGAATAATATCCGGCGCCGGTGCCGACCTAGTGAGCTTAAATGCCGTCGATCCCGAGGGCGATACGATCCTGGATAGAACCGGCATGCCTGACAATTTGATTTATGGTCTTCTTGATTTTAAAATACGTGTTCCTACCCCGGGCAGCAGCGCGGCCGTCACGATTTTTTTGCCGGAACCTGTGCCCGAAGGATATAAATGGTTTAAATACAGCCCCACCCTGGGCTGGTATGACTTCAGTGCCAACGTTTCGTTCAACGGCGATCGCAACCAGTTGACCGTCACCCTGGTTGACGGTGGCACGGGCGACGATGATGGCGACCAAAACGGCATTATCGAAGACCCTTCCGGCCTTGGCCTCGCACCCGCGGATTCGACTTCGACGGACACCGGCAGCGGCGGCAGCGGAATCAGCGGCTGTTTCATCGATACCTTATCAGGGAATTGGTTTGGCCGGGAATAGGCTCTTAAAGGGCTTTATCTGACAACATGTAGTAAGTTACGGAAGGTTTCAGGTGTCAGTGTTCAGGTGTCAGGACTTAGAACCTCCTATCCCTGACACCCGAAACCTGTCTACGATCCCGTCTGGAGCGAAGCGAAAGCGGGGACACCTGAAACCTAAAATCAATGTCGTTCGCTATTGCTGCCCGCAGGGGCCATTTTTTCCGAATGTCGTCTCGAAAAAAACTTAGAATCCTTTCGAGCTTATTTACAAAAATATGGACAAAGAGAATATCTATTTATTTAATTATGTTTGGCCCGGTAGATGTGGCGGCTGGCGCGGTTTTGCTGGCGCTCCAACCTGAGCCTTTCCTTCGCAGTCAATTCACCATCGCTGCGTGCCTTGCGCTTGCTGCGTTGGATTCTTCTCTGTTCACGCTGCAGCCGGCGAACTTCTTTGGCTGAAAGTTGGTCGCTGGCAATACCCTGGTAGATGCGTTTTTGTTGACGGACCTGGCGTTTGCCGACCCGGCCGGCAAAGGCGGCGTCTGTCAGAAGCAAACCGCTCAACACCAACATGGTTACGATAATTGAACTTCCTTTTTTCATTTTAAGCTCTCCTTTATTCAACAGTCCCTGTCGCAAAATATCATTGTTTATCCTGGGCCCGAACACCGAATACGCTGCAACGTATTCGCAATTCCTTGACTTTCAGCAAGAAATATACCATTGAGGTGGTTTAATTTAATAAGTATTTTTAGGGTGTTATAGAGCCCGGCTGAATTGATCAGATTATAAGTTCCAATTTTTGTCTTTTTTTGTGACGTAATTTGTCACAACGGGGTAAATAAGGCGGGGTGTCAGCTACAACCGGCAACTATGCTCAAAATGGAACGAGCCTATATACAAAAATAAGGATAGGGTATTCATCTATATTATTTCACCCCCACCCGGCCTCCCCGCTCGGCTGAGCTTGTCGCAGTCCGTCAAGGGGGAGGAGTTTGACTTCCCTCCCCTGGCGGGAGGGATTGAGGGAGGGGGATAAAATGATGCGATCCTTTAAATTGTAGATAGATCCGAAATGGAATCAAGATTCAGCCCATCGTCCAAAGCCAGGCCGCTTACAGCCAAATCCCCGTGGCCGGCCCCGATTTAGTTACATATAGCGATTTCGGGCTTTCCGATGCAACGTCTTACCGCTGCCGTATTCCGGCGTTTAATTCTAATGGAGATGCCGCCTATTCCAACACGGCTGATCCGATATCATCATTGAATATTCCCAGCTCTAACGAAAGGGGTGAAGATGGCGGGGTGGCGGTGGTGGTCTCATTGGCAATGCGCGGGCATGGCGTGAGCGCACCCTAGACGTTATCGTAATAATATTAGGCAGCCGCCGAAATACGATCTATGCATTTCATTTCTTATTCTAAAATTGGATATTTTGTTGTTGCCTTACCGGCTTTTACTTTCAGCCGCATTTCCCTGTAGATTTTGATTGGCAGTACTCTAACAACCGCCAACCCTAAAATCTGTTGATATTCAAGAGTGTTATTCCGGAGCCGGATGCACCCCGGCCGTTTGCAGGCAAAACGATTACCCCCGGTTAAGCCACGTTGCATATACCCACCCCCTGCAATATCCATCATTAAAATTTTCTTGCATGGATATTGCATTTGCTTATATACCTTTATTGCACCTGTCAATCGGCGCATATCATCCGGGGGGGGATGAAACTTGCACTTCTGTTTGGTGGGCATACCGGGTCGGAGGGGGACCAAATCTCAATGTTGGAAAAGATAATTGCGAAGGCGCGTCATCTACTAAAAGATGTGCAGCTCTCCGGTTCAGTGGAATCTGTGGCTGTCATTGAGCGGATGTACAATGACATCGTGGTCCTTAAAGAGTTTATCTGCCAGGAGATATCTGCCGTAGAAAGCGACCCGAGTCTCGATGCAACAAGCAAAAAAGCGGCCAAGAGGAGCGTCTTCGAAGAAGCAGGTCGAAAGTTAGAATATATAAAATCTCAAAAGTTATATGCCGAGCTCGGCGATCCAAAGCAGGCAAGGGCTTCGGAAAAGCCGGCGGCAGCGGAAAACATAAGCGCGGTGCTGCAATTTTTACGTGAGAAAGAAGTGCGTGACCGGCTTTGCGCGATGACGGACACGCAAATCCATTCCCTATTTGGTGAGTCATTGTATGATGGCAGCAACCCGCTTTTGTTGAACGCAATTCTTAACTCCCCGACCGGTTTTGAACCGGTTTCAAGAGAGATCCTGAAAAAGATGCAGCGGGCAAGTGCCCAGAAAGGAAGGCCGGCGGCCGCAGAAGAAGGGCTGCAAGCAAGCAATTTAAGTGCAATTGTTGAAGAAATGTTCAGTCTGGTCAAAAAGAAACTTGACAATCTCAGACGAAATGAGCTTCCATCTCAATTAGTCCATTTAAACGATTCGAAAGAGCCACCGTTTAAATTTTAATACCTGAATCCAGCGGGAAATACTGAGAATCCTTGACAAGTGCGAACAGCAGGAGTTCGTGAGAATTTGAGAAGTAATAACAGGTATAAGGATGATGGCCGGTTTAAAATTCGACACTGAAAAACGCCGATACAAACGTTTCAAATATGAAGCCCTGATATCTCATGATGTCTCCACGAACGGCATTATACATCCCGGCCGAATGTTAGATTTCAGTAGAGGTGGTTTGTGCTTCGAGTCTGATAAAAACATCCTTACCGGAGATGTTATTTCTATTGGCCTTGATATTCGCACCGAGTCTCCCGGCACTGACACGCAAATTTTCTTTGAGGTGAAAATCGTATGGAAAACAGCATTGAAAGGCATGTCATACGCTTTTGCATACGGCGGAAAATTTCTGAGCTCCAATGACTCCTTAAAGCGATCCAAATATTTCGACAAAAAGAAGAAAACCGCACCGAGTGACGATTTTTCGGGTGATCATGACTCCAGAAAACATTTAAGAAAACCATACAATAAAGCTTTTTTATTCTATTATGAAAGTATCGAGCATAAGGGTTTCGCAGTTAATATCGGCCGCGGCGGAGCGTTTATTTTAACTAAGGAAAAATTTGTACTGGGCGGCCAAATAAAAATATCAGCAACGCGACAGAAATCCCGCCGAAAAGTTATGGTAACGGGTTGGATTGTTCGAATATCACCGGAAGGAATCGGCGTCAGTTTTGAAAGAAGAGCCGGCCGTGAGCGAAGATGTGACCTGGATCGCAGAACCGGTATGGAGCGCCGGGGTCGAAAAACTACAAGACTTCGTTCATCGTAGCGATCGTGAACGTGGCTGGCCGGACCGCAGCCTGACAGCGTCAGCGCCCCGGTTCATATTTGTAAATTGCTGCTGATTTAGAATCTGCTTGATTAACGTAAAATGATTCGAGTGTAAACCGGAATAACATGGCTGTTATGCGTCAACAAGCATTCTTGAAGGACAGGCGATCGGGTATCGACCGGCGGAAAACAAGTCGCCCGTCTATCCGATTTCTCTGCCGCAGCGGGAAGAGAGAAGTGGTTCGCCGTCGGGAAGAACGCAAAATAATATTTTTGGCCGATCGCTATAGCCAGACCCTATTCGGTGCTATTCTTCTAATTTTACTTTTCAGCGTTCTCGATGCCCTGCTAACGCTCTTTTTGATTGATCATAACGCCACCGAGTTAAACCCTGTCATGGCCTATTATCTCAATGTCGGACCTTACGCCTTCTTCTCCGTCAAATACCTGCTGACCAGCGTCGCCGTGATTTTTCTATTGCTGTGTCAGAATGTCTTTCTCCCCACCATTCGCATTTATACCCGTTCCTTATTTTATGTCGCCGCCGCTGCATTTATCTCTGTCGTCGTGTGGGAATTATACCTGATATTCTATGTCATGAACTGAAAATAGGGGCCGAGCAAAAGATCTTGCCGGAATCAAGCGGCTTGCTTAATATTGCGTCGGGCCAGGTTTTGCTTGATCAATTTGCCGAGCACCCGGATAGCGAATTGCATGTCCTTGTTGCCGGCCTGGGCGTATGACAGCCGGAAAGTATTGCGGCCGCCGCCATCAACGAAAAATGACTGACCGGTTACAAACGCCACCTTGCGTTCGACGGCCTGGCGGAACAAGTCGGCGGCATCCAGGCCCGGGGGAAGATAAACAAAAATAAAAAATCCACCAAGCGGCTTATTCCAGGTGACTGCCGCCGGAAAATGGTTTTTCATTTGCTCCAGCATAAAATCGCGCTTGGTGCGGTAATATGAGATGTTCCGTTGAATTTGCCGATCCAAAAGACCTTGCCGGATGAATTTCAGTAGAATGTACTGGGACGGTGTGTTGGTTGCCGCATCGGCAAACTGCTTCGCAACCACCATCTTGCGCACAGCCCCTTTGGCCGCATAGACCCATCCCAGACGCATGCCGGGCACAAAGGTTTTGGACAGCGAGCGCAGGTGTATAACCCGCCCGTTGTCGTCCAACGACTTTAGTGAAGGCAGGCGCCGCCCCTCGAACCGCAATTCACCGTAAGGATCATCTTCGAAAATAATCAAATCGAATTCGTCAGCCAGCTGAATAAGGCGCCGTCTTCGTTTGAGGCTGAGGGTGACCCCGGTGGGATTTTGAAAGTTTGGGATTACATAGACGCCCTTGACCCGCCTACCGGCCGCTTTCAATCGTTTGACTTCCTGCTGCAAGGCGGTGGTATCCAGACCCTGCCGGTCTACCGGCACACCGACGACCTTGCCGCCGCGCGCCCTTACGGCGCCGGGCCCGCCAAAGTAGGTCGGCAGCCCGGCGATGACCACATCATCCTGGTCAACAAAAACCTGGGCCGCCAACTGCATGCCCTGGGCCGAACCATGGGTAATTAGCAGGTTGTCGGCCTTGGCCTTAAGCATACCCTCGTTTCGCATGCGCCTGGCAAGCACCGACCGCAGATCCCGCAGGCCTTCCGTTGAACCGTACTGGAACATCCGCCCGCCATGTTCGGCCATCAATTCTTCGAAGATCCGGCCAATGTCTTCCAGGGGAAATTCAGCCGCATCGGGCCAGCCGCCGGCCAGAGACCGGATATCCGGTCGCGAAACCAGCGCACAAATGTCGCGTATCGCTGACGGCTGCGCATTTAACGATTCGCAACTATACAGATGGGATATAGACTTTTTAGCCATGGTAGACCTCCTCATCTAAGGCCGGATCTTATTTCTCCCCTGCAGCGGCATCAACCACCGGGCAGAGGCAAGTCAACAGCCCTTACTTATGAAGATTCCCGGCGCTGACAACGCCAATGCCGGCTTTTATCAGCGCCCTGGCGGTGTTGTTCAGTGCATCATGTTTGTCCAAATAGTTGAGCTGCATGGCTTCCATCAGGCCCTGAGCGATTACTTCTTCCTTGGGCATGAAGTAGTCCAATATATCACTGGGGTGTTGCCGGCTGCAGTCGATTTCGGGATCACCACCTTCGTGTTTGGCGGCGATGTTGACGACCTCCCGGGCCACATCGATAAGTTCATCACGCCGGTTGTAGGGTTGACACACAATTGATTTTTGAGTCTCGGTGATGTGATGCTCAAAGCGTACCAGTTTTTCCAGGCCCAGTGACCGGCGAATTTGAGCGGCATGTCGCAGGGTCCAGTTGTCGGCTGAATTGGACAGGTTAAATCCGATCAATGAGGTGGTGCCGTCGTCGCGCGCAAACAGGCGGGCGGCCATCAGGGTCCAGAAAATGGCCAGAGGATTGTCATTGCCCATGAATACGGATATTTTAAATTCGTTGTCGACCCCCAGTTTATGCAGGAGATAGGCCGCCAGAATTGTGCCCGAATTGATGTTTAATACCTGGCGCACGCCATACTTGGTATAGTAATGGAGATACTCATCCACCCATTTGTAGGGATGGTCATTGGGCTGGCCGATACCGCCGAAATAACCGGTAATGCATTCCGGGCCCCCTAAATGAATGTTGGATCCATCGGTGCCTTTGGTATCCAGCGTCTCGACATAGCTGGCGCCGACAATTTGCATCGCCGCGGCTGTGGCCATAATATCGCCGTCGTCGGCACTTTGTTCTTTCATGTTGCGAACCCGAATATAGCGCCCGGGCATCAACTCCTTATTTGCAATGGCTTTTTTAGCTTCGGCAATCAGCCACGGGAAATACTGCAAGGCACTGATTTCCAGCGTCACCGCTTTTTCGAGGTCTATTTTCGTCTCGCCATCGCGACCCTCCAAGACCCGGTCGTAGAAATCGGCCAGGGAGACAAAAGCCCCTGCATCTCTTTGTTCTGCCAGCCAGTCAAGATCAGCGACATAGGGTGAGTTGATCTGTTTCAGGCGTTCCATCAGGTTTTCGAATTTGCCGGCTGCGGCCGCCTTGCGGTTGATTTCCGCCGGACCACCATATTTTTCAACGATTTCAAGAATCCGGCTGACGGTTTCATTGTTGGGATCGGTCAACAATGCATTGACTTCGTTCAGACGATCGTGGGAGATCTTTAACTGTTGTCTTAAATCGTTCATACTTTAATCTACTCCATGGGATAACCGTTGTCGTTTTTTATCTCGGAAAAGATCAGAAAGGTCTCCGTTTTACCCACACCGGGCAGCGAGGCGATCTGTTCCTTAACCAGTGTGCCAAGCTCCTTGAGGTTTTTGGCAACAATGTGAAGCATGTAATCGAAACGACCGGTGATATGGTAACACACCATAATATTGGGAATCGATTTGACGGCCTGTTCAAAAGGCCGGATGGTTTGGGTGGAATGCTGTCCCAACGAAACGGAGATCAGGGCCTGGACACCCAATCCCAGCTTTTCCGGATTGATGAGGGCTTTAAAGCCATCGAAGTAGCCACGATCTTCCAGCCGACGAACCCGCTCCAGCATAGTTGACGGAGCAACCCCCAGCTCCCGGGCCAGGTCGGCGTTTTTAACCCTGGCGTCCTTCTGAAGGGCGCGCAATATTTTACGATCTAAAGGGTCCATGATTCGAATTAAATTCAATAATATATAAAAATATACGAATTTAGTTCGACTGTCAAGAAAATTTATAAAATAAAATTTGATGATTCGGTTAAATTTTCCAATATTTAACATGGGCGGAAGCTGGGTCGGTTGCGCGGATACCGGCATTGCCTAGTTGACAGGCAAATGATTAAACTTTACAATTCCCCGCCTGCAGGCGATTGAACTCGGGCATGTGGAGGATTGGCCGGCTTTCATCAGCGACCAACGATGGGATTTAAATCGGGCGAAAGAGGTTTCCGCAAAAAAAATGATATGAAACAAGCAGAAAAATCAACCAAGCAGTTGCTCAAAGAAGCTTTAGAGGACCACCGGCCTTCACCGCTGTACAATCGTGAAGCCCTGGATGAGATCCGGCAGAACCATAGGCAATGGCAGCAAGAAAGCGTTCGGCCGCAGGATCTGGCAAACTGGCAGACCGTTCCCCGGGTGGTTCTGGGATCCCAAACCCCGCGGGATCTGCTCTATACGCCGCTCAACAACCCCGATTTTGACTACGCGGCCGATCTGGGTAATTCCGGCGAGCAGCCTTTCACCCGCGGGATTCATGCCAACATGTACCGGGGAAGAGCCTTCACCCGGCGGCAGCTGGCCGGCTACGGCGGACCCGAGGACACCAACCAGCGCATTAAATTCCTGCTCGATCACGGTGCTACCGGTATTTCCATCATATTTGATTTGCCGACCATTCAGATGTACGATTCCGATGATCCGGTTTCCACCGGGCAGGTGGGTATGTCCGGCGTGGCCATCGATTCGGTTGAAGACATGGACCTCTTGTTCAAGGACATTGCCCTGGATGAAGTCACGGTTTCGCTGGTTTCGCACTATCCCTCCAATTCAGCCATCCTGTTTCCCATGTACCTGGCCCTGGCCAAACGACGGGGCATCCCCTGGGATCGTCTGAAGGGCAGCATCCAAAACGACATTACCCTGGAGGAGGTGGTTCGCAGCGGGCCGGAATACATTCCGCCCCAGGATTGTTTCCGGATCCAGTGTGACAATATCGAGTTTAGCCGGCAGCAGGTGCCGCAGTGGAACTTTATGACCGTCAACGGCTACAATTTGCGCGAGTTTGGAACCTCGGCCGTCACCGAGATGGCCGTGGCGCTGGTCAATGCCGCCGAAACTTTGGCGGCACTCCAGCAGCGCGGCCACGATCCCGCCTGGCTGGGGCAGCGCATGGCCTTTTTCTGGTCTATCGGCAATGATTTTTTTGAGGAGGTCGCCCGCATCCGAGCCGTTCGCAGGCTTTGGCACCGCATCATGACCCATCGCTTCGGTGCCAAAGATCCCCGGGCAACCTGGATGCGCTGCCATGTGCAGACTTCGGGGGTGTCGCTGACCCGGCAGGAGCCGCTGAACAACGTCGTGCGCGCTTCCTACCATGCCCTGGCGGCGGTGCTGGGCGGGGTTCAGTCCCTGCATGTGGACTCATTTGACGAGGCGTATTCGGTGCCCACCGAGGAAGCGGCCCTGTTGTCTTTGCGCACCCAGCAAATCCTGCAGGAAGAAACCGCGGTGACCGAGGTGGCAGATCCCCTGGGCGGCTCATTTTACGTGGAATCCCTCACCAATGAGATGGAACGGCGCATCCTGGACGAAATGGAAGAAATCGAAACCCTGGGCGGCTATGTCTCTGCCATTAAAAGCGGCTGGATTCACCGCAAAATTGCTGATTTTTTCCGCCGGGAACGCGAACTCGTGGAAAGCGGCCAAACCCCGGTGGTGGCCGAGAACACCTATTTATCCCAAGACAAGCTGCCCTCGATCAATGTATTCCGTTATCCCCGCGGTGCCGCCGAAAGGCAACAGCGGCGTTTGGAAAAGCTGCGGCAAACCCGCGACCGGCGTCAGGTTTCTGATGCGCTGAATCAGCTTGAAAGAGCCTGCCGTGATGGAGGCAACATACTGCCTTTGGCGGTGCAATGTGCCGACAGCGGCTGCAGCGAAGGGGAGATGTTTGTGGTTTTTAAAAATGCTTTCGGGCTCTGGAAGCCGCCCGTATTATGGTAATTTTTTAGCCGAAAAGCAGGCTAAAAAATTGTTTTAAGATTTAAGTTACAGATTTAAACGGAGAAAAAATGAACCGTAGAGTTAAAGTGCTGCTGGCCAAGCTGGGTCTGGATGTGCATAATCGGGGCGTGATCACGGTCGCCATGGAACTGCGCGACCAGGGTATGGAAGTGATTTACCTGGGCAATTCGCTGCCGGATGAGATCATTGCCACCGCCGTGCAGGAACAGGTGGACGTTATCGGGGTCAGCTCCCTGGGCGGGGCCCACCTGAGCCTGGGAAGTTTGCTGATGCGCCAGGCCGAGCAGAAAGATCTGATCGGTGAATTTGTATTTTTGATTGGGGGTGTGTTTTCTCCCGAAGATGCCGAAGAATTGCATAGCATCGGATTTGACAATGTTTTTCCGCCGGGCGCGACCCAGGAGGCCATTGTTTCGGGGCTGCATGAGGCGCTGGCTCGAAAACAGGGATAAAAAGAAGGTGTCAGGTGTCAGGTTTCGGGTGTCAAGTTTCGGGTGTCAGGAATGCACGTTGCTAGTTCCCCTTCAATCAATCGGCATCAACCTTTGCAGGCCCGAACCAAAAAGAATAAGTCACGAATGCTTGAAAGCACGAGATTTTTCCTTAACGTTTTCGTCATTTCAAGTTTTCGTGATTAAAACGTTTTTTCAATAAAATTCAAAAAATTCATAGCACTTAAAAGGTCTTTGTTCTTTTTTCTGACACCTGAACACTGACACCTGAAACCAGCGGGCTAAAAAACAGCTAAATCTTCGACTTTATTACAGTAATGCGCCATCAGTTTCCAAATATAGGAGGAATATATGCGACAATGGCCGCCGGTCTATGACGTTAATCACCATCCTGCACCCGACCAGGATTGCTGGTTTCCGGAAATTGAAACGATGGACCCGGAACAACGGGAGCAGACAATTATCTTGCCCAAGCTCCGGCAGCAGCTTAAATATGCCTATGAGCATTCCGAGCTTTATCAAAAAAAATGGGATGCAGCCGGGGTAAACCCCGAAGATATCCGCACTCTGGATGATTTCGAGGCGATCCCCATTCTTACCAAAGATGAGCTGCGGGCCGATCAGGCCGAGCACCCACCTTTTGGCAGCAACCTGTGCGTTTCATATCAGGACCTGGCCCGGGTCCACGGTACTTCGGGCACCACCGGCAAACCGACCGCCTTCGGCATCAGTAAAAGCGACATCCGGCGCATTGCCGAAACCCACGCCCGCGTCCAGTGGGCGATGGGCATCCGTCCGGATGATATTGTCTTTATCGGTTCATTTTTCAGCCTTTACTGGGGCAGCTGGGGCGCCATGCTAGGTGCCGAGCGCTTGGGCGCAACCGCATTTCCCTTTGGGGCCGGCGTACCCGGTCAGACCGACCGGGCGATCGAGTGGATGGCCAGCGTCAAACCCACTGTTTTCTACGGAACGCCGTCTTACAGCCTGTACCTTGCCGAACGGGCCAAAGAAAGAGGATTCGATCCGGCCCGGGACTTTAATTTCCGTATTCTGTTTTTCTCAGGTGAACCCGGAGCCGGGGTGCCTTCAACCCGAAAGCGCATTGAAGAAACCTATGATGCGATGTGCCTGGACTCCGGTTCCACCGGCGAGATGTCGCCCTGGATGACCGATGGGGAATGCTCCCATCGCCAGGGCATGCACCTGTGGCAGGATGTCGTTTACGCGGAGCTGATCGATCCGGCAACCAACAAACGGGTGCCCTATGGCGCGGAAGGCGTGACGGTTTACACTCACCTGGAACGCAACTCCCAGCCCATGATCCGATTCTGGGCCGGTGATTTAAGCCTCTGGGTAGACGAGCCCTGTTCTTGCGGCCGCACCTACCCCCGCTTTCCCAAGGGAATCTACGGGCGGGCGGATGATATGTTTATCGTACGGGGTGAAAATGTCTATCCGAGTGCCATCGAGGACGTGATCCGGGGCATTGATGGATTCTCAGACGAGTTTCGCATCATTATTACACGGGAAAAGACCATGGATGAGCTCATTGTGCAGGCCGAGGCGGTTCCCGGAATACCCGCCGAGCAAATCGGCGCCTTGCAGAATGAATTGGCCAACCAGCTCAGAGCCAAAGGTTTGCGCACCATCGTGCAAATGATGGAGCCCGGCTCACTGGAGCGAACCGAATTCAAAGCCAAGCGTATTATTGATAAACGCGACCTCTACGATGAGATCACGCACAAAGATTAGGCGCCTAGCGGCACCATATCGACAATTTGTTGTCGATGTTGACCGAGTCACTGTATTTCAAAGGTGACAAATGATCTAAAATTCAAAATGACTAAAATGATCTAAATTTGTGGAATTCTATCATTTTATATAGACCGTTCGACAAAAGACTCACGACCGGCAGTATAGCTTAATTTTATAAATATTTTCCTTGGTACCTTGGTGCCTTGTGGCTAAGCATTCCGGTTTTTCCAGGTAAGGGTTGGGAACCTTTCAAAGTCTTATTTTCCTGCGGCGGGTTCAGGGTTCGGCATTGCGAAGATTGCTGTGAGCCGAACCTTAAACCCTGCACGTTGAACCTCTCAACCCTCTCAACGTTCATCGGTCCAAGCTAACCGAGACCGGTACCCCTTTGGTAATACTGTCAAACACGGGGGAGTAGGTCGGCCCCAGTTGGACCAACTCTTCCAGATCCTCCTGCGGCACATCCGCATCGATCTTAAAGACCATGCGAATTTCCTGGTACCCTTTGCGAACGTCTTTGGATATACCCAGAAAGCCACGCAGATCGATGTCGCCTTCCAATCTGGATTCCACCGAGTTCAATACAATTCCCCTGGCAGCCGCGTGATAGACCAAGGACGTGGTCACGCAGGCGGCCAGTGCGGTGAGCAGATATTCCACCGGGTTGGGTCCTTTGCCGGTACCCAGCAGGAGTGGCGGTTCATCCGCATCCAAATTGAAAGTTGCCTCGTGGCTGTGGGTTTTCTGAATGCCGTAAAAGTCTTTGATGGTGGTCCGGTTGTGCCCGCCGTCGAGCCACTGGTTGTCGGCACGAAATTTAAATTTGGCAATCACCGGACTGCTTTTGACCGCATCGATCGTATTAAATAGTTCGTCGACATTGACACCGTTGCGTGTGTTGTTGTCTTCTTTTATCATGGTTTGAGCTTTCATTTTATCACCTCTATGGTTGGATTTTTTAATTCACGGTCCGATCGACCGTTGCCAACCTACAGAGCATTTAGCGTGCCAATTGCGAAAATCAATTTTTATATTAATAATAACAATATGTTAATATAGAATATCTGGCTGTAACGAAAATCGCGAGATTTCGTAAATTACGATATCTCGCAAGCCGGAATCGCGAGATTTCGTTAGTCGAGAGAGGCGGGTTGGGGTGGATTTGAGTGAATGCGGAGTTCGGATTGAATCTATGAGGATGGTGGGACTATTTTCCTCTTATGAAACTACACCGAAGGTGTCAGGTGTCAGGTTTCAGGTGTCAGCATATAATGACCTAATTCCTTGACGCCAGGAGTCTCAAGTGAAACCGCTGATTATAGAAACGTAGGGCGGGCCACCTTGCCCACCAAAACAGGTCGGCACGGTGGCCGACCCTACGTTGTCATATGAACAAAGTTTCTAACATTGATCAGACTGGCCGTTTTTTTGGCCAGAGGCCGCGCTCGTGTGAAACTACATATAAATTTAAAATCGAATCACGCTAAAGACGTGACCTAAAGCCCGCAGAATATCGAACAAGAAATATCGAATGATGAAGTGTGGAATCGCTGCGCTCTGACTATTTTAGATAAATATAAATCGATAGAATACCTTACTTCGACATTCATTATTCCTTGTTCGATATTCGATATTTTCTTTTAAAAAGTTTCTTTTTCCGATCAGACCGGCTGTCCTTTAGCCGGCCTGCGACGAGCTCAGCCGAATCGAGGCCGCTGCTCGTATGAAACTACAGCATATTCAAAACCATTCAGATATAAGTTAAAGGTTTGTGGGAGTGGCCTCCGGCCACGATTACCCAACTGGGTAATCGCGGTTAAAAACCGCTCCCACCATCTATGAACCCACGATTTGCGGATTGAGTTTCTTATCTTTGATCAGACTGGCTGTTCTTTAGCCGGAGGCCGCCGCTAGTGTGAAACTACATAAAAATTTAAAAGCGAATCACGCTAAAGACGTGACCTAAAGCCCGCAGAATATCGAACAAGAAATATCGAATGATGAAGTGTGGAATCGCTGCGCTCTGACTATTTTAGATAAATATAAATCGATAGAATACCTTACTTCGACATTCATTATTCCTTGTTCGATATTCGATATTTTCTTTTAAAAAGTTTCTTTTTCCGATCAGACCGGCTGTCCTTTAGCCGGCCTGTGACGAGCTCAGCCGAATCAAGGCCGCCGCTCGTATGAAACTTAAGTGAATGTCGATTGACGAATGGTGGAATCGCTTCAGGCTTGGGGCTTCGCTCTTCGAGCTACGACCCCGCACGTCGCCTTCGGCTTGGGGCTTCGCTCTTCGGGCTAAGACCCCACAAGACGACCCGACACATCGCTCAGTCTTTTTAAAATGGACCGTTCGACAAAAGACTCACGACAGGCAGAATACCTTAAATCCAAAATCCGCATTCCAAAATCCAAAATTTGCTTTTTGAAGTTTCTTTTCTTAAATCAGACTGGACGCTTAATGCCCAAGGCTTTCATACGAGAGCTCAGCGTCGATGGCGGGATACCCAAAAGGCCGGCGGCACCCTTTTTGCCGGCCACCCGCCAGCCGGATGCTTCGAGGGCGAGGGTCAAATTTTCGCGCTCCAGTTGCAACATCTCGCCGGCGGTGAGGATTTTTTTTAAACCTTTGCCGGCCGGATCAGCGGATTTCTGTGACAGCCCGGCGGTTGTTTCCGGAAGCGCCCAGGCCAGATTCAGCCGTCCATTATGATGGGTGATCGCAGCGCGCTCGATAACATTTTGCAGCTCCCGAATATTGCCCGGCCAGTCGTAGGCTATCAAGCAATGGATGTTTTCGGCGGAAAGCGGCTCCATGGAGCGGCCCAGGCGCCGGGCGATTTTATCGACAAAGTGGGCTGCCAGTAAAATGACATCATCACCGCGATTGCGCAAAGGGGGCAATTCGATGGGAAAGACATTGAGCCGGTAGTAGAGATCCACGCGAAACGTTTTGTTTTGAATCGCCTGGTCGAGATTGCGATTGGTTGCCGCCAGGACTCGAACATCCACCTTCGCGGTTTGCGAACTTCCCACCGGCTCAAACTCGCCCTCCTGGAGCACCCGCAGCAATTTAACCTGAAGATCGTAGGGAAGCTCGCCGACTTCATCCAGAAATATCGTGCCGCCGTCTGCCAGGGCAAAGCGACCCATTCTTTTTTGGGTCGCACCGGAAAAGGCACCCTTCTCGTGGCCAAAGAACTCACTTTCCATAAGATTGGCGGGAATCGCGGCACAGTTTACTTTTATGAGGGGTTTTGCATTGCGCCGGCTGCGGTTGTGAATGGCGTGAGCGACAAGCTCCTTGCCGGTGCCGGATTCTCCCAGGATCAGGACGGTGGCATCCGTTTCGGCCACCTGTTCAACTTCCAGCAGAACCCGCTTCAAGGCCGGGCTGTCCCCGATAATTTCATCGAAGTTGTATAAAGTTTTAAGTTCTTCTTTGAGATACTCCGCTTCGAATTTCAGGGAACGTATTTTTTTTTCGGCTGCCAGGCGCTCGTCAACATTTCGCAGAATCAGGGTGTAGTAGTTTTCTTTTTGCAATTCGAAACGGGACAGGGTGGCCTCGGCTGAAAATTTTACACCCCCCGCGTTGATGGCCTTAAGGCCGCCCGCAATCCATAGATACTGGCGACCTGCGGGAAGGGTATCCACCTGCTCGATGAGATGTTTGAGTTTTGCACGGTCATTGTGGTCCAGAAACCGGGTGAATTCGCGGCCGACGGTCCGGTCGGCGTCGGTCCCCAGAATTTTTTCAGCCGCCGGATTCATCAGGATGACTTTAATATTTCGATCGATTTCAATAATGGCATCCATGGCACTGTCCACCAGGCCGCTGAGTTTTTCTTCCCGTTCTCTGACATCCATCTCCGCTCGCAGTCTTTGCAGCTCAGCCGCAGCCCGGGCAGCAAAAATCTTGAACAGCGCCAAACTGCGGGGTTCCTTCGGCATCGGGCGGGTGTCCAGGACAGCCAGGTGACCTAAAATTTTGTCGTCAATGTCCAGCAGCGGCACACCCATGTAACTGACCGCACCCATGGCCGGCAAATCCGGGTCTTGCGGAAACAACCTGACGACGTTTTCAGGAATATGGACCAGGCGCGTGCCGTCAATTACAGGTTCACAGGGGGTACCAGCCAGCGAATATTCATAATCATCTACCAACCGCCCATCCAGCCAGAAGGCCAGGGCCCGCAGGCGACGCGCTTCCGCCAGGTACTCCGTCACCCAGGCCCCGTGGGTGTTGAGCGCCAGACAAAGATTTTTTACGAGGGCGGTAAAAAACTGTTGGCCGGTTTCAGTGGCCGTACCTTCTACAATGGTGCGCAAGGCGGCATTTTCGTCCAGGTCCTGCAGGGGTGATTGGTCTTCTGGGGACATTGATAAATGACTAGAACTCGATACTACTGGGCGTTCGCGGAAAGGGAATGACATCGCGGATATTGCTGATGCCGGTAACCAGCATGAGTAGGCGTTCAAAACCCAAGCCAAACCCGCTATGGGGCACAGTGCCGAATTTGCGCGATTCAAGGTACCACCAATAAGGTTCTTTTTCCATGCCGGTTTCCGCCATGCGCGCTTCCAGTACCTCCAAACGTTCTTCACGCTGGCTGCCGCCGATAATTTCTCCGATATTGGGCACCAGGACATCCATGGCCGCCACGGTTTCATTATCGTCATTTAAGCGCATATAAAAAGGCTTGATGGTTTTGGGGTAGTCGTAGACGATGACCGGCTTTTTAAAATGCTGCTCGGTCAAAAACCGTTCATGTTCGGTTTGCAGGTCTTTGCCGAACCCGATTTCATATTCAAATTTTTGACCGGATTGCTGCAATATTTCCATTGCTTCGCGATACGGCAGACGGACGTAGTCTGAAGCTGCGGTATTTTCCAGGGTCGCCATCAATTTCTTATCCACCCATTTGGCAAACAGCTCAATATCCTCGACACATTCGTCCACGACATAGGCAGTCAAATATTTAACCAGCGCCTCACCCAGATCCATATTGCCCTTTAAATCGCAAAAAGCCATTTCCGGTTCAATCATCCAGAATTCGGCCGCATGTCGGCGGGTGTTTGAGTTTTCAGCTCTAAATGTCGGCCCGAAGGTGTAGACATCACCCAGAGCCAGGCAGAACATTTCCGCGCTGAGCTGGCCGGATACCGTCAAATTGGCCTCTTTGGCAAAAAAATCCTGTAAATAGTCCGTTTTGCCGTCTTTTTGCGGCAGGTTTTCAAGATCCAAGGCCGTCACTTTGAACAATTCGCCGGCGCCCTCACAATCCGATCCGGTCAATACCGGGGTGTGGACATACCGGAACCCCCTATCGCGGAAAAACTTGTGAATGGCAAAGGACATTTCCGATCGGATGCGGAAGGCAGCACCATACTTGTTGGTTCTGGGCCGCAAGTGAGCGATGCTTCTCAAAAATTCATCGGTGTGACGCTTTTTCTGCAAAGGAAAATTTTCCGGGGCCAGACTGATAATGTCGACCTGGGCAGCCGTAATTTCCCATTTTTGGCCGCCCCCCCGGGATTCAACCAATTCGCCGCGGACGGACACGGCTGAGCCGGTAGTCAGTTTCTTGATCTCGTCATAGTTGGGCAACGAGTCATCGGCAATCACCTGAATGTTCTTCAGGCACGAACCATCGTTGATTTCAAGAAACGAGAAAGATTTTGAATCCCGGCGGGTTCTAATCCAGCCTTTGATCAACACTTCGGCGACCGGCGCTTCCGACTTCAGAAGATTGAATATTTTCGTTCGTTCCATAGTAAAACTCCATTTCCCTCCCGGCATATCAAAATTGGCGGCACACCATCACTATATTAACCCCGCCGCATCGATCAAGAGAAATCGCTTGATATTTCGTGCCGGCAGCCTATCTATCCATTTTGTTCGATCAGAACCGTAAGATTTCTGTGGCTAGTAAATGAGATTTGGAATCAGGTAGTATTTCGAAATTTTATGAATCAGCAGGTGATAAATTAAGCATGAGACAGGGCCGTCTCTTTAATTTAAGCGGATCGATCTAAGGTACGACTTCCGTTAACAAGATGCCGACCGTCAAAGCGATCATGGCTCCAATGACCATGGCCTTGGATGCCATCCCTGTCCAACGAATTGCAGCTGTAACGATGGAAACAGCTGCCGTTGCTGCAATGAGTGCCGCCGGGGCCATCACCCACGGGATCTCCTGCGTCAACCACGCCAGAGTTTGCATGCCTACTCCCCCTTTCAGCTCCTGTGCAACGAGAGGCTGTCAGAAAAATCCCCGATAATTGAGCACGATTAAGGCCAGCACCTCCGACGGTACGACAAATCCGGCCCATGTCGTGATCGTCCTATTTGACTTCATTCAATCATCCACGTATTGTGAAAACATCTGTATATAACGATTAATACTTTTTTTTGTCAAGTCAATCTGTATGCCATATATAGTAGCTAAATATATCGATCACACTATATGTAGATCTATTAGGACCAAATTCGAATACTATTATCGTTCAAGAAATTCCGGCGAAAATCCGGAAAGTTCTACCAAAACCACCAGCGGCTGAAAGGGGCTTGAAATGACGACAAAATCAACAGCGGACAAAGATTCATTTTCTGACCGAATGGTCGAGATTTTAAACTGCGGTGCTCTGAACCTGGCGCTGGCCATTGGCTATCGGACCGGTCTGCTGGATGCCATGGATTTATCAGAAACTCCTCAATCAGCCGAAAGCATCGCGAAAAAAACCGGCTTAAACCTGCGCTACATTTTGGAATGGCTGGGCATTATGGTCACCGGTGAGATTGTGGAATTATCCGCTGCTCCGGACGGCGAAAGTCTATATTACCTGCCCAAACAGCATGCGGATTTCCTTACCCGGCGGGCCGGCAATGCAAACCTAGGGGTGTATACCCAGGAGATGCCTCTGCTCACGGTATCTGCCATGGAAGCCGTGATCCGGGGATTTGAAACCGGAGATGGGGTCTCTTATGACAACTATTCGAAATTTCAGGAGTTTATGTCGCAATTGGCCGACGCCAAACATGAACAGGTTCTGGTTGACCGTTTTTTGCCCGCCGTTGATGGGGGGCGGCTGGTTGAGCGGCTGCGGGCCGGGATCCGGGTCTGTGATCTGGGGTGTGCCGAAGGGGTCGCCCTGATGCTGATGGCTGAGGCATACCCCCGCAGCCGCTTTGTCGGGATCGATATTTCAATCGAGGCCATTGCCAAAGCCCGGCGGGAGATGCGACGGCGGCAAATCCCCAATCTGGATTTTGTCGTCCAGGATGCCGCATTGTTGGCGGACGATCTCGAATTAAGGGAATCTTTTGATTATGTTACCGCTTTCGATGCCATTCACGATCAGACCCGACCGCAGGATGTTCTGCGTGGAATATATCATGTCCTGGCGGACGAGGGCTGGTTTTCGATGGTGGATATTGCGGCGCGGTCGCAGCTGGCGGACAATCTGGACCATCCAATGGGGCCGTTTTTATACACCGTCAGCCTGATGCATTGTCTGCCGGTGGGACTGGTGGACGGGGGTGCCGGTCTGGGAATGATGTGGGGTCGCGAAAAAGCCGTGACGATGCTTAAAGACGCCGGATTTCGTAAAGTTGAGGTGCTGGAAATGCCGGACGACCCGTTTAATTTTCATTTTTTTTGCCGTAAAAGGCGATGATTCCGCCTCTCTAAAATTGCGATCCATTGCCTTTTACCTGTTGCGCAATTTTTATTTTGACATCCGTCACTATTTAATCTACTATTCCAAAACTGCGGATGTAACGCGCCTGATTCCTCAATGCTGTGCTTTTGACCTGTATCGCGCCTAGATCGCTGATTCGCTTTCTTCTTCCCGACACACGGAATGCGTATTTAAATCCGGCTCCTTTCGGCATTCGTTGCTCACCTGCCTGCAGAACTTGCTATTTTCCAGTGTTAAAACAACCATTGGGGAAATTCGGATTCTTCTACCACCAAACGAAAGGAGGACCTGATGGCTGTAAAAATTTTAATTAAGCGCAAAATCAAAGACGGGAATATGCAAGCGGCAGCGCGGTTGTTGATCAACAACCGCAAAGGCGCCATGGCACAGCCGGGCTACATTTCTTCTGAAACCATGCGCAGCCTTGATGATCCCGCGCAGGTTGTCGTGGTATCAATGTGGCAGAAGCAAGAAGATTGGGAGAGCTGGAGAAGCAGTGATACACGAAAGGCCAACGAAAGCGAATTTGAAGAGTATATCCTAGGGCAGACCGAATACGAGCATTACTCGTTGGGGCTACCGATGGAGTAAATTTAGACCCCGGAATTTAGTTTGAAAAAATGGCGGTGAACCTCTGGACGTACTGCAATTGCATAATAGTTGGACATGGGTTCAATTTAGGAATTCAGGGATTCAGGGATTTAGGAATTGAAGGAATTCTATCCCTTTTAATTTGTAGATTTTATCCTTTAATCCCCAATCCCTCAATTTGGCGCAAATTAACTTAGATCGTGTCCAAAAAAAGTGGACTCAATTTAAGAGTAAGCTACAAGTTTTGAAATTAGGATTTAAGCTGCCGGTGGCTTAAGGCTCGCTATTCGCTGAGACTTAAAACCTACAAGCAGATTTCTTCAGGAAAGGTTCACCGTGATGTAGTACCCTTGCTCTCCGCGCTGAAGCAGCAGCACCACCGAGTTTTTACGGCGAAATTTTACAATGGCCTTTTTAAAGTCTTCGCTGTTCTCAATGGTATAATCATCTATCTGGCGGATCACATCCCCGGGTTCGGCCCCGATGCGGGCCAAGTAGGACCTGCTTTTAACATCGGAAATCATCACTCCTTCGCGGGTTGCCAGGCGATATTTCCGCCAGACCTTTTTGGTTATATCATCGACCTTTATGCCCAACAGTCTGTACGCAAGTTCTTCGGCCAGCTCCAGGGGAAACACACTGGTTTTGACGGCAACGTTTTTTTCCTTGCCGTTGCGCCATATTGCGGTCTGCATGGTATCACCGGCCACCAGGCTTTTCGCTGCCGATTCGTAGTCGGCAACCGATTGCACTTTTTTATCTCCGATTGAAAAAATGATGTCACTTTCCATTAAGCCGGCTTTTTCAGCCGGGCTGCGGGATTCCACCGACTTAATAATGACACCCTTCTTGCCGGCAACCGCCAGGTAACTGGCCAGGGTGTGGTCCATGTTCTGAACGGTGATGCCGATCCAGGCCTGTTTGACTTCACCATATTGAATCAGGTCGGAAATTATTTTGCGGGCCTTGCTGATGGGTATGGCAAACCCGATTCCCTGGGCTTTGGCATAGATGGCCGTATTGATCCCGATCAGGTCGCCGTTAATATTCAACAGCGGACCGCCGCTGTTGCCGGGATTAATGGAGGCATCGATCTGGATAAAGTCGTGATACACGCGTTCATCGGCTCTGATGCTGCGGTTTACGGCGCTGATGACCCCGGTTGTTACGGTATGCGAAAAACCGAAAGGATTACCGATGGCGATCACGGTTTCTCCAATCATCAGATCATTGCTGCTGCCCATCTTGATGGCGGGCAGTTGGCGTTCAGACTCGATTTTCAGTACTGCCAAGTCGGAATCAGGATCAGCACCGACGATTCTGGCTTCGAATTCCAACTCGTTTTGCAGGATCACTTTGATGGTACCCGTTTTCTGAATAACATGGGCATTGGTTAGTATAAGACCTTTGTTGCCATCGATGATTACGCCGGAGCCCAAGCTGGTCTGTTCTTGGCGGCGTTCAAACCGCGGGTCGTAAAAGTCCCTGAAAAACTCCTCGAAAAATGGATTCCAACCGAATCCTGAAAAAGGGCTGGACCGCTTGCGAACTTCATACGCCGAGCTTATATTTACCACTGCTGGACTGACCGCGCGCACGGCTTTAACGACGGCCGTTTCACGATCCAGCTCATGCGCGAAACCCAGGGCGGGATGCATCAGACCCCACAGGCATATGAACATAACCATTAGATGGATTCTTATTGTAAGATTGAATTGCTGGCGCATTTGCTGCCTTTGTGAATGATTCATTCACCCTGGAACATCGCAATTTCCGGGGCGCATTAATTACCGATACCCTGATGATTGGCGGAATTCCTATGATTGAACAAACTATAATCATCATAATCGAAATTTCAGCCACTTTAATTATCACTACAGCGCAATATTTTTGTAGACATGCTTCAAGAAAATGTGTATGGTAGAGATCAACTGGGCGATTGACAGAGGCATAAATTCCCTGGGTATGGAGATAATAGAGGAAAAAGCTGCCTTTTGCA
>Ga0209454_1000170_pt1 | contig 40025 bp, 31 predicted proteins | sample WorMetHERISLAND1_2_FD_187400 | JGI IMG/M metagenome (GOLD analysis project Ga0209454, IMG submission 187400) | Marine gutless worms symbiont microbial communities from Max Planck institute for Marine Microbiology, Germany - Olavius geniculatus... | ecosystem: Host-associated > Annelida >... | reverse complement strand
CTTAAACGGGATGATGGAAATCGTTGAGTACCATTTACAGCGCAATCTAACGGCTTACAAATCGCATCGTAAGAAAAAGGTCCGACTCGCTCAAAAACTTAAGGCCGAAGTTTCGCTGTAGTGTTATGATGAATTTGTAAAAGTCGAATTCATCATGTGTTTGGTGTTTGGTGTTTCGTGTTTGGCCTGACCCTTAACCAGTTATATCAAGACGTTATACCACTAAATACTAAACACCAAATACTAAACACTCTTGTAAAAAGGTCGTTTTTCGACTTTTTACGAGACTGTCAATTATAGTATTTTTCAAAAACTTTTCGCTGAGTTGAAAAGTCAGGAAAAAGACAAAAAATGCGCAACATCAAGCAATATACCCGGGGGCGCTTCGACATACCAGCAATCGTTGTTGTTCACAGTGAAGCTGAAAACCGGCATATGCGATTTTTTAGAGAGGATTCATTAGATGATTGACAAACTTCTGCCTTTGGTTGAAAAGCCCAGCCGCTATCTGGGCTCGGAAATCAATAGCATCAAAAAAGATCATGGCCGGGTTAAGCTGCGCTTTGCCCTGGCTTTTCCTGATCTATATGAAATCGGTACTTCCCATTTCGGGATGCAGATCCTTTATCATATTCTCAATTCCCAGGCGGACATCGCTGCTGAACGGGTATTTGCTCCCGGTGTGGATTTGGAGGCCCTTCTCAGAAACAGCGGGCAGTCGCTTTTTTCCCTGGAGTCCCGGACACCTCTTGACCAATTCGATGTTATCGGCTTCAGTCTGCTATATGAATTAAATTACACCAATGTCCTGACTATCCTCGATCTGGCTGGTATTCCCTTCCTGGCTGCCGAGCGGGATCACCACCATCCCCTGATAATCGCCGGCGGGCCCTGCACCAGCAATCCGGAGCCGATGGCCGATTTTTTTGACGCCATGGTAGTGGGTGACGGCGAAAACGTCATCCTGCAAATGACCGGTGAGTGGCTGCAATGGAAAAACGACAATGCGGGTCAAAAAGAAGCCTTGCTGCAAAGATGGGCAAAAATCGAAGGGGTTTACATCCCGGCTTTTTATAAACCCCAACTCGATAAGCATGGTTTGCAATACCTGGTTCCCCGCTTTTCAACCTACAGCGGGGTTAAACGCGCAATTGTCGACGATCTGGATCGGATGCCTTTTCCGGAAAATCCCGTCATTCCCTTCGGTAAACCGATTCATGATCGCCTGCGCCTGGAAGTTTCCCGGGGTTGCACCCGGGGTTGCCGTTTTTGTCAGGCCGGTATGATTTATCGTCCGGTCCGTGAACGGTCGCCGGATCACCTATTGTCACTTGCGGCCGACTCCATCGCGGCAACCGGTTATGAAGACATTTCACTGTTGTCTTTAAGCACCGGTGACTATGGCTGCCTGGCACCGTTGATCGAACGTTTGATGGCCCGCTTTGGTTCCGACAATGTGGCGGTTTCCCTGCCTTCTTTGCGGGCGGGCTCCTTGACACCGCAATTAATGAAGCTGATTCAACAGGTGCGCAAAACCGGTTTTACGATTGCGCCGGAAGCCGGCAGCTAACGGCTGCGGGATGTGATTAACAAAAATATCAGTGAGAAGGAAATTTTCGATACGGTGCAGGATGCCTTCCACTTGGGCTGGCAGGTAATCAAACTCTATTTTATGATTGGACTTCCCACGGAAACCGATGATGACCTCAAAGCCATGGTCGCGCTGGTGAAGAATTTGCGTAAAATCAAAGGTGCCAACGGGCGCCGGGGCAAAATCAATGTCAGTGTCGCCACATTTATTCCCAAGTCCCACACCCCGTTTCAGTGGGCCCCCCAGATTTCGCTGGCTGAATCCAAGTCTAAGATCAATTGGATACATAAACAGCTCAAAATCCCCGGGATTCAATTTAAGTGGCAGGATCCCCAGGTAAGTCAGTTGGAAGGGCTGTGCGCCAGAGGCGATCGACGGTTAAGCCGATTGCTCGCTGCGGCCTATAAGAAAGGATGCAAATTCGACGGTTGGAGCGACCACTTCAGATATGATTATTGGCAGGAAGCGATAGAGGAGACCGGTCTTGACCTGGAATTTTTCACGGTCCGCCAACGGGATATTGACGAGCCGTTACCATGGGACTTTATCGATAACCGGGTCAGTGGGTCTTTCTTGAAGCAGGAATGGGCGAATGCGACTGCGCAAACATCGATCGAAGACTGCCGCCGGGGAGATTGCCATCAATGTGGAACCTGTGATTTTGAGAATATCGAACCGCGAACTTACGAAGCCTTTGATGAAGAGAAATTTGAAGCCTGCGAAGCGCCCCTTGCCCCAGAGGACGATTTTAGGGGTTTATGCGTTTTTTACACCAAACTGGGTCAGGCAAAATACTTTGGCCACCTGGAAATGGTCAATATCTTTTTACGGGCGCTTAAGCGGGCCAGGGTTCCGCTAAAATTTTCCCAGGGTTTTCACCCCAAACCTAAAATTTCTTTCGATGATCCTTTGCCCATCGGTCTAGAAAGTGAGCAGGAGCGGTTTTACATGAGTGTGCCGGGCTCCGTCAATCCAGCCCGCGTCCCCAGGCTGCTGAATCTGCACCTGCCCGAAGGTCTGCGCATCACCGGCTGCCAATTTGCGCCACCCGGGTTCAAACGCCAGTTGCCCGGGGCGAATGCCTACCGGGTTACGTTGCCGGACGGCAATTTTGATCAAGATAATGTGACCGCCTTTAACGGCAGCGCTGAAGTCATTATTTCTCTTCCGAAACGAAAAGGGAAGTTGAAAAAGATAAATTTAAAGGATATGGTGGTAGAATTGGAATTACTGGATTCCAAACAGCTGCAGGTGTCGCTTGCAGCCGGAACGGGAAAAACACTGCGTCCCTCCCATATTTTGGGTCCGGTTTTCCATATGAATGAAAATCAGATTAAACAGGCCAGGATCGTTAAGCTGAAGGCATAGGGCAGGGCGCAACGGGCTGAGGGCAAGGAGCCGGGTGCCAAGGGCAAAGGCCGCAAAGGGCTGAGTGCCAATAGCATAGAGGCAGGGGCAGCGGCTACAGCTGAATAACCCCCAGCGCCATGCCCTATGCTCTCTGCCCCCTGCTCTCAGCGCCTTGCCCGTAAACGGAGTTTACCAGGATGTTTAAACAACTCATCATTAATGTCGCGGAACATGAAACCCGCGTTGCGTTGCTGGAAGACGGCAACATCGCCGAGCTGTACGTCGACCGCGGAGACGATTCCGACATTGCCGGCAATATTTATAAAGGCAAGGTCCTGCGAGTCTTACCCGGCATGCAGGCCGCTTTTGTCAATGTCGGTCTGAACCAGGCGGCATTCATTTACGTTGATGATGTGTTTTATGATGATTTTAAAGAATATGAACGATTGTTTAATATGGACTCGGAATCCGAAAATGACGAGTTCGAAAAGGAAAGCAGTCCGCCATTTCCAAACAGACGAAATATAAATATTGAAGAGCTGTTGTGCGAAGGGCAGGAAATTCTGGTTCAGGCAGCCAAGTCCCCCATGGGCACCAAGGGTGCCCGGATATCTTCGTATATATCCTTGCCCGGTCGCTTTCTGGTTTTAATGCCGAATTCCGACCATATCGGTGTTTCACGGCGGATTGAAGATGAAACCGAGCGTGAGCGCCTGAAGAGTATGGTGCAAAATTTAAGAACCGAGGACTTTGGCTATATCGTAAGAACTGCAGCGGAGGGGGAGCAGGAGGAAAAGCTGGCCTATGAAATGGGGTTTCTAAACAATTTGTGGCAAAACGTTCAGAAGAAGTTTGAAACTGCCCCGGCGCCGTCGCTCATGCACCGGGAACTGTCCATCAGTTTGAGGGCCGTCCGCGATCTTTTGATTCAAGAGGTCGAAAAAGTCGTCATTGACTCCAAACCTACCTATCATGCGATTTTGTCATTTCTGGACACCTATATGCCCAGCCTCAAAGACCATGTTGTATTGTATGAGGGCTCGGAGCCGGTTTTTGATTCCTACAACCTGGAAGGCGATATCTCCCGTGCCCTCAAAAGAAAAGTCTGGCTGAAATCCGGCGGCTATATCCTTATCGAACACACCGAGGCACTGGTGGCCATCGATGTAAATACCGGCCGCTACGTTGGGAAACATAATCTCGAGGAGACCATCCTTAAAACCAACCTCGAGGCAGTTAAAGAAATTGCCTACCAGATCAGGCTGCGGGATTTAGGGGGCATCATCATCATTGATTTTATTGATATGGAGAAAAAATCCAATCAGGAAAAAATCTTCATTTCTCTTAAAGAGGCCTTGAAAAAGGATAAAAGCAAAACCCACGTTCTGCCGATGTCGGATATGGGACTCATCCAGATGACCCGCAAGCGCACCCGCGAGCCGTTGACCCGAATTCTGTGCGAGCCTTGTTTATATTGCGAAGGTGAGGGCTATATGGTCTCACGGCAGTCCATCTGCTACAGTATCTATCGTGAAATTTTGCGCGACGCCCATGACATGGTCGGAACCCGACTGAGGTTGAGGGTCAATCCCCAAATAGCGGAACTTTTACTGGGTGAAGAGGACATCCTGATTGCCAGCCTTGAGCGCGGCATCGGCAAGCAGATCGTCATTTACCCCAATCCCGAGTTTCACATGGAACAATTTGACATCTTCGAAGTCCACAGCCAGTAGTTACCCGGCACAAATTCCTTAATACCGAGTGTTCTGCGATATTAGACTTGACATATAAAACGCCTTATGCTTTATTAGTTCGGTTTACGGTACTAGCTTAAACTGATGGAATCGGTTTTATTGAAACCATATTAATGACCCATTCGAAATTGTTCGATGGTCAACGCCTGCAATCAGCGAAACTGTTTTTGCGCATCGCCTGCCAGGCATAGCAAATAAGGAAATTTTAAAATGAAAAGAACATTTCAACCCAGCAGAATCAAACGGGCCAGAAATCATGGATTTTTGAAACGCATGTCCACCAAACAGGGTCGACGAATTATAAACCGACGGCGAGCCAAGGGCCGGGTACGACTGGCCGGGTAGATTGTCGACATTGATCGGGAGGGGGAGTTATCTCGAAATCGTCGGGCGGAATATATTTTGTAGTGCGGCCTGAGGATCATCCTTTCGCGCAGGAAGGTATTTGTCGGCCCGGAAATTAAATTCTCTGTTATCTGAGCGGGAAGCTTGTCCGTTGCGTTTTTTCCTCACCAAGGCCGATAGAATCTTAAAGAGGCGAGATTACCTCGCCCTGACCAAATCCGGCCGCCGAATACAAAACGAACATTTCATCGCTTTTTTTTCTCCCAACCGGCTCGGACGATCCCGAATTGGAATAACCGTTACCAAAAAAGTTGGACCGGCGGTCAAACGCAACCGGATCAAACGGCTTATACGGGAACATTTTCGAACAAGCCGGCATCACCTGGCCGGGACGTGGGATATCAATATTATTGCTAAGAGACAGGCTGCCGATTTTTCCTCCGAATCAGCTTTTCGATCGATGGCGGACATTATCGAGCGCATATCGAAATATGACGATCATCAGTAAACTACTACAGGTCATTTTCAGCGGTATTATCAGGGTCTACCAGTATACTTTGTCGCCGGTTCTGGGACCGTCATGCCGTTTCTATCCCAGCTGCTCAGAGTATGCGCATCAGGCCATCATGCGTTATGGACCTCTTAAAGGCCTGCTTTTAAGCGTTAAAAGAATCCTGCGATGCCACCCGTTTCATCCCGGTGGTGTTGACCCGGTACCCTGAGTGTGGAAAATGAGAATAGGCGCTTAGCGGCGTCATATCGACAATTTGTTGTCGATGTTAATTGAGCCATTGTACTTCAAAGGTACAAATGAGCTAAAATTTAAAATGACTAAAATGAACTAAAATTGTGGAATTCTTTCATTTTAAAAAGACCGGTCGACAAAAGACTCACGACAGGCATAATACTTTAATTTTAGGCATTTTAGAACATTTTAGACCGAAATCCGAAACAATGCGTCCGTAGGCAAGGTTTTGGTTATTTGTATTTTGGTCATTCGAATTTGTTTCGAGTTTCGTTATTCGGATTTCGAATTTCCCGCGACGCCAAAGTGGGTCAAAAGTTTCAAATAATGCGGCATTTCATATTGCCGGTAATAAGAACAAAATTTATGAGTCGCGGCACCAGCCGGTTGGTGACAGACAATAATTGCAAATTTAAGGAATTTGATCTCTCAAACTGAGTCCCATGTTTGTTGGTCCTTACCTGCCTCCCCTTGGTTCAGTCCACAGAGAGCATGTCCCGGTTAATCGAAAATATTCAAAATCGAAAATAAGCGGACATACTATTAAGTTAAGCTATTAGCGATTTTTTAGGAGAATTCAATGGAACAGGCGCGTTTGGTAATTGCTATTGTTTTATCGGTACTGGTTTTCTTAGTCTGGCAGTTCTTCTTCGTCGATCAAGAAGCCGCCCGGAAATCTGATCGGCAGGCCAAGCAACCACCAGCCCAAGAGGAAGCGGCCAAGGAGGTTCAGCCTTACCCCACACAAACCCAGACTCAAGCCGACCAAACTGGTGCGTCCGACGCAACTTTGGTCGCCCCAGCGGCCAGACTACCTAAAACAATTGCTGTGGATACCCCGCTGTACCGGGCCAAGCTGACGGAGGATGGTGCGGGGATCACCAGCTTTATTCTTAAAAATTATCGAGAAAAGATCGAGAAAGATTCTCCTTTAAAAGAGCTGCTGCCCCAGAAAAATCCTATCGAGACGGCACTGGTGGGATTTGCCGGCAAGAGTCTACCGGGCCTTGAGAACGCCTTTTTTTCAACCGATTTTAACCTTGAAACCATTGATGTCAAGGATACCGAGCAGCAGATCTCCTTTACCTGGAGATCTCCCCGGGGCGTCATTGTCGAAAAGACGTATACATTTTCACCGGGCACCTACCTGATCGGGCTTGAGATAGCCATAAAAAATGGTTCCGACCAAAGCATCCAAGACAAACTGTTTGTCGGCTTAACCGGCAGCGTGCCCAGTGATACGCGAATGTACGGATTCGAAGGTCCGAGTGCCCTGATCAACGATAAACTCGAAGAAATCGAGATTGAAGATATTGCCGAACAAAATATTTATGCGGGCAATGTCAGATGGGTGACCCTACAGGACCGGTACTTTATGATGAGTGTCATCCCCGAGCAAGCCGGCCAGGCCAGCATGCGGCTGTATTTAAAAGACAACGATTTGGTTGAAGCCCAGTACGCTTTGCCGGACGGAACCATCGGCCCCGGCACCCAGCATAATTTTCAATACTCGCTGTTTTTCGGACCCAAAAGCATGGAGGTTCTGGGCGCCGTCGGCCACAGCCTGAACAAGGCCCTGGATTTCGGCATGTTCGACATTATTGCCAAACCCTGTGTCTGGCTGATGAACAAGTTGTACAGCGTTCTCCCTAACTACGGCATCGCCATTATCATCCTAACGATTCTGATCAAGATTATATTGTGGCCCCTTGGATCGAAAAGCTATAAATCAATGAGTGAAATGAAAAAAATTCAACCGTTGATGAAAGAGATCCGGGAAAAGTATAAAAACGATAAGAAAAAAATGAACGAAGAGGTCATGGGCCTCTATCGGACATACAAAATCAACCCTCTGGGAGGGTGCCTGCCCATGCTGGTTCAGCTGCCGGTCTTTTTTGCGCTGTACCGGATGCTGTATCAGGCCATTGAGTTGCGGCATGCTCCCTTCTTTCTATGGATTGACGATCTCTCAGCCCCTGACCGTTTGTTTCGATTCGACGTTGCCATACCATTCATGGAACCGCCATACGGCATCCCGGTTCTAACGATTATTATGGGGGCGACCATGCTGCTGCAACAAAAAATGTCACCCCCTATGGGGGACCCAACCCAAGCCAAAATGATGATGTTTATGCCGCTTATCTTCACCGTCATTTTCATCAACTTCTCGGCTGGCCTGGTCCTGTATTGGTTGGTAAACAATATTCTTTCGATATCACAACAATATTACATACAGAAAAAATATGCTTAACAACGGAGGTTATACTTTATGTCTTCGTTTGAATATAAAGGAAGAAGTGTCGATAAAGCAGTTAAAAAAGCTTGTGAAAAACTTAAGCTAAGCCAGGATGAATTGAAATATGAAATTCTTTCTTACGGATCCAGCGGGATATTCGGGTTTGCCAGTGCTAAAAAGGCCAGAATCTTGGTCACTTTGGCGGAAGAGGCGCAGGATTTAGAAAACCAGGTACCTGCACAACCAGACGAACTTTCAGGTGACACACAGAGGCCGGAAGGTTATATCTTCCAAGACGATAGCGACCGCTCGCAAGAACAAACGCTTCATGAAATATCAGATAACCCGCTGGAAATGGGGCGTGCGGTTTTACAGCGTTTCGTCGATGCCATCACCTCGGATGCTAAAATTACGGCAGAAGGGGATTCCGAACAGATCTTTTTGAGAGTGGCCGGTGGCAACGCCGGGTTGCTGATTGGCAAAAAGGGGCAAACCCTTGAAGCGATGCAGTCTCTGGTAGAAAAAATTGTCAATAAACAACAGAATACCAACCACGGCCAAAGGGTACGGGTGCACGTGGATGTCGAAGGATACCTTGAAACCAGAAAAGCCAATCTGGAAAAACTTGCCATGCAATTGGCAGATAAATCCAAACGGATCAGCAAGGCGATTACCCTCGGGCAAATGAACGCTTATGATCGAAGAATTGTTCACCTGGCCTTAAAAGGTGATCCCGGGGTTCGCACCAAAAGCAGGGGAGAGGGTTATCTGCGAAAAGTGGTCATATTTCCCAGAAAAAACAGGTCGCAACGACCGCAGCGCCATCAGTCGGCGAAATAAACGATTGAAGGCAACCCAACGCAACATAAAATAACGGTTCTATAATTATTTAAGAAAATGGAAAATTCCACTATTGCGGCCATTGCTACACCGAACGGCCGGGGGGGAATCGGAATCATCAAAATTTCCGGATCCAAGGCCCTCTTAATCGCTGCGACCATATTCTCCCCCGCTTCATCCCATACCTCCAATTATTCCGGGAGGCCCCGTTCTGAAGCTAAGATTATGGCGGATGAATTCGAATCCCATCGGTTTTATTATGGCGGTATCGTTGATCCCGGCAGCGGGTGTACTTTAGATGAAGTATTGCTTTCTGTAATGAAAAAACCGCGATCCTATACCCGGGAGGATGTCGTCGAAATCAACGCCCATGGGGGGCAGGTCGCTGTCAATGAGATTCTTGAGTTGGTTCTACGGCAGGGTGCCCGGCTGGCTGAGCCCGGCGAGTTCACCAAACGCGCTTTTCTCAACGGGCGTATTGATTTAACCCAGGCTGAAGCTGTTATTGATATCATTAATGCCCGTACGGATAAATCCTTGCGGATGGCAGCGGCCCAGGCCCATGGAACCCTGAGCAAACCTGTCAGCGACATCCGTCAGCGCCTGGTGGATCTTTTGACACGCACTGAAGCCGGAATTGATTTTCCGGACGAGGTCGGTGAAATAATTGATACTGAAACCGTTGGCTCAGAAATTGAGGTCGGGATCATTGCCCCGTTGGAAGGCTTGATTCAGCAGCATGCTGACGGAAATGTTTTACGCGATGGGCTGAGGGTTGCCGTGGTCGGTCGGCCGAATGTGGGCAAGTCGAGCCTGTTGAATTGCATGGTTAAAAAAGAGCGGGTGATCGTTACCGCCGTGCCCGGGACGACTCGGGATACTATCGAAGAAGCATTCAGTATCAAGGGGTTTCCCATCGTTATCGTAGACACTGCCGGACTGCACCAGACCGATGATCCCATCGAAATCATGGGCATGGAAAAAACGATAGAAAATGTCAATGGTGCGGATCTCGTTTTATTAATGGTTGAAGCGAACCGTGCGTTGACAGAAGCGGACCGCAATATCTATGAGCGGTTTCGATCTAAACCAATAATTATCGTGATCAATAAAATCGACCTGGTGGACGATCAGGATGAAATTGAGCTTCCGGCCAATTGGGAGGCCGGTAATTCCGTTCGCATATCGGCACTGTACGATCGCGGAATAGATATTTTGAAAGATATGATTGCCACTACCGCTTTCGGCGAAAATCCGGTTGAATTCGATACCGGAATTGTGCCCAATCTCAGGCAAAAAATGCTGTTGGACCAAAGCCTTGAAAGTGTTTTGGCTATCAGGCATGAATTAAACAACGGCACCCCCTTGGAGCTGATTGCGATTCAGCTGCAGGATTCAATTGATGCCCTGGGACAAATCCTGGGTGCGACAGCGAAAGTGGATGTGCTGGATCAGATTTTTAGTCGATTTTGCATTGGAAAATAGCTGATGTTTCACGTGAAACATTAAGAAATTAAAAGGAGTGACACCACAACATGGATCTAGACCTAAGTCCGTATTTTCAAAAATACGAAAAATTAGTGGCGACAGCCGACGAAGTGTTTGACCGCGTAAAAAAAGCGCACGCCGATTGTGTGAAATGCGGTGAGCGATGCGCTGATTGCTGTTTTGCCTTGTTTGATCTGACGCTGATCGAGGCGCTATATATTCATCACCGGTTTAATGAAAAATTCAAGGGCTCGGCCAAGGTCAAGCTTCTTGAAAAAGCGAACCGCGCGGATCGTCAAAATTACAAAATTAAACGCAAGGCCTTCAAGAAGCTGCAAGCCGGCGAAAACGAAGGCGAAATCCTGGGAGAGCTGGCTTTCGAACGGGTACGATGTCCGCTTCTCAGTGAGAAGGATCTCTGCGATCTTTATGATTATCGACCCCTAACTTGTCGCTTCTACGGCATTCCGACGGCGATCGGGGGCGCGGGGCACACATGCGGAAAATCGGAATTCAAGGAAGGTGAACAGTATCCCACCGTTAACCTGGATACCATTCACAATCAACTGCAGCAGATATCGGCGGAGCTGCTGCGGGATATAAAATCGAAGAATATCAAATTGGCGGATCTGCTGGTACCGCTGTCATCGGCCATGGTTATGGATTTTGATGAAGTCTTTCTCGGGATCGCTGATCCACCCGAAGAAAAAGCACCGCCCAAAAGGCGGTCGAGGAAAAAGAGATGAGTGAATTTTCTTCCCGGGAGGTTGAAGATCGGAAAAAAGCGGTTTTTGACAGCATGTCGCCCCGGCGGCAGAAACATATCCTCAAAAGAGGTTATGACAAATGGGATCCGTTTGAGGCGCCGAAAGACCCCATCGACATCCGTAAGGATAAAACCAAGCGCACCACCCAAATGCTGGTGCGAGAGTTTTTGCAGGGCCGCGGCGAGGAGGGCTACAGCAATGCCTATAGCCGCGGGGTGCTCGAAATGGCGCTGGGTATCGTTAATGACGACGACCGTTTCCTCGGTATGTATGAATTTGTCTGCTGGCACCAGGAGCTATTGAAAAAAGAAGGGCACGAGTAAAAAAAGAATTCGGAAGTGGGAATTCGGAATGCGGAAGTCGGAAATGGGGACTGTCACCTCCGGTAGGGCGGCGACAAGATAAAATACTTCGCAGAAACTTCGTGATCAACAAAAAGCATAATTAGTTCTATGCGAAGCATAATATAAATAAGCCGCCGCCAGGTCGAATCATAAGAAACTTTGGTGGTAACGGTATATTTGACAAACCCCAAAAAACCGATATTCCCGGCGGCTTATTTATTCTTCGATGAAGCCGCCTAAGGTAAATTCCTGGTATTCGGTTGACCCTTCCTGGTATGTTGTCAGCATTTGTTCCAGTGTCTGGCGGGTATTGTTTTCTTTCCAGTTGTGCCAGCTTTCCATATTCTGCCAGGTTCCAATCACCATCAAGGTCTGGGGATGCTCCTCGGATGACAGTGTTTCGCCGGATATGTATCCGGGTTGCTGAAGCGCCCGGGAGCGCAGTTCTTTTAGCAAGGCAATGATTTCGTTCTTCTTCCCTTTGTGGAATTTCCGTTTGATTAAAATTTTGGCTTGCATGATGACCTCCTTTTACTGGACAAATTAATTTCAGGTGGCGGTCAAGATTGTAGGGCTAAGATTGGCCGAAGGAATGAAAATCAGCCGGTTATCGATGGTTCAGTATATTTACACCGGATAAACGGCTTTGGATGCGTCAAAGGCGGGGGAGGACTGGCTGCCGCCTATTGCTCCTTTTCCTGGGACGCAACCAAACGGCCTTTTCTCAAGCTCACCTGGAGTTATCTAATCATCTCTTTAAAATAAAGTAAATCATTATTTTAGACGAATGTTGTCTAATACTGAACCACCGTCTGAATAGAAATGTGGCCGATCAGATCAATTTTCAATTTATCACCTGGATTTAATGGACCGACACCGGCGGGCGTGCCGGTTAGGATGACATCGCCCGGGTTCAGGGTGAACCAGCTGCTGATATACTCAATCAATGAAACGATATCGGTTAACATCTGCCGGCTTGAGCCTTTTTGCCTGACGGAGCCGTTAACGCTTAATTGCAGCTCAATATCATCAAGGGTATCAAAGGATTCAACCGGCTCGAAAGCGGATAGCGGGCAGCTGCCATCGAATGCTTTGGCCTTTTCCCAGGGATGTCCTTTTTGCTTGAGTTCGTTTTGCAATTCTCTCAACGTCAGGTCCAGGGCAATGCCGATCCCCATAATTGATGAGAAAGCCTGCTGTTTATTGCAGTGGGACAATTTGTCACCGATCAAAACGGCAATTTCCAGCTCATGGTGGACGAGGCCTTTGGTCCAATCGATAATAATCGGATTTGATATGTCGACCAGTGAGGTGACAGGTTTCATAAAAAGCATTGGTTCGCTGAGAACCGGATTCTTCAGTTCCCGGGCATGCGCTGCATAGTTTCTTCCAATACAAACAATTTTGCCGACAGCCAAAGAAATCGCTTCACCATTGGACCATTTATGACGGTAGGACATGGATAGCTCCGTTTCAAAGATATGATGTTTGGCAGTACAATGTTAAGAAATCCACAAATTGCAAACATTTAAAATTTTGGATTTTAGAATTCGGATTTTGGATTGATTGTATCGCTCCGCTCTATCCATTAATAAAGCAAAAACCAAACAAACAGGCCGGAACTGGGAGACAATTATCCATGTTCCGGCCTGTGCTAATGATTCTTAATGATATGAATTATTATAGACTAAAGAATATGCGAAGCATAAAATAATTTTTCCGCCAAACTGCCGAACATAGTAAGTCTTACGCCAGTCGATATAGAAGCTTAAATCCTGCTAAATTGCTTTTAAGGGTGGAAAAATTATATGAAAAAACTCCACAAAATACCAGCGCAAATGGCCGAGCCGATAACCCCCGATGAATTGCAGGCCATCCCGTGCATTAACAAAAAGTTCGTCGGATCCTCCTTCAACCCCATAAGGTGAACCTCACGGGCGGAGCCGGGTACCGCCGAAACACCGGCCGCACCGAGCAGGGGATTTATTTTCCGCTTGAGAAAAATGTTCATGATTTTAGCAAAAATCACACCGGATGCCGTCGCAATCGAAAAGGCGATGGATCCGAGAAAGAATATGCCCAGGGATTTTGGCGTCAAAAAGACATCGGCCTGGGTACTGCAGCCGACGGTAAACCCCAGGAAAATGGTAGCGGTGTCGATAATAGCGGATTGCGCGGTATTGGCCAGGCGGTTGACGACTCCGCATTCCTTGATAAAATTGCCCAAAAACAGCATACCGAGCAGCGGCAGTGCGGTTGGGGCCAGAAAGCAGCAGAGCAAAACCCCGGCGATAGGAAATATCAGCTTTTCTTTCTTGGATACCACCCTGGGCTCCGGCATCCGGATGAGCCTTTCTTCCTTGGATGTCAACAGACGCATGATCGGCGGTTGAATGACGGGAATCAAGGCCATGTACGAGTAAGCGGCTATCGCAATCGGTCCGATCAGGTGGGGTGCCAGCTTGGCCGTCAGGAATATGGATGTCGGGCCGTCGGCTCCGCCGATAATTGCAATGGCGGCCGCCTCTTTGGGGAGAAAACCCATGAATAAAGCACCGAGCAGCGTGAAATAAATACCCATCTGAGCAGCGGCCCCCAAGAGCATTAATTTCGGCTGGGCCAGCAGGGAAGAAAAGTCGGTCATGGCGCCCAGCCCCATAAACACGATGGAAGGGTAGACACCGGTGGTGACACCAAAATAGAGGTAGTGCAAAACGCTGTTAGGTTCATAAATGCCAAGCCCGAAACCCTTGAAGAAGGGAATGTTGCCGACTAAAATGCCGAATCCGATGGGCACCAGCAGCAGCGGTTCATATTTTTTGGCGGTTCCGAGATATAAGAAAGTACAGCCAACCACCAGCATGATAATGTGGCGATAGTCAGCTAAAAAGTACCCGGTATTTGACAGAAATTGAAATAGAAGTTCGAACATTGCGATTACCTTTTTAGTTGCCTTTTTGTTTATTCCAGGTGAAGGTACCGTCTCCCCGGGCAATCAATACCTCGGCATCCCATAGTTGCTTGATTGACAAGTGAGGATGGGGCAGGTCCATTTTATTTGATATTTCAAATAGTTGTGGGATTTCAAAGGGTTCTTTGAGCTGCTCGACCAGGGGCCTGTAGATACTGATGAGATCATCTAGCGAGGGAAGATGTTGCGACTTATAGGCAGTTGTCTGAGGGCTTGCGACCTTGGCGACGGGGGGGGCTTCTGCCGGTCGCTCCTGGGCGGCATCCCTTTTTTCCCAAAAGTTCAAGATTTTATGGATCTGTGAAATAACAAATGACAGGACCACCAGCCCCAAAAAAACAATGGTGGCGCCGACTGCGGCCATGGCCCATCCGTTATTGGCGGCTATATTTTCAAAACCATACACTTGCTGCCTCCTTGTTACAGGTTTTTGTTCTGAAAAAATAAACTTGGTTATTGCTCATATTTATTTTAAAAAGTCAATATTTTTAAATTTTGGATTTCAGATTTTAGATTGGTGGTATCGCTCCGCTCTGTCCAATAACAAAATAGGCCGTTCAACTCAAGAGCTTACGACGGGCAGAATACCTTAGATCCAAAATCCGAAATCCAAAATCCAAAATCGAATTCCTACTACCGTTCCCCCCGTCGGTAAGGTTCGGCCAGCATGGCAGGTGCATTCAACCGCCGGCTGTCGCGCAGCGCGCCGATGAAAAGAACGAGCAGGGTTGCGATATAAGGCAGCATGGCCAGAAAGTTGGGTGAAATTCCCAGTGGCTGAAGCAGATATTGAACAACAAAAATCCCGCCAAAAAGGAAGGCCCCGACCATGGCCCGTGCCGGATTCCACAAAGCAAAGATGGTCAGCGCAATCACGATCCAACCTCTGCCGGCCGTCATGCCTTCAATCCATGATTTACTGTAAGACGTCGATAGATGGGCGCCCGCCATTCCGGATAAAGCGCCTCCCAATAGGACGCACCAGTATCGAATGCGGTAAACGTTTATGCCCTGGGTTTCGGTAGCCCGGGGATTTTCGCCGGCCGATCGAATGGCGATTCCCAGGCGGGTATACTCGAGAGTAAACCAGGCGACGATGGCAATTGCGATAGCCATATAGAAAAACGGGCTGTGCTGGAAAAAGATCGGGCCCAGGACGGGAATGTCCGACAATACGGGAATCGGCCAGTCCTGCATTTTGATCGTCAGAGGTTTGCCGATATAGGGCTTGCCGACCAAACCGGAAATTCCCAGACCCAGCATCGTCAATGCCAGGCCGGAAACAACCTGATTGGCACTCAAGGTAATCGAAACAAACGCGTGAACAACGGATATTAAGGATGCCGCCACAATGGCTGCAATCAGGCCGAGCCACGGGCTGCCGGTGACGAAGGTTACAATGAAGGCGGTCACGGCACCAATGGCCATCACGCCTTCAACGCCCAGGTTCAAAATTCCCGAGCGCTCACAAATTACCTCCCCAATGGTTCCCAGCAGCAGGGGGGTGCCGGCAATCAACGTGCGCTGTGCAACTGAGATAAGAATATCTTCCATGGTGTTTCTCGAAAAAGACTACCTGGTCTACTAAACCAAAGATTATTTAAACAGCTTATCGACGATTCGTTGCCGGACGGTTGGCGTGCTGGAGTAATGAAGCATTGCACGAAAATTGGTTTTCCAATACACCATTACTCCAGCACTCCAATACTCCCGTCTGCTCCCAAGGGTCGATATAATGCCATTCGTAGAAATACTCCCAATAAAGTTCTTCAAACTATTTCCAGGTTCAACTTTCCTTACCTCGCCACTGAAGGGTCACCCGGTTTTTTAAGAAGTAATCGCCCATTATTAAAAATACGAGCAAGGTACCGTTGAATATCTGTACCGTGGCAGCCGGCAACCCCAGTGAGATCTGAATGGCGTCGCCGCCCACCAAAATGCCGGCAAAGAAAAATGCGGATAAGATAACGAAAAAAGGATTGAGCTTGGCCAGCCAGGCAACGATAATGCCGGTGAATCCGTAGCCGGATGAAATGGATTCCGGATAGCTTAAATAATGATGGATACCGGCCGCTTCACCCACGCCCGCCAAGCCGGCCATCCCGCCGCTGATCAACATGATGATCAGGGTGGTTCTGAAAAAATCGATGCCGGAATACTTGGCGGCCTCCGGGTTTTCGCCGATCACCCGCACTTCGTAGCCAAATTGGGTTTTGTAGATGGCGATACCCAGAATGACAACGGCGGCGATCGCAATCAGCAACGTCACATAATGGATCCGGGAGCCGGGAATTACAGAGAGAACCGCGGATGCCGGTAAATCATCCGTATACGGAAAGCCGTATTTGGTTTTGCCGCGCCAGGGTCCCACAACCAACAGAATCATGATTTGGTTGCAGATGTAGTTCATCATCAGGGTTGATATGACCTCGTTGATCGAAAATTTAATTTTAAGGATGGCCGGTATCAACCCCCAGATGGCACCGCCCACAAATCCGGCCAGAAACATCAGCGGCACAATAACGGGGCCCGGTAGATGCGGCCCCCAGTTCAGTCCGACCCAGGTACCAAAGATGGCCCCCATCAGCAGTTGGCTTTCGGCCCCGATATTCCAGAATTTAGCTCGGAAAGCCACCGCCAGACCACTGCCGATCAGGATCAAGGGAATGGCTTTGGTCGTGGTCTCTTTCAACCCATAAACGCTGCCGAATGAGCCGCTGAAAATTTTGGTCAAGGCGAACAACGGATTCACGCCAAAAATGAGGAAAATTGAACTGATCGCTGTCAATCCGGCCGCCAGGGAGAAAACCAGCGACAAGATTGAATGCCTGGGTTGGATGTCGATCCGGTCGGTAATTTTGAGATTAAGCATTGTTTCCATCCGGGCGCTAGACGCGCATGGAACCGGCCATCATCAGACCGATATCATTTAGCCGGGGATCCTCGGCATTGAGTATGCCCATGAATTCCCCGCGAAACATCACGGCAATTCGGTCGCACAGTTCGAAAATTTCGTCTAGATCTTCTGAAACCAGCAAGACAGCGCCGCCTTCTCTGCGGCGCCGCAGCAGTTGATTGCGAAGGTATTCCGTGGCGCCGACGTCGAGGCCGTAAGTCGGGTGGGACGCCACCAGCAAAGACGGACTTTCGTTGATTTCCCGCCCCAAAATCAGCTTTTGAATATTGCCGCCGGACAAGTTCTTCGTCTGTACATTGATGGAGGGTGCCAAAACTTTGAACTCCGTCAGGAGGTTCTGTGTGTGCTGCTTGATTTTGGAGTAGGCCAGAAATATTTTGTTGGTGTACTTTTTTTTATGATGCTGCTTTAATATCGCGTTGTCATAAAGGCACAATCCCGGGGCAATGCCAAATTTGATGCGCTCTTCCGGCACGTGGGCAATGCCGCTGTCGTAAATACAGCGGGCGGATTGATTGGTAATATCCATGTCCTCGATAGATATTTGACCGGATTCCACCCGTCGCAGGCCGGTGATGGCCTCCACCATCTCACGCTGCCCATTGCCCGAGACACCGGCAATGCCGAAGATTTCATTGCGATAAATGTCAAAAGAAACCTTTTTGACGACCTCGATATCTTTGTCGCCTTTAACGACAAGGTCTTTGACACTGATGACCTTGGTGCTTCTTTCCATGGGCTCTTTTTCAATCTGAAAAATGATGTCCCGTCCGATCATCATGCGGGCCAGACCCTTTTTGTCGACATCTTTGGTTTCGGTTTCTCCGACAATTTTCCCCTTTTGCAGCACCGTCACCCGGTCACAGAGATCCAGGATTTCATCAAGTTTATGACTGATCAGAATGATCAAATGCCCCTGTTTTTTCATTTCCCGCAAGATTTTGAAGAGATCTTTGGACTCCTGGGAGGTCAAGACTGAGGTCGGTTCGTCCAGAATAAGCAGATCGGCACCATTCATCAGGGCCTGGACAATTTCGACACGCTGCTGCTCGCCGGCCGACAGCTGCCAGACTTTTTTGGCAGGATCAATATCAAAATTAAATTTTTCACCAAAACTCAGTATGTTTTCGGTCAACTGGCGTTGGGGAAACAGCTGGGGACTTTTTTCATAGCCAAGGGCAATGTTTTCGGCAACCGAATGGTTCTGAACGAGCATAAAGTGCTGATGAACCATACCGATACCCAGCCGCCGGGAGTCGAGGGGTGATTTGATGGTGATATCCTGACCGTTGATTCGAATAGTGCCGGAGTCCGGCTGGTACAGGCCGAACAATATATTCATCAGGGTAGTTTTGCCGGCGCCGTTTTCGCCTAAAAGGCCCAGGATTTCTCCCTGTCGAATGTTCAGGTTGATATTTGAATTTGCAATTACACCTTGAAAAGATTTGGTAATATCGATCATTTCAAGGCTGTTGATTTTCTTCATGATGTTATTCCGGCTGCCTTAAACAGGTTTCGTTTAGTCCGGGATACCGACGGGTGGAGATAGATCGAATGACGATTGACGAATGAAGAATGGTGGATGTCGCTTCGCTCAGTCTTCTTCGAAAATGGGCCGTTCTGCATAAAGTCTTGCGACGGGCAAAGTACATCATTCTATGTTCAATGTTCATCAGCGCCATTTTGATTAACCGGCCATTTCCGGGACCAGTGACCGGGTTGAATCTTTGAACCCTGATCCTTGAACGGCTTGGCGAAAAGAAAGGGGGAGCTGCAAAAGTGCATGCTCCCCTGTCGATGAGGCAAATTGCATTATTTGGGGATGCTGCCGACAATATTATCCACGTAGTACATGATACTCATCAGGTCGCCCTTGGATGCTCTCTGGCCGGCTTTTACCTGGAGCTTGCCCGTATTGTCAGTGATCGGACCCATAAACGGGTCGAACACGTCCGGTCCTTGTCTCATTTGTTCATATCGTTTGACAACCAGGTCATATACGGACAATTTGCCCAGGTCCGGCGTATCCAACATGGCGGTTTTCAGATCGCCCTCAAATTTCGGGTTCACGATCTCTTCAAATGTCCCACCGAGAATCGAAGCTTTTTCACCGATCAGCCACCACTCGTCAACATTCTTCCAGGTACCGTTATAAATGTCCTGCAGTATTTTGACATACATGACGCCCCAATCGGTAAGCTGGCCGGATACCACGGAGTCTTTGCCGTATTGCTGCATCGGGCTGTAGTGGCTGAAGGTATAGATTTGCTGGCCTTTTTCGGTGTGCTCCTGTCCGACTTCAATGACGGCCGGGGTATCTTCGGTAAATGCCAGGGTATCACAGCCTTCGGCAATCAAGGCTTCAGCAGCTTCGCGTGCCTTATCCGGTCCGTACCAGGCGTAAATCCATTTGACATGAACTTCGGCCTTGGGATTGGCGGCTTTGATTCCCAGTGCGAATGCATCAATGTGTCGGATCAGTTCCGGAATCGGAAAAGCGGCTACATAGCCAATCTTGTTGGATTTGGTCAATGCCCCGGCCATCAATCCGTTCAGATAATAAACCTGATACATATCGGCAAAATAGGTTCCGACATTGGCCGATTGTTTGAATCCGGAGCAGTGCATGAATATTTTGTCGGGGTATTTCTTACCGGCCTTGAGAGTGTCTTCCATGTAGCCAAAGCTGGTGGTAAAAACGACATCAACATTTTCGCCCTGAACAAAGCGGTCGATAATTCTGGCCGAGTCAGCTTCCGCCACCGATTCGATGTAGATAGTTTCCAGCCACGGCAGCTGCTGTACGGCAAATTTTCGCCCCATGTCATGGGCATGCGACCAACCATAGTCACCCACCGGGCCCACGTAGACAAATCCGGCTTTCAGCTTCTTGTCACCGGCAAAGGCCAGGCCGCCGGTCAAAAACAAACACAGGGCAATGATAATTAAAGCTTTTGCAATTCGCATGTTCTTCTCCTTTCAAGTTAGGGGCTCAGGCCCCAATTGCTATCGAGTTATCGATTTCCGGGATCGACACCCCGGATCCCCGAAATCCTAACCGTAAATTTATATGCCTGGATTTATGTCGTTCAGGATAGAATAAATGAAATCCTTAATTGTCGACTCTGCCGCATTCATTCTAAATAAGGATATTGCAATATAAAGACTAAGGGGTATGGGGTCAAGAAAAATTCTTTTAATATTGATTTTCCCAGAGATCGGTGCTCAGATACTTCAGGCCGGAATCACAGATCAAAACCACGGCGGTTTTGCCTATGAATTCGGTTTTCAACAACTGCAGGGCAGCGGCGACATTGGCGCCCGATGAAAAGCCGGCGAAAATTCCTTCCTCTTCGGCCAGGCGCCGGGCCACGGCAATCGCCTGCTGATCGGTAACCTTCAGATACCCGTCGACGAGCTTTCCTTCCAACAGGGGCAGTTCGGGCATGGCGTAGCCGCCGCCCTGTATACGGTGGTTGGAATAGGTCACCGGCTCCCCGGCCAGAACGGCCGCTCCTTCCGGTTCGACTAAAAAGCACTTGATTTGCGGATTATGATCTTTCAGCGCCGCGGCGCACCCGGCAAACGATCCCCCGGTGCCGACAAAATCGCAGAATACATCGACGGCGCCGCCGGACTGCTTCAGGATTTCCGGGCCTGTGTTGAGATAATGGGCTCTGAAATTACTCTTCAAGCGGAACTGGTCGGCCCGGAAGGCGTTGCGTTCCTCAACGATTTTTTGGGTTCGCTGCTCGACCAGCGCCAGATCCCCACCGGAAACTTGACCGGGAACCGATTCGGGCAGTTGATTGACCAAAACCACTTCCGCCCCCAAGGCCGACATCATGCGGGCTCTTTCCATAGAGTTGCCTTTGGACATGACGGCCACAAAGGGATATCCTTTGATCCCGCAGACGATGGCCAGGCCGGTGCCGGTGTTGCCGCTGGTCAATTCCACCACCGTCCGGCCGGGCGTCAATGCACCGGAGGCCTCGGCATCCTCAATGATCTGGCGCGCAATGCGGTCCTTTTTCGAAAAGCCCGGATTTAAATATTCCAGCTTGGCCAGGAGGCGCCCCTCTAAGTTGCAGGTGATGCGAGCCAAGTCAACCAGGGGTGTGTTGCCTATTGCCTCTACGGCCGAGGGTAGAGGATCTGAAGCAATTGTCATGTTGCAATCCTTTCAATAATTTTCAAATCTTGATGAACTCGTAAGAGTCGAATTCATTATGTGTTTCGTTTTTGGTATATGTCACTACATATCGCATGTCATAACAATCTGTAAAATCAATAAACACCGAAGACTAAACACTCCCGGGAAAAAGCTGATTTTTGACTTATTGCAAGACCGTCAATATTTTGGATTTTGTTTAAAGAAAAATATTTATTTTGACCGGATACAAGTTGGTATTATATGAGCTTAGATAAGCATATCAGTTGTCAGCGGTCGTAGGTATTGCCGGATCTGCGGATTGAGAAAACCATTCAATTGATTTTTTTAGATAATGGAACCAACCTTTTAAACACAAACCCGGAACCTTTATAGACCACAAAGAAGGGGGGTCGCATGAATCTTGTCAATTTAGGTGACGAAAGACTGAAAAATTTGGGTGACACAATTTCCTATGTCTTCGAAGGCCAGGAATTCAGGGCCAATCACATGAATCAAATGGGACGCAAGCTCGCGACCGCCTTAAAATCCCTCGGCATCGGAAAAGGGGATCATGTGGTGGTCTCCATGCCGAACTCGCCTGAAGTCTTTATGTGTTTTCAAGCCATTTGGCGCATCGGTGCGGTGATTGTGCCCATTATGTTCCTGCTGGGTGAAAACGAAACGCGCTATATTCTGAACCACTCGGATGCCAAAGCCGTTGTTACCAGTAACGATCTATTGGAAAAGGTCGAAAATGCAGGCCGCGGTATCGACCACATCGAGCATATTATCGTGCTGGGCGGAGCGGAAAAAGAGGGACAGATCGATTTTTATAGCCTGTTAAACACCAGCGAGCCGGCAAGTCACACCGAGGATATGGCCCCAAATGACGTGGCGTTGATGATTTACACCTCCGGCACCACCGGACGGCCCAAGGGCGTGATGCTGTCCCATGACAACTTGTATCAAAATGCGACTGCCAGCTGGGAGGCTGCCGAAGCCTCCAAAGGGGATGTGACCATATTGTCCCTGCCGTTGGCGCATTCTTTTGGCGTCGTGGTCATGAATGCCGGATTTTGTTCTCCCTTCGTCGAGTCGCTGGGTGTGCTCATGCGCTGGTTCGATCCGGAAGAAGTCTTTCGGTTGATTGAAAAATACCGCGCCACCCAATTCATCGGTGTGCCGACCATGTATCAAATACTGCTGAATCATCCGGGTTCCGACAAGTACGACACGTCTTCGTTGGAAAGATGCACTATCAGTGCCGCGCCGGTCACCGAAGAGCTTTACCGGGCGTTTACGACCAAGTTTGATTGCGATATGTTGGAAGGATACGGCTTGACCGAGGCCTCTCCAGCGGTTGCCATCGAACGGCGCAGTTTGCAGCGCAAGGTCGGTTCAACCGGAATGCCCCTGCCGGGGATTGAGGTGAAAATCGTTGACCATGAAGACCGGGAAGTTCCAACCGGAGAACAGGGGGAAATCGTGGTCAAGGGTCCCAATGTCATGCAAGGCTATTATAAACGAGCCGCCGAAACCGCCGAGACGCTGCGCGGTGGCTGGCTTCATACCGGTGATGTGGGCTTTTGTGATGAAGACGGTTACCTCTTCATTACGGATCGTATCAAAGATATGATTATCAAAGGCGGTTACAACATCTACCCGAGTGAAATCGAAGGATACCTGGAAGCCCATCCGGGGATCGGGGAAGTATCCGTGATTGGAATTCCCGACGATAAGTACGGCGAAGAAATTATGGCTTTTATCGTCAGAACGCCCGATCAGGATTTGGCCGAAGCCGAAATCATCGATTTTGCAAAATCGAAAATGACCCCCTTCAAAGCGCCTTCGCAGATAAAGTTTATCGACGGTCTGCCGAAATCCCTGGTGGGCAAAGTGCTTAAAAAGGAGCTGCGGAAGATGATCTAATTATGCTAAACAGCGTTGTCTGAGATTTCGATTGTAATTTATTTGCATTTTATGGCAAAATAGCATTGCCACCCACGCACCAGGACACATCAATAAAATTAAGCCAAGTTTTAGCTCTGCGTCCTGGTGCCTGGGTGGCAATTTGTTCTGTGACGAAGGCGGATCCGGTACATTCGTGTTATTAATTTTCAGATAGGCAATCCAATGACTAATCGTAAGGCGGAGAAATAAACAGATGAGTAAATTTGAGAAACGACTAATTATATTTGCCCTGGTATTCGTTCTAATTTACCTGGGTGCAGCAGTATTGACCATTCACATGCGGGTAACCGTGGGAGATCCGATAGAGCGGCTGGAATCCATGAAGATTTCGACCACGGAGGGAAAATTGTTGATGGCGGAACTATTTCTGCCGATGATGATCCTGTTAACCCTGGCCGTTTGTTTTGTCGTCGCCCGCAAGCAGCGCGCAAAAAAAAGGATGATGCTCGACGATGACGATGAAGATATCGACTATTCTTACATCTCTCCGCCGGCTGAAGTCGATGAAAAATAGATGGTTAATTGTCAACATACCTGGCTTCGACCCATCCTTTATTATAGTAGCCGTCGGGTAAATATTCGAGCTTTTTTCCGTTTAATGACTTCATAAAAACTTGTCCCCACTGCAGAAAAAAGGTCGGCTGGGATTTGTCCTGCGGAATGGCCACCAGGTCCGGATGGCGAGTCAGGGTGGTTGTGGAAATAGTGCCCTTTTGCCAGGAATAGCGGGTTTCCTGGGCGCGACGATTGTATTTTTTATTGGTACCGTTTGATTCAATACCCGACAGCACCGTGAAATAGTAACCCTTAAAAGGCTTGGCCTGATAGCCGAAACGCTCCTGCCCGGCAGGGTCCGAATGGGCGATCTCCCGGCTGATCAGCTTCATCGGTTTTTTCTGCTTGTGGTGGTAAAGAAAATAGAGCCCTGCCAGATCATCACCGTAATAGGACCGCATTTTGCGGCGGGCGCGATCAATGGTTTTGATGGTCTTGACGACATCGCGTTGATTTTTAATGGACAGCTTGAATGCCTGATAGGCCTTTTCATCCAGGGGGCGCTGCCGGAGATCAAATGAAATCAATTTTTTGAGGGTCTTCGTGGTAACATCCATTTCGAATTTGGCCGGTACACCCCAGAAATATATAACCCGTTTGCCGTCTTTGTTGCGGGTATATTGGTCTTGCATCAGGCGTCTGCCCTGTCCATCGTAGGCAATGGTTTGAATTACATCGGCATTACCGTTACTGTAGGTGATTTCATTTTTGTTGAATTTAACCATAATCGTACCGCCGGAAGGCAGGGCCTGAGGTGCCGGCTGGCTTTGGTTTTGGGGGGCAAAAACCAACCGCGAAATATCGGTATGCAGATTGAGCTGAACTTTGCCGAAGGCGGCATTGGCCTGTTTAAGCTGATCTTTGTTCAATGTAAAGCTGAAATCCCGTTGGCCCTGGGCGGAGTTGCCGCTTAACAGGCGCGGTTCGTTGTAGCCGAAAAAATGAACTTCCCATTCGGCATGCCCGCTAAAAGGCCCCTGGGGCAGTTTAATCGAGAGGCTGTCGTTCCAGGACCCTTCCTTGCCTTCGGACCATTCCACGGCCAGATTCTCCAAATCATCCGACCCCAAATTGACATAGCTGGGAACGGGATGGTGATTATAGCGCTTCCGGGCCGGAACCTCAGGCTCCCGGGACAGGGTCAGTTTTTTGCCTTGGTTTAAATCTACTTCTATTTCAAAGGGATAATCCAAAGTTCTGCGGGTGACCACGACCTTCAGTCTGGTAATAATTCCATCAAAGCGGGTCGCTATTGATGATGGGGTGCTCATGGATTCCCTGGATGCCAGGGCCTTGCCGGTTTGATCATACGCAATCAGCCGCATGGATTGGCCGCCGCTGCTGTTGACCTGTGCCACATCTTTTTCGAGCCGACCCAGCGTTACGCGAATTTTGTCGGCAACTTTGACGCTGCCTGGTTGATCGCCTTCTGAAAATTCTACTACTTCAAGGTCAACCGGCACGGTTAAATGAAAAGAGATCGCTGCTTTTGCCAGGTCTTCCGGCGGGGTTCCCGCTTTGATACCTAAGGATATATTGCCGGGAATCAAACTGCCCGGCTGGATCCGGGGTTTGAATTGGCTTTCTTCAACGCGCAGGATGTCTCTACCATCGGGTGATTCGACGGATATCACCTCATAGGTCATTTCAGCCAGCATTCCATTGGGCAAATCAATGGTATCCAGATCCAGTGTCATCTGGGGTTGATCCCCCTGATTCCAGTAATAGCCGGGAAAGATGCTGTTTTTGATCAACGGGGGAATCTCCGCTCTCAGCTGGTCGCTATCCACGTCAGCGACGACATCGGGCTCGGTTGAATAGCGAGTTGTCACGACACCGGGCGTCGGGGTCAGTTCCATGCTGGCGGCAAAAAGCTGACCAATGGTGGCTGCCGTCAGGGCGGTCAAAAACGCTTCATCCTCCTTTTTCGACCAGCTAAACTCTAGAGACAGACGATTGTTGTTATAATCAAGGGTATGCTGATAGCGTTGATCTTTAAATAATTCAATGAGTTTTCTGACAATTCCATTGATTTCAGCGCTTGTCGCATCTTCGGCTGCGAGCTGCCGGTATATTTTCTCGCCATCCACGTCGGGCCGAAATTGCTGAGCGTAGCTTAGCGTGCGACCGTGTTGACCGGTAAAACGGAATCCCAGCGCCAGAATATCGACCGATTTCAGCGAGCCGGACAGCTGGGATATAATCCTGGTGCCCATACCTGCGATCATGGCCGTCTGGGGGTTGATCTGAGCAGCGGGGTGGTCCTGGATTTTTTTTTCCCATCCCTGTATGAAATTTTGCGGCAGACGGATCGCGACGGCTGCCAGATCCTGTCCGTTGGCGATACCTTGCGTGACTTTCGCAACGGGAGAGTCCGTCAAAAAATCCGGGTTTTTTTGTAAAGCAGCGGAAAAAGACTCCGGAGCCAGTAAGGCCCCATTTTTGACCAACTTCAATTGATAGGGTTCGGGAGGGAATTCATACTTCTGGGCATCACTGATGGCTTCCGGCTTTAGTCGATAGGTACCGTCTGATACCTGAGAGAAATATTCCCGGAACGATTTCTGACTGTTAAAGACATCTATCCACTGCTGCCGGCTGCCGCCTTGGGCCATAATTACCGGCAGAACCCGGCTATTCGGCGCCGGTAGCAGGTAAAGCTCTATTTGCCTTAGGTCCATTGCTTTGATCAGCGGCATCATCGCCATTAATCGGGCCGTTTTCTTATCCGGCTCCAGGCGGCTTTCTATGGCCTCGAGGACCAATGGAACGTTCAGATTCAGCACCGAAAACGGTTCTTGACGTAAACTTTGTGATAATTTCGCGGTTTTCTGAGCCGTCCCGGGAATGTATTGCTTCAACCAGTCCACCTGAACAAAATTAAAATGGACCAAGGCTCCCAAGATACCAACCAGCAACACGACGGCGGCCGCGGCGAACAACCCCGTTTTAGCGCGAGGTCGGGAAGCGGGCAACGGCGTCTTTTCGGGCATTGGCTCCGATTTTGGATAAGGGGCTTGCGCCTTCTGTGCACCGGTGCTGGGAGAGCCGTTGCCGTTTTTGAGGACGTCTTCTCGTGGCAAATTAAATTTGTGCCCGCAGGCTTTGCATTTAATTGCCATGACGTTGGGGGTAATTTTATCTCGGCTGATTTTATATTGTTTCCCGCAACCGGCGCAGGTGAATTGAAAATCGTTGTCCGCGCCCGCAGGCGGTGCAGCCGGTTTGGCGGCCGCCTCCGGCGGCGGCACTAACGGTTCTTTTTGGGGTGAGTGATTCGGTCCGGGGCTCTGCGCCCGGCTTAGCGGCACCGGGCGGCTGCAGGACCTGCAGGTTATGTTTTTCGCCATCGGCGGTATTTTATCGAGCTTCAAATCATGGCTTTGACCGCAATATTGGCAGGTAAGGTTAACCATTTGAATCGGCTTTGACCGGGGGTCGGCTCCGGGCCCTTTGAGCGGTATCAATTCTCCGCAGGCTTTACATTTGGCGGATTTGATGCCTGCCGGCAGCCTGGCTTCATTAATGGTATAGTTTTTTTGGCAGTTGGGACAAGTGATATTCATTTTGAAATAGGTTCTGGGTTCAGGGGTTCCGGGACGTTTTTTATTGAATTATCTCATATAAATTGAGTGGTTTCAAATTTTTCTGGGCTGATGCCAAATGAAGAGGTTCCGTGCTGTAGATTATATTGGTTTCGTTTGACGTGATGATTCAGGAGTAAGTCCGGTCGAATTTTTTCAAGTATTGTTCCCATTCCATGGGAAGCAGTTGCTTTTTAGCGCTGTTGCAGTCTTTGCAGCAGGGCACGACGTTGCCTTTGGTGCTTTTGCCGCCGCGGGATACCGGCACAATGTGATCCATTGTCAGCTCTTTGGGCGATGTCGCACGTCCGCAGTAATGACAAAGCCCTTTCGCCAGCCGTCTTTTCCACCACTGGGAATCTCTAAGCTCCCGGGCTTTGCTGCGCTCCCGTTTGAGATCATCTTGTCCCAGATCATAGGCAAACGGTTTAATGGTATTTTTACGTCGCATAATTTATCCGCCCTAAATGTTGCATACCCGGGGTGTTTAATATAGGTCCCCTATTTTATCCCGGCCAGCCAGGCTCGGATTTCATTTTGCAATATTTTATAGTATGCTGCGGAGCCCCCCAGGCCCGTTCTGCCGAAAAAATAGTTGATTTCGAGCAGCATGGGTTTGGGATCGTCCATTGATGCCGGAAAAATTAGATCGAAGCCAGCCAGATTAATACCCGCTTTTTGACATAATTTTTTTACGACAGCAACTGCTTTTTGCTGCAGCCCCGGTTCAGCCTTTGAATCGATCACTGCCCCTTGGCCCAGATTGGTGTGAAAAGCGTTGCTGTTTGGCTGGATGCGCCAGTAGGATTCTATATGCTCTCCGATGACGACTACCCGCAGGGTTCGATTTTCGGAATCAATGTATTCCTGCAGCAGAAAGCCATATTGCCCTGATTTTTCAAACTCGGCGGCCTGCTTGATTCTCTCCCGGAGCTGCTCGACCGAACTTACCAGGTATACGGTTTTCCCCTCGCCGCCCCAGTCAAGTTTGAATACCTTCGGATAATCGGTTGAATATGATTCAGGCTTTTGACGGTATCGTTTTTGAAATGAGGCGATATTCGAATACAATTCGGTTGACGGATGTTTGGCGTTGATTTCCCGAAACAGTTTTATCTGACCCATTTTCCCGGGGTATTTAAATTTGGCATCATAATTCGGAAATACATTCGGGCAGTTGGCCCGCGCCATTTCATATAATGATTGGTAGCATCCCTGATTCAGGATGATGGCCTGCGCAGACTGGATGGCTGCCAAATCCCCGGCATCGGGATCACGTCCGGCGCACAGAAGGTTGCGGTCGGCTTCAAATAGTGGGTGATAGGAAACGATCATTTAAAAAAATTCGCGCCAACTCCTAATTTTGAATTCAGGTTGTGTGCCGGTTTTCGCCGGGTTGTTATAGGGACCCTTACCAAATGACTGCAGCCCGCCTGATTGGGTTTTTGTATACAGGTGTTCGTCAACGACCAAGGGGGGCGTTGTGATGTTGCCGATATCTTTAGCCATGACCGGCTTGCCCTCCATCGAAACGGCATAAATTCCGCCCCCGCGGCTTTTGCCCGGACTGGCGTCGCCATTTCCCTGGCCCGCGGTCTGCGCGGCCCTGGTGCCGAAATAAATGTTTTCGGCGGCGGCAAAGGCCGAGGCGGCCACTTGTTGGCCGGCAGGAAGTTCATAGAACCATTCCAGATGAACGCGACCTTCATCACAGCGTCCCTTTTCATCTTCATCGCGATAGGCAAATAAGTGATACCGGCTATTTTTCGATTCGATATCTTCATGGTGATTGGGACTGCCGCCCGTGCCAAAAAACAGTCTGATCCTGTAGCTGAGTCGGCTCTCGGCACTTAAACTGTTGGCGACGACCGCCACGGGTGACCCGTAGACCGGTTGATATTGCAGCGCGGTGGGAATTTCGTTAAAGTCGTCGTCTGTAAAATCTCCGTTGATGACGCAATGATTGATATCGCCGAAACTATCGTTGGGATCATCCGGAATGTTGACCTTGTAAAAATGCCCTTTATCCGATCCGATGTAAACCCGGTCAAGGTATCCGTTGCCGTCCGAGTCGATAACGGCAGGTTGCGCGTTTGGCAATCCGCCGATACCGCGAGGGTCGGTATCCAACAAAATTCGGCGCACCAAGCTTCCATCGGCGATGTCGATCATAAATATTGACGGATAACCGGAGACGTCGTCGGCATTGCCCGAGGCGAAAAATGCGACCCACTTGGTTCTTCCTTCATCAGCGATCCTGCCGATTCGGGCGACTGACGGCAAAGACCGGCTGCGAAAAAGATCCGGATCGGCGAACTCCCACATAAACTCCGGATGATAGGGGTCGGTGATATCCAGACAAAACACGGCTTCTCCGCCGCTTTCCGCGGATAGCAAAACGGTTTTCCATTGACCGTCGAGAAACACATCGGCCAGGGTCGGTGAAGCATCCAAAGCGGCAAGATCATTCGTACGGCGCAGATTACTTTTCAGCCGACTAATGAGATTGGGCGGGATAAAGGCCCACAGTTCCTCACCGGTTCCATAGTCCGGGCATTCTTCACATTCGCCGAGGCAGTAAGCGGGACAATCACCTGATTTGTCCTGCCACTCGAAATAGCCCCGATTTTCTTTGAATGCCGTGCCCGGATTGTCGCCATGGCGGAATTTTCCCGCATCAAACGCGTGGAGCATTCCATCGCGGGTGCCGACATACATCACGGTCGGCCGCAGCGCATTCGATGTCTGATACAATTCATAACTTTCAAGTTCAACCGCGGGTATGGCGGTGCCTAACAGCCACGGCGGTCTTCCGGGGGGCGTTGCCGCGGCCGGCACGGAATGGTCAATGGCACCCAGCAGCCAATCCTTGGGGGTGCGATTACCGTCTTTGTAGCCGCGCACCCAGTTGATCAGCCAGTGGCCGTCATCCAGGTTATAATCACCGTCTTTGTTAAAGTCAAAAACATAGCCGCCCGGGATGATGGTTTTATTGTCAATGGCCAACATGGCAGGGCTTACATTGGCGGTATTGAAATCCAACAGTTGTTTTCCGAGGGTGTAATAGCTGTAACTTGCCGTTATGGGTTGATTCTTGCGGGGTGCTGAACTGAAAGTCAGCTCGAATTGTCCCGTAAACCGGTTAATGGTGCCTGTGCCACCGGCGGTGCCTGCCAGAACAGCGGCATGTTTGTCGTAAAAACGTTCAGTCTGATCGGTTATGATCATTGAATCCGCTAACAAAGGGTGGTTTTCCAGGTTTCCTGAAAATGTCTTTTGGGTGCCGTCACCTATGGCTAATTCTTCTGTTAAGACCGGGGTTACCGTCATATCCGGAAATTTAATATTTCTATCCTTGGGTGACTTTTGATTGAGTACTTCACCGGCATCCCAGACGGTGGCCGTGTCGGTCTTATCCGGACGGCGGGAGTCGTAAAGGCGGGTGGCGACGAGATGACCGCTCATCTTGGACCCTGGGCGGCCCGGGGCGGACGTCTCATAATTTCCTGAATACAACATGTTGGCGATGACCACCGGTGAGCTGCGAGAAAAAAAACCATGGGTGGCAGCGCCGGCTGCCAGAGACAGACCCTCTAGCCGAGGCAAACAGGCCGTTTCCCGGCCTTTAAATTTCGCCTTCCAACGAAGTTTACCCGGCGCCAGCCCCAGGGCGGAGAAATCCACCCACTTTTTGCGATGGGTAAGTTCAGGGATGCCCGGTTGCCAACCGGTTACGCGGCTGCCAAGTTCCAGGGTTCCTTCTTTATTCCGGGCAACTTGCCGAACCACATCCCAATCTGTGATTTCCAGCGCCAGGTAATTGGCGGCATCCGTGCCGTCGTTGCCGGTATCCCCATGGTCGTCGTGAAGCAATTCATAGCTGATGGCCGTTTTACCGGAACAGGGCATCTGGTCATAAACCTCGATCATGACCCCGGTAAAAAAATCATTGCCCGAGTCGGGCCTCATGGCTTTATCTGCGGCAAGCTGAGCCGTGCCGCCGCTTTCGTATGCGACATGAAACAGCAAATCATTATGGTCGGTGTCGCCCCCGCCCTCGCGATCTTCCCAACCCAATAACCAATCATTGGGATTTTGGCCCGGCGTGGCTGCAATGACATGGCTAAAGGATTTATGATGTTCGATTTCCAGCCTGGCCGTGGCATCGCCGTGATCCTGCAAGCCAAAAAGGTCTCTGGCCAACTCGTAAGCCTGGCCGGGCAGCCAGTTGCTGTCCAGGGCACAGGCAGCATCAAAATCCCGGGATCGATTCAAATGGTAAGTCTTTAAAAATATATTCCCAGCCGACTCCGGACGGCATTCGCCGCTAAATGACCTGTAGACATCAGGATTCCAGCTTTTTTTGGAATAATAGGTCCGCTCCTCATCGTCCACTTGCAAGTAAAAGACCAGCTCTGTTCCCCCGGCAACCCGCCCCACAGCGACTGTATTATCCCAGGCATTGACAATGCCGTCACCATTGGTATCCACATAGGCATTACCGCGATCGTCGGCACCGCCGTCCAAAACCCCGTTTCGGTCATTGTCGTTGATATTGCGGTAAATTTCATGTTTGGTGCCGTTGATTCCGCCGTCGGCCAGCATCCAGCCGAAATCGATATAATTATGTTCGCTGTCTTCGTAAAAAAAAGTAACCGCTACATCCTGGGAAAAGGGTATGACAAAATGGTTGGGATCGATGGTGCCGGATTGATTTTTCAGCACCAGACAGCCGTCACCGTCGATTTTTGTATTAAGGAGCACCAGGTGATCTGCCATGAAATTTCTGCTGTACGCATGAATTTTCTTGGCAGGACCGGCGGGGGAATTTTCGCCGGAATACGCTGCAGCGCAATGGAGGCAATAGGTAAACGCCGCCGCCAATAGGACCTGTTCGGCTAATTTTCTAATTCGCATTTAGACCTGTTTGCGTGAAATCCGTCATCACGTCAGCGTCGTTGGAAACAAAATTTTTCCCTGGTCCTGCACCCGCCTGGGCACTGTAATCAGAGACTGCCTCGCCAGCGATTCTGCCCGCCAACATCACCCGGATACGACACAAGGCTCCGCGGGGCCCTCCGGCAGTTGAATGGACATAGATCAGACCATCAGTATCATTGGCCGGGCCCCCGCCGTCATCATTATTCCAGATTCTGACCTTAAGTTCGACCTCATCAAATTCAGTTTCAAGCAGGCAGACGCCTCCCCTGAAATCACCGACCCCGTCCTTGTCGCTGTCAACCGCACCCCGCAGGGCAAAACTCCAGGTCGGGGTGCCGCCCGTCGACAGTATGGCCTTGTTTTTAATTAAATATTGAGCGCCTAAAACTTCGGTTAATTGCTGCACTCCGGCTTCGGCGGCGTAAAATGCCCTTTCGTAGAGCAGTTCATTGGTGGCAATTTTCATTTCGGTTGTGCTCATGTTCGAGGCGGAAGCGCATATTATGGTCAACAGCGCCAGGATCAATACCGCGGCGATGATGATATAGCCATCTTGCCTGGTTCCGGGATCAATATTCGGGAGCATCGGTACGATCCTTTCAGACGGGGGTTGGTTGCCTATTCGTCACGTTTAAAAGCGTTGTCCTCTTATAAAGCGGATGTTCAGCGGTATCGCGTTCGGATTCGCACCGCTCACACTGACCACGATGGTTTTGGCGGCTGCAACCGGTTTGTTGTTTTGGACATTCCACTCGATCTTATGCGCCCCGTCCTCCATGATGTGGGGGTTGCCCCCTTGATTTAAGTCCGGATGATCGTATGGCAGGGCCATCAGTCGTTCCACGGCGTCAACTGCCATGGTGGTTGCGTCAGAATACATTCTGGCAGTGGCATTTTGCGTAATGGACTTTATCTGGATGGATGCCAGTGCTAGAAAGCCAACCGCAAAAATTGCCATCGCGATCAATACCTCAATGAGCGTGAAACCCTGGGTTTTATTTTTTTGAATCCTTTTTTTCATTACAGGCCCATATTGCGACAATACACCGTGGACCGGACCAGCCGGCGTTGATACCGGTCGGCGCTCACGATTACCCGGTCGCCAACCGCATAGGTCCGTTGATCGAAATGTCCCCGCACCGGCGCCTTGGTTCGAGCCAGAATCCATATCCTGACCGCACGAATATCGGATAGCGGCACCGGCCCGGCTAAAGGCAAACCACTGGACAGATTCGTGGTCAAGTGGTTGTCCTCATCGCCCGGATCTGAGTCATAAGCCCAGATGATGCTGCCGTCTTTAGTACCGTCAGTGGTATCAAGATTTCCGTCATGGTCATGATCGAAGGCATAAGCAAATCCGACAGCCTGAATATTCTCTGCAACTCCCGTCAGTGGTCCGGCTCCCGTCCGCCGGCCCAGGGGCGCCCCTCCGGTATCGGCAATGCCGTCGCCATCGGCGTCGTACTTTTTGGCAAACCCGTAGGTGACGCTTTCGCGGGGGACGATATCGAGGTCCCCATCGAGGTCGAATGTAATTCGGATCATGTGCCGGGCGGCGGTCCGGATGCCGGCTCCGGCTCCGGCCGACTCGGTGGCGTTGTCAATTGCCGAATCGCCGTCGCTATCTGTGCCATCATTTGCAGCGGGATCATAGCCGGCCATTCTAATTTCTCTTTTTATCAGAGTAGTTGCAGCCCTGATGTTTTGCTGCATCTCAACCGCAAGCTGTTGCTTGGAATGTGATTTTTGTCGCAGCTGATAGACCTGGAATATCGCTGTTACCAGGATGCCGGCTATGGCCATGGCGATCATCAGTTCAATCAGAGTATGGCCGCCGTGGCGGTTGTGCATGATTTTTCCCCTATTTGTCATGTTGGCCGAGAATTCTGGAGTTGCCTGTGCGATTGACGCGAATTCTCGTTGTCATGCTGCGGGTATTGACAATCCTAATCGTGCCCCCACTGCCCGATGCTAGCCCCCGACCATTGAAACAGAAAGCATCGTCTGCACCAAATTTAACATCCGCCAATCTGATCCCATTCGACAGCGAGTCCCCCCTCAGGGTCGGCTCGTTTGGATCCTGGTTGCCATCGTTATTGTAGTCGGGGAATATTAAGTATTGGTTGTTGCGCAGGTCAAATTGCACCCACACCTTAACGTTTTTCTTAACTGCCACCAGCCTGGCATGCTGCATGGCCGACAGGATGTCTCTGGCCATGCTGCCCATACGATATTTCGGCAGCCAGCTTATAAAATTCGGTATCGCGATGGTCGCCACAACGGCCATAATCCCGATTACCGTCAACATCTCCACCAGCGTGAACCCTGAAATTTTGCGCATGCTGACTATTTCCTTACCGGGGCTAAAAATATAAAGCCGGTCCACCCTGGCTTGCAGGGCAACCCGGCTGTCTCCTGCCAACGGCTCAGCGATTTAATTATTTAGGGTAATTCAATTTGTGTGTCAACATGAAATTCTGAATAACATTTAAATATTAAGCCTGTTTTTTCAACGCGAAGTGGATGAGCACCCCCGAAAGCGGGCCGGCGTTGAAAAACTCGCCGCCCCCTCAATCAAGTTCTTGCTAAAGTGGACGGTCCTGACTAAGATGGCAGGTGGATTGTCTGTGGATTAAATTTGTGGTAACCAGAGGGCATTGACGGAGGCGGGATGTTTTCAGGTATACAGGAAATTCTGGTGCTGGTAATCATTATTCTGGGCATACTTTTTCTGCCCAGGATTTTGAACCGCGGCGGGGCAAAACCACCGGTTGTATCCAAACCGATGGTCGCCTTGACCGGAAGGATGCGTCTGGCTGTTGCCGCTTCTGTTGTATGGCCGGTGTTGATTGCGGCCTTTATGCAGCCCTGGAAACAAGACCTATTTCTTTTCCTGTACCTGGGCCCCGGTCCGGTGGCGGCCGCATGGCTGATCTATTGGGTATTTACGGGTTTTAAGAAAAGATAGATGGCCGGTAACGTCACGAATCAAAATTTGGGATTTTAGATTGCGGATTTTGGATTTATGGTATCGCTGCGCTCTATCAATTTAAATTAAACAGGATTCCTCAAATCTAAAATCCCAACTCCGCAATCTCAAGTCATTCCTTGTTTCCTTTCAAGCCAATTTCATCGGCCACTTCCCGCATGCCCATAATCGTATCATTAATTATTTCAGAAAGTTCTATGCCCAGCATGGCAGCGCCTGTTTCAATTATGGAACGATCCACACCGGCTGCAAACCGCTTGTCCTTCCATTTTTTTTTGACGGACTTGGTCTTGACATCCAACACACTTTTTGAGGGGCGCACCAGGGCGGTTGTCACCACCAACCCGGTCAGTTCATCAATGGTATACAGGACCTTTTCCATATCCGACTCGGGCTTGACATCCGTGCAAATTCCCCAGCCATGGCTGACTACCGCCCGAATATAGTCTTCCGGCCAATTGTTTTCGCGCAAAATTTCCTCGGTTTTATGACAATGCTGATCGGGAAATTTTTCATAATCAAGATCATGGATCAGGCCGATGGTGCCCCATTTCTCTTCGTCCGCGCCCCTTTTACGGGCAAAATAGCGCATCACACCCTCCACTGCCAGGGCATGCTTTATCAGGCTTTCGCTTTGGTTATATTTTTTTAATAGGGTCAGTGCTTCCTCACGGGTCGGTACAGATTGGTTCATGGCTAGCCTCCAGGAATGCTTAAGATCAAACAATATTATATAACTATTTGTAAATAATATGAATTTAGTGGGATGATATGCCATCGGCATTTGCATGTCAAGCTTAGATCCGTCTCTGGAAATTTATTTTCTCTTGATCCAAACGGCTGGGACGGTTATGTTCATCTATTGAATGTCATATCGCACCGGGTCCACATGCCAAATTAAACGAATGGTTGACACCAAACCACCCACACCTCAATTCGCCGGCCTATATCTGCGCAATCTAGCTGCCAATCTAATCGGCAACATGCTGATCGCCCTGCTGAATATCTTTACGCCGATCGAGTTTTTTAGAGACTGGCAGGATTTCTTTTGGCAGGGAGGATACTGGCTGTTGGTGGTATTGCTCCCCGTGGTATTTGCCACAGCGATCATATTGCAGTATTTGATCCAGCGGCCCCTGGTTGTATCTCGCGAGCAAGCTTCGTCTGAAAACCCGGACAATGCCCGTATTTTAAATCAAGCCAGACGCCGGCTGTTGAATTTGCCGCTGCTTCTCGGACTGATCAATCTGGTTCTGTGGACGGGGGTCACGTTTATCTTTATACCGGTTTTATTGATCATCTCGGATATCGGGATGATCACCGGAGCCTATGTATTTTTCCGGGGGGCGATCATTGGGCTGATTGCCGCTTTTATTTCTTTTTTCCTGATAGATGACTATTGTAGAAAAAACCTGATTCCGGTCTTTTTTCCCGATGGCCGGCTATCCGCCATTGGCGGAACCCGCCGCGTTTCGATTTTAAGGAGAATACGGGTGCTGTATTTGGCCGGCACCGGCGCCCCCGCCCTTATTTTGATGGGAACCCTCGCCCTCGTGCTGGGTGAGATGGATGGAATCGCAATTACCGCCAAAGATTTTGCCGGCGAAATCTTCTGGTTTATTTTGGTTTTATATGCGGTTTTCATCCCCATTGCCCTCAGTTTAAATGTCTTGGTCGGAAAATCAATATTGACACCGATCAGTTCCATGATGGCGGTGGTTGACAGCGTTTATCGCGGTGACTTCAAACAGCGGGTTGTTGTGGATTCAAATGATCAGTTAGGCCTTTTGAGTGAAGGTATGAATGATATGACCCGGGGTTTGATAGAAAGGGAGCGTATGCGCCGTTCCCTGAACCTGGCCAAGGAAGTCCAGCAGGCCCTTTTGCCCGGCACGGATCCCGAGATTAAAGGATTGGATATTGCTTCAACTACCGTCTATTGTGATGAGACTGGTGGGGATTATTATGATTTTCTTATTCCCGAAGACGCCTGGGACAGCATTTTCACTGCGGTTGTGGGAGATGTCTCCGGCCATGGCGTCTCCTCGGCGCTGCTGATGGCCACTGCTCGGGCATTCATCCGACAGCGATCCGGTCTGCCCGGCAGCATTTCAGATATTGTGAGCGATGTTAACCGCCTGCTCGCCCGCGATGTCGCCGAGTCCGGTGGGTTCATGACCTTATTTTATCTGGTCGTTGATCCATCAAACCGCAATTTGAGGTGGGTTCGTGCCGGTCACGATCCTGCTATCGTTTATGATGGGGCATCGGATTCATTTGAGGAATTGCGGGGGGCCGGAATGGCGCTGGGGGTCGATGCCGACGCCTATTTTGAGGAGAATCAAAAAAACAACCTGACAAGATCCCAGATCATCCTTCTGGGAACCGACGGAATCTGGGAGGCGCGCAATTCAAGGGACCAAATGTTCGGTAAGGAACCGATATTTAGAATTATCCGTGCTAATCGGCAGGCCGGCGCCAGAGAAATCCTGACCGCTTGTTTCAACGCATTCCATAAATTTTTGGAAGGCCGCGCCCCCGAGGATGATTTAACGATGATTGTAATTAAAATAATTGATGATTAGTATAGATTATCGAAACTTTATTATGTACGCATCGGAATCGATTTGCGGCGGTTTTAATGCTCTCGAGGTCGATCCGATGCTAACTGCAAAGACAAGGAGGGACTATGGGTAAAGCGGGTCATGGGATCGAGGAATTGAGCGGATTTGCAACCGAATTCATCAAAGACGCGGGGAAAAAGGCGCTGGCCTTTTATGGAAAAGGCAAACCACAAGTTAAATTCGATCAGGGGATGGTGATTGAGGCCGATTTGCAATTGACCGATCTTTTCCAGGAGAGACTTGCCGAACGATATCCGGAGCACCAGGTATTCAAATTCGACCAAGTCAACGAAGACTATTCTCATGAAGGAAAAAGATATCTTTGGATCTTCGATCCGGTAGAGGGTGTGGCCAACTTTCAAGCCGGCATTCCGATCTGGGGAATGTCACTGGCGCTACTTGATAACTTTTGGCCCATTTTCGGTGTTTTCTACATGCCGTCCACAGGTGACTTGTTTCATGCCAGGGCCGGCCAGGATGCTTTCTGGGGCGAAAAGAAGATCCGAATAGACGATGGGCAAAACATCAATGATGAGAGCTTGCTGTTTACTTTTTCGCGTTTTCACGAGCATTATCGTTCGACATTTCCCGGCAAAATCCGCAATCTGGGGTGTGCCTCAGCTCACATCTGCTATATCGCCAGCGGCCGAGCCGATGCAGCGGTCATTGCTAATGAATCGTTTCAGGGAATGGCGGCGGCCCGGGTGATCATCGAGGCTGCCGGCGGTAAAATCTGCAAATTTGATGGCTGTGATTTTTATTTAAACGAATACCTGGATGGGCAAAGAATCGACGATCCCCTGCTGGTCGCAACACCTGATACATTTATGCAGGTAAGTGATTATTTGCAACCCAACACCTGAGCCGGATCCACCCAAATCGCAAAGTTAAAAAGTACAATCGAATATTTTCGGATGATGCCGCACGCCGTTATTTCAAGTTTGATGCGCAGGCAGCTGATTCCGGCGTTCACCCATACAATTGATACGACTCAATTGCTGCCGGATCATGAGATCGACTGATTCTGTATCCTTTGCCCCGCCCTGGGGGACCAAGCCGCAATGGCAGGAAGCCAACCATAGCATTGCCGGCCTCAACCGGCGCTATGCCGGACAGTTAGATGCGGCCGTCTCGTTTGCTGTTGCGCTGCGTATTCGGTTGGCGTCAGTTTTCAGTTTGCTGGACGCATTGTGTCTGGAAACCTGTCCGCGATGTCCAGACCCGTGCTGCCTGCATGCTCGTCCGTGGTTTGATTTTCGTGATTTGTTAATGTTGCACCTCAACGATCTGGCAATCCCCACCAGTCAAACCATCGAGAGTTTAAATGCGACATGCCGCTACTGTGGTCAGCACGGCTGCACGCTGGATCGGCTGTCCCGCCCTTGGATCTGCACCTGGTACCTGTGTCCCGCCCAGACTGGCAATTTAATTCGCAGACGTGGTCTACAGGGCCATGAGTTATCCTTGGCGGTGATGGAAATAAAAGCCCTGCGTCAAAAAATGGAAGATATGTTTATCCAGGTTACGACCTGAGCCGGATCGGCGCAGTTTCCTATGAACTCATTTGCCCTTTCGTCCTCGTGCTCGTGCTCGTCCTCGAATCTTTTGAGCCGCTTTCAAACCCGAGGACGAGGACGAGCACGATTTAAAATCCCTTTCTAGGGGTTAATTCAGATGTAGTTTCACACGAGCGCTGCCTCTGGCCAAAAAAACGGCCAGTCTGATCAAAGCATAGAAACTCAATCCGCAAATCGTGGGTTCATAGATGGTGGGAGCGGTTTTTAACCGCGATTACCCAGATGGGTAATCGTGGCCGGAGGCCACTCCCACAAACCTTTAACTTATATCTGAATGGTTTTG
>Ga0209454_1000168_pt1 | contig 40538 bp, 32 predicted proteins | sample WorMetHERISLAND1_2_FD_187400 | JGI IMG/M metagenome (GOLD analysis project Ga0209454, IMG submission 187400) | Marine gutless worms symbiont microbial communities from Max Planck institute for Marine Microbiology, Germany - Olavius geniculatus... | ecosystem: Host-associated > Annelida >... | reverse complement strand
CGCAACCCGCACCCCGCAACACGTCACCCGCACCCCGCAACCCGCAACCCGTACCCCGCAACCCGCAACCCGTAACCCCGCAACCCGCAACCCACATCCCGCAACCCGACACTAGCAGACAGATGTCAGAAGACATAAGACAAAAATTCCGGCCTGCATTAGATCTATTCCCTGCCCCGTTGCCGTTGCGCTCTGCGCCATGCCCTTTGCGCCATGCGCCATGCGCTATGAGCTATGAGCTTCTTTTATGGCCGAGGTTGCCAGAAGGTCGGCCTTTTCGTTGCCGGGATGGCCTGAATGGCCTTTAACCTTGATAACCTTTAGGTCTTTGAATTTGGCCATCGTCTTTTTTATTGAATTGACAATCTCCTGATTTTTTCTGGCCTTCCAGTTCTCCACTAAAAGACCGTAAGCATAGCTGCTGTCAGTAAAAAGCCTGACGGGGAGATCCGTGGTCTTCAGGGCCGACAGCCCGACCTGGATCGCTTTCAACTCGGCGATGTTATTGGTGGCGTTGCCGATAAATTTAGAAATTTCTTTTTCATGCCCGCCGTAACGCAACAGCACGCCGATGCCGGAGGGACCCGGATTGCCGGAAGACGCGCCGTCGGTAAATACGCAGATCGAATCCGCGTAGGCCGATTCTTCCAGGGGCGTCGATTTGGCGGAGACTGGATCCCGGGTGGCTTTTTCCCGGCGTGATTTGGCTTTCCGGCGTCCTTTGGTCTGGGTTTGCAGCGGCGGCGAGTCAATGGGGCTGACATTGCCGGGATTTACCCAGTACTCATAATCCTGCTTGAGCTGGTACTTGATCAGAACCTTGCCGTCTTTTAAAACCGGTTCCCCCCGGGCGTCGATCGCCATCCAGACCTTGTTCGTCTTAAACCACATGCGGGTCCAGTCGTCTATTTTCTGATCCATCGGGTTGATATCAATTAGTGCAGTTGTTGACGGCGTATCGCCGGTTTTTGAGAAACGGTAGAGGTATACGGTATAAGGTATAGGGTATGAGGTTTAAGGTATTCCCCCACACCCTACACCCTAAACCTTACACCATATACCCTATACCTTATTTTAATCATACAATAAAAATTCGCAGCGAATCTCCATAAACCGTTCCAGCCCTTCCTGCCAGTCGCTTTCAATTTCTTCAATGGGGTCCAGGATTTCCAGGCGTTTCCGAATATTGCGGTCGCCGATGATCAGATCAATAGGCATTCTTTCAAATTCGTATTCGTAGGGGGGCGACTTCCATTCAAACTGGTCTCCATGGTTTGCGATGACCTCCCGGATCAAGTGCAGGGTCGTGGCGTAGGGCTTAAAGCGCGCGGGATCGGTGACATGAATTTGAAATCCACGGCAGGGGATATCCTGCCATTTATTCGATGTCGGTTCAAATACCGCGGGTCTGAGAAAGGTCCCGGGAAGTTTTTTGCTCCCCAGGGCGTCGATTATTTTAGGCACGTCGAGATAGGGGGCGCCAAACAACTCAAACGGCTGGGTCGTACCGCGTCCCTCCGATAAATTGGTGCCTTCCAAAAGAACCTGACCAGGGTAGACCAGGGTCGAAGCCGCTGTCGGTAAATTTGGTGATGGTGCCACCCAGGGAAGGCCGGTTTCATCAAATCCCATGCCCCGTTTCCAGTCGCGCATGGGGATGACTTTCAATTCACAACCAATAGCAAAATGCTCGTTGAATAAACGGGCCAGTTCGCCGATCGTCAACCCATGACGCATGGGTATCGGATAACGACCGACAAAAGAGGCATAATCGGCCGCCAGGCAGTTTCCTTCAACATCGATTCCATTGATCGGGTTGGGGCGGTCAAGAACAATGACGCGCACGCCGTATTCCCTGGCTGCCTCCAGGCAGTGGGAGAGGGTGTAAATGAAGGTGTACACCCGGGTGCCGACATCCTGCAGATCGACCAACAGGACATCTATCGGTTCGAACATCCGGGCATCGGGTTTGCGTGATTTTCCATAAAGACTGTAAACGGGAATCTGCAATACCGAATCCGTCAGGTGGTCCGATTCGATCATGTTATCCTGCTTTTCAGCAAAAAAACCGTGCTGGGGAGAGTACAGGGCCTTTAGCTGCCGGGGAAAGGTCCTGTCGATCAACAGCCGCGCATGGTTAAGGCGGCTGTCGACCGACGCCGGATTGCACAAAAGGCCGAGGCGCTCCTGGGATAACCACTGTCCGGATTCCCGGACGATTCTTTCTAGACCGGTATGTATTTTATTCATAGGGCAGATTATACCCCCGCGCACCAAAATCTCAAAGGAAAATTTACGGGTTCTACCTTGATAATACGGACAGTCGTTTGAGACACGGCTCACGGGACAGGACCACCGCCGCGTTGCCGGTCTAGTTTTCCCAAAGTCCCAAATTGGTGACGACCGGCTGGCGGCCGACTCAAATCCGGCAATTTCCGGAGATTTTCGGCACCATCGATGCCGCCGCGCATGGCCCGAAAAACCTTGACATTCGATGATTTTACCCATAAGCTACCCAATTCGGTTTGCGGGGCAGGTAGGTACCTAGATTTTGGATTTTGGACTTCGGATTTGAGTTGTCCGGCCGATTTTATCTATTGTGTCGGTTCCGGATTTTGGGAGTCAACCTTCCTGTGTCGGTTTTGAAGCATTGTTAATTCGACTCACGGTTTTGGGTGCAATTTGGAAATAAAACTAAGCGGTATCGTCGGCATCGTCGGCAATTACGGCAGCGGGAAGACTGAAGTTTCCATCAATCTGGCAGTAAACCGCCAACGCGCCGGGTTGGATGTGCGCGTGGCCGATCTCGATCTGGTAAATCCCTATTTCAGAACCCGGGAGGCCCGAACCCAACTAGAGGCCCTGGGGATCGAGGTGATACTGCCGCCGGAGCAATACCTGCAGGCCGATCTTCCGGTGCTCAGCCCGGTTATCGCGGGGATGATAAAGAACACCAACGGCCTGACGGTGCTGGATGTGGGTGGAGACGACGTCGGTGCCATGGTGCTGGCGGCCCTGGCGGATGCTTTCGCGAGCGTTGATGTGCATTTGCTGCAGGTGGTCAACCCCATGCGGCCCCAGACCAGCACCATCGAAGGCTGTTTGAAAATTCGCGCGGATATCGAGAAAGCCGCGCATCTGTCGATCACCGGCCTGATCGGCAATGCCAACCTGATCACCGAAACCAATCCGGATGAGATTTACAGCGGCTATGAATTTGTCCGGCAACTATCCGAAATAAGCGGCTTGCCGCTGGAGTTTATCACCATTGCCGAGGAGATATTTTCCGACGTCGACACCGGGAAATTCAACTGTCCGGTGTTGCCCATCGCCAGACAGCTGGTGCCGCCCTGGCTGAAACCCGGGGAGTTATGAAGTGGGAATTTTGAAGTCGGAAGTCGGAATGTGGAAGTGGGAAATCTAAAGTGGGAAGTCGGAATGCGGAAATCGGAAAAAAAGAAGGTGAGAAGTTGAGAAGATGAGAAGGTAGGAAATTTTAATTTCTAGCATGCAGGGCAAAGCGTATGGCGGAAAATGAGATTGGCAAATCGCAGAATGTCGAAGGAAGGAATTTTATCATACATTGGCTATGCTGTTGATGAATGATATAATGACAGCATTCCATAATAATTCAATATTCAATATTCAATATTCAATATTCATTTCAGAAGGGGTTTATTGTATGGCATATGAACACACGATTGATACGGACGGTTGCAAAGGATGCGGATTATGCGTCACTGTCTGTCCTAAAAATGTTTTGGAAATTTCGAATGACGTCAATGTCAAAGGCTATTTTCCGGCCTACCAGGCGCGTCCGGAAGATTGCATTTTTTGCGCAATTTGCTGCACCATGTGCCCGGATGTTGCCATAACGATCAGCGAAATCGAAGCCGACGCGGCAGTGCAAAAACAAACGGAGGTTGAAGATGAGTAAAGTTCTGATGAAAGGCAATGAGGCGATCGCGGAAGCTGCCATTCGTGCGGGATGCCTGAACTATTTCGCTTACCCGATCACCCCCCAGACCGAGGTGGCCGAATATCTTTCCAAACGCCTATCGGAAGTCGGCGGCGTCTTTCTGCAGGGCGAGAGCGAAGTGGCGGTTTCCTATATGATCTTTGGCGCAGCGGGTTGCGGCGAACGAGTGTTTACGACGTCTTCGAGCCCGGGGGTCAGCCTCATGAGTGAGGGCATCAGTTACATTACCGCTGCCGAGTGTCCGGCCGTATTTGTCAACATCATGCGCGGCGGTCCCGGCTTGGGGGGGATTTTGCCATCCCAGGCGGACTATTTCCAGTCGACCAAGGGCGGCGGGCACGGCGACTACCGACTGCTGTGCATGGCACCGGCCAGTGTTCAGGAAGCCGTCGAGATGGTTATGCAGGCCTTTACCCTGGCCGAAAAATACCGCAACCCGGTCATGATTCTGGGCGACGGTTTGACCGGGCAGATGATGGAACCCGTCGAATTTCCCGACCGGCTCAAGGTCGAGCCGTCGAATAAGGACGACTGGGCTACCAATGGGATGGACACCCGCAACAGTACGACCCGTAACCTGGTCAAAACCCTCTACCTGAACCCCGAAGAGCTCAACGCGCATAATTTGAAACTAAAGGCCAAATACGATCGAATGGAACGGGAGGATCTCCGTTTTGAGAATTACAATATGGACGGCGATTATAAAGGCCTGATCGTCAGCTACGGAACCATGAGCCGGGTCTGCCGCACCGCAATTGATATCCTCAAAGAGGAAGGCTTGGAGATCGGCATGCTGAGGCCGCAATTTTTATTTCCCTTTCCGCGCAAACCCATCCATGAGGCGGCCCAAAAGGAAAGCTGTCAGGCGGTATTCAGTATCGAAATGAGTATGGGGCAGATGATGGAAGATGTGGAGCGCAGTGTTTGCGGTGAGAGACCCGTTCACTGGTACGGCAAGTGCGGCGGCGAAGTTCCGACACCTGAAGAGGTGATGGATACCGTGCGATCTATAGTCAAATAGTCAAAAGGAGTTACGATAATGGGAAAGACTTTTCAAAGACCCGAAGCCCTTGCCGATACGATGACACACTACTGCCCGGGGTGCACCCACGGCGTGGCCCACCGGCTGGTGGCGGAAGTCATCGACGAACTCGGCATTCGGGGTCGAACTGTAGGCATCGCACCGGTTGGCTGTGCGGTATTGATGTATAACTATTTCACCTTCGACTTCCAGGAAGCCGCCCATGGCCGGGCACCGGCCATGGCCACCGGGATAAAACGGGTGCGGCCCGACCTGGTTGTGTTCACCTACCAAGGTGACGGAGACCTGGCAAGTATCGGGTTGAGTGAAATCGTGCACGCCGCCAATCGCGGCGAAAAGTTTACCACGATCTTTATCAACAATGCCGTCTACGGCATGACCGGCGGTCAAATGGCCCCTACCACGATGCCCGATCAGCGGACCACGACGTCTCCCTTTGGGCGCAAAACGGACTTTACCGGCATGCCCGTGAAAGTAGCCGAAATGTTGTCGGCTTTGACAACCCCGGCCTATATTGCCCGGCAGGCCGTGATATCTCCCAAGTATATCAACCGTTCCAAAAAGGCCCTTAAAAAAGCGTTTCAGTATCAGCTCGAAGAACGCTGCTTCAGCCTGGTGGAATTGATCAGCACCTGCCCCACCAATTGGGGGATGACACCGCTCGATTCGCTGAAATGGGCCGAAGAAAAAATGCTGCCATACTTTAAGCTGGGCGACTTCAAACTGCCGGAGGAAATCTGATTTCGGATTGCGGACCCGTCTTCGCTCTTCGAGCTACGCCGCGGCAAGATGCGGAAGTGGGAAGTGGGAAATCGTGTCGGGTGTCAGCGATCGAAGGAAAGCAAAAATAATATGCGTAGCATAATTTAATTAATCCGCGGAGCGTCCTGCTGATCAGATAATTTTGTGCCATCCAGGAAATTAGCAAACCGAATAACGCCGTATTTCGGGGCGGATTAATTAGCGGAATAATTAGGAGGAGTAATGCAAAGTGAAATTCAATTCGCCGGATTCGGCGGACAAGGGATCATGTTGATGGGGCAGATTCTGGCCCAGGCCGCCATGAATGAAGGATTTGAGGTCGTCTGGATCCCTTCCTACGGCCCCGAGATGCGGGGCGGAACCGCATACTGCACGGTGGTGATCAGCGACAGGCTTATCGGTTCGCCCATCATTCGCAATCCCCAGCACCTGGTCGCCATGAACCGTCCCTCACTGGAAAAATTTGCACCGACCGTCAAACCCGCAGGGGTTGTGTTTGTCAACAGCTCAATCATATCCGTCGATGCGGGGCGGGATGATGTTGATGAAATCAGGGTACCGATCATTGAAATCGCCAAAGAACTGGGCAACGTCAAAGTCGCGAACATCGTGGCCCTGGCGGCCTTTGTGAGCCGCAGCGCCGTGGTCAAATTTGATTCCCTGCAAGCGGCCGTTAAGGACAAATTCGCCCAGAAAGAAAAACTCATCCCCCTCAACATGGAAGCGCTCGAGGAGGGGAGGAAGGCGGCGCTTGCCAAATGAATCTATCCGTGCCTGAATACATCCTGTCGCTGAAACCCTATGTCGCGGGAAAACCCCTCGAGGAACTCGAAAGAGAATTCGGCATCAGGGACGCGATAAAACTTGCCTCCAATGAAAATCCGCTGGGTCCATCGCCCCTGGCCCTGGAGGCCATCCGGCGCAGCGCCGAAAACCTGCACCGCTATCCCAACAGCGGCAGCTATGACCTGTGCCAACACCTGGCCGGGCATTTGAACCTGAGCTGCGAAAACATCGTTTTGGGCAATGGTTCCGATGACTTGATTGCCATGCTGGCCCGGGTACTGCTGCAGCCCGGTGATGAGGCGGTACTGCCCGAACCATCCTTTCTTTTTTATGAAATCGTTATTAAAAGTTCCGGCGCTATGGCGATCGGAATTCCGTTAAAGTCCGAAAACACCGACCTGGACGGGATGCTGGAACGCATCGGTCCGAAAACCCGGCTGGTCTTTGTCAATAATCCCCATAACCCCACCGGTTCACTGATAGAGAAATCAGCCCTGGATGCGTTTGTCGAGGCCCTCCCGGCCAACGTGGTGTTGGTGATCGATGAGGCGTATATCGAGTTTGTCGATGATCCTCGCTGTCCCAACAGCATCGACTATCTGGAATCCGGCAAAACCGTTGTCGGACTGCGGACCTTTTCTAAAGCTTATGGATTAGCCGGGCTGCGTATCGGATACGGATTGATGCCGGCCTATTTTGCCGATCTTCTTCACCGGGTGCGGCAGCCGTTTAATGTGAACTCACTGGCCCAGGCCGCGGCCATCGCGGCGCTTGAAGACCAGGATTTTTTATCCGAAACCGTGCGTCTGGTGAACAGTGAATTGGCGTTTATTTACCAATCTCTGGATGAACTGGGTGTTCGCTACTGCCGGTCCAACGCCAATTTTCTGCTCATCCAGGTAAACAAAAGGGCGGATGACGCATTTGAGGATCTTCTCAGGCAGGGTGTCATCGTGCGCTCCATGTCGTCTTACGGGTATCCGGATTGCATCCGGGTCAGCGTCGGCCACCATGACGCCAATGTGCGGTTTCTGAAGGCTTTGGAAAACGTCATAAAATAAAGGTTTCAGGTGTCGGGTTTCGGGTGTCGGGTTGCGGGCTACGAGTTGCGGGTTACGAGTTGCGGGGTGCGGGTTACTGGGTGCGGGGACCGGCGCATGGCGCAAAGGGCATGGCGCAGAGCGCAACGGCAGCGGGGCATGGAGTAGATCGAATTGAGGCTGGAGTTTTTGTCTTCTGTCCTCTGACATCTGTCTGCTGGTGTCGGGTTTCGGGGAGTTGGGGTTGCAGATACTTTAAGCTAACATAAAATCGTGCGAGAATTGAATAGCGAACCACGCTGAAGCCGTGGTCAAAAGATCGCAGAATGTCAAAGAGTGGAATCACTCGCGCATCGCAGACGCTTGCGTTGCGTGTCGCTCAGTCTATCTAAAATTACCAGAATACCTTACTTCGAAATTCGATCACGCCACCGCGTGCTTCGATGTTCCATATTCGGTTTTCAGAGTCTCTATTTCGAATTGATAGATATTTCAGTAACCTGCGTCCAGGTTGAATACTGACACCTGACACCCGACACCCGACACCCGAAACCTTCTGTTCATTACCATATTTTATCAGAGATAAATCTCATTAGGATAAATATCAAATAACACGATGAAAAAACTTCTAATCACCATCGATGGCCCGGCCGGGGCCGGCAAGACGACTGTCAGCCGGGCGCTGGCGGACCGGCTGGGCTACCGATATATCGATACCGGTGCGCTCTATCGCGCAGTCGCACTTGCCGTTAAAACCCAGGGCATCGATCCGCAAAATGACGCTGATCTGAAACAGCTTTGCGAGGAGCTCGAACTGGCTTTCATTGTCGCCGATGATGGCTTGCGTCTTATTTCTGACGGACTGGATATCACGGACCGCATTCGTACACCGGAGATTACCATGCTGGCTTCGGCTGTCTCGGCCCGGCCGGTTGTACGGGATTATCTTCTCGATTTACAGAGGGATATGGGAAAAGAAAAGGCCGCGGTGTTTGAAGGCCGCGACATGGGAACTGTCGTTTTCCCGACCGCCGATGTGAAATTTTTTCTGGATGCATCCGCCAGAAAGCGGGCCGAACGACGCTTTGATGAATTCAATTCAGCCAGCAGCCAGACCTTGGATGAAGTCCAACGGGATATTCAGCAGCGGGATCAAAATGACAGCACCCGCGCGGTGGCCCCGCTAAAGCCGGCTCCGGATGCCATCATCATCGACTCGACCGAGTTGACGGTGGCGCAGGTGGTTGATTTGATGGTGTCGCATATTGACTGATCGGATACCCGATTATACGTGAATCACATTTTGCAGATTTAAATTGAAAAATATCGAAATTAAATATTGCTTTTTTCAAAGAGTCTGTTAAAAATACCGGATTATACTATTCTTACAGGGAATATGACAAAATTGGCTAAGGGGGTATTTTATTTTTATGGTTAATGTCAACGACAACGAAGTAAACGAAGGCTCAGATCAGACTGAGCTGTCTGCTGAAAGCGACATCCAGACTTCAGATGCTGTGGAAGATTCACAGGAAGTTGTGGGCGCTTCACAAAATGGGGATCTATCATCTCAAACTGAAATGATTGATGCGTCTTCCGATTCCGCCCAGGACGACCCCGGCGAAAGCATGGAAAACGTGATGAATTTGTACGAAGAAAGCTTCAAGCGCTTTGCTGAAGGCGAAGTCGTCACAGGCCGGGTAATATCCGTCGACAAGGACCATGTTCTGGTCGATATCGGCTATAAATCAGAAGGCCAGATCCGGATCCAGGAATTCAAGGATGAATCCGGCAATATCTCGGCTGAAGTCGGCGATACCGTTGAGGTGATGGTCGAGTGGTGGGATGATGAAGACGAGCGTGTCGTTCTCTCCAAAGAAAAGGCCGCCAATATTAAAATATGGGATGCCATCAAAACTTCTTATGACGAGGACGGGACGGTTGAAGGCGTCATTTCCAATCGGGTCAAGGGCGGATTTTCGGTGGATATCGGGGTCCAGGCTTTCCTGCCCGGCTCCCAAGCGGACTTGCGGCCCATTCGCAACCTGGACGAACTGGTCGGCAAAACGTTCGAATTCAAAATTCTGAAGTATAACCGCAAACGCAGTAATATCGTTTTATCGCGCCGGGCCATATTGGAAAAAGAGCGAGAAGAGAAACGCTCCACGACCCTGGCGTCGATTCATGAAGACAAGGTCGTTGACGGCATTGTCAAGAACATTACCGATTACGGTGTCTTCATCGATCTCGGCGGCGTTGACGGTCTGCTCCACATTACCGACATTTCCTGGGGCCGGGTTAAGCACCCTTCGGAGCTTTTTTCAGTTGGGGATTCGATTACCGTAAAAATTCTGAGCTTTGATCTGGAAAAAGAACGGGTCTCTTTGGGCATGAAACAACTCACGGTTGATCCGTGGTCCATTGCCGCTGAAAAATATGCGGTGGGCTCCCGGGTCACCGGCGTGGTGGTCAGCCTGACTGATTATGGCGCATTTGTTGAACTGGAGGAAGGTATCGAGGGCTTGATCCACGTATCCGAAATGTCCTGGACGCGTAAAATCCGCCATCCTTCCAAAGTGGTTTCAGTCGGGGAGGAAGTCGGCGCGGTGGTGCTCGATATCAAGCCCGAAAATCGCCGAATATCACTGGGAATGAAGCAGGTCGTTCCGAACCCCTGGGACGTGATTGCTGAAAAATATCCGGTGGGAACCACTATCGAAGGTAAAATCAAGAACATCACCGATTTCGGTCTTTTTATCGGCATAGACGAGGGAATCGACGGACTCGTTCACATTTCTGACATCTCCTGGATCAAGCGCATCAAACATCCCTCCGAGCTTTTCAAAAAAGGGGACGTGGTTCAGGCCATCGTGCTGGATATTGAAAAGGAAAGTGAACGGTTTTCACTTGGTATCAAGCAGTTGCAGGATGATCCGTGGAAAAGCGTGGCCCAACGCTATGAAGTCGGCAAGGAGATTACCGGGACCGTGACCAACTTAACGGACTTCGGGATTTTCGTTGAACTCGAGGAAGGCATCGAAGGGCTGGTCCATGTATCCGAGATCAGCAAGGAGAAAATCAAGACTCCCGTGGGCAAGTACAACATCGGCGAAGTCATTACCGCCAGGGTTATGAATATCAACAGCGACGAACGACGAATCGGGCTTTCAATCAAGCGCATGGAAATCGAGGACGAACAGAGCCTGCTGAGTGAATACGTCAACAATATGGGGCCTGCGACGTCGTCGTTCGGTGAAATATTGCGGGAGAATTTGCAGGAAAAGCTTAACGAAGAATAAATTTTTGTGGGCAAAAATTTATATTAAAAAAATGAAGATTTAAAGCGCCTGTCCCATCGCTGTTCCAGCGATGCGGCAGGCGTCCTTATTGGGGCAGTTGGCGCAGATGTCAAAGAGATATATTGGTCAGCACTGATTCGTATCGATGATGGCCACTAGATCAATTTTAGATTTTGGAATGCGGATTTTGGAATTATGGTATTCTGCCTGGTTATCAAATGGACAGAGCGCAGCGATTCCGCCAATCCGCAATCCGCAATCCGCAATCCGAAATCTAAAATCCATAATCCATTTGGACGAATCTGTTGGGTGGGACGAGAGGTATGTTGACAATCGGCTGAACGCCGTAGCTTATGACTCACTCAAACAGGCTGACATCCCCCAGGCCCTTGCGGATTACTTCGGGTATGTCATCGATCAATGAAATGACACTCGAGGGCTGACCGGGCACGATGCTGCCGTCAATGACGGCATCAATCCGGTTGCCGAAGTAATCATGGATTAACGACGCATCGTGAAAAACGCTCCCGTCCGGCCGGGTCGCACTGGTGGTCAGCAGCGGGTTTTCAAGCTCGTTTACCAGGGTCAGGCAAATCGGATTGTCCGGCACCCGTATTCCGGCTGTCTTGCGCTTGGTCAGCATAATTTTAGGAACCAGCCGGGAGCCTTCCAGAATGAACGTGTAGGGACCCGGCAACAGTCTTTTCATGGTTTTATATGCATAGTTGGAAACCTTAGCGTAATGGCTGATATTTTTGAGTCCGGAGCAGATAAAACTGAATGGTATGCTTTTGCTCCGCTTTTTCAGCTGATAAATCTTCTCGATGGCTTTCTTGTTCATAATATCGCAACCAATACCGTAGTATGTGTCGGTCGGGTAAACGACGATTCCACCTTTTTTTAATATCTCCAAAACTTTACGAATTAATCTCAGCTGTGGATTATGTTGATTGATATTTATTAACATGGTTTATTCGGCAGTCTGGATTAAATTAAAAATCCGATATTGAGTTCTTGGCTCTTCCGAGAGGCCTTTTCTTATTATGGCATCCCAGTCGATGTCAAGGCCGCAATTAAGGATTGCCAAAGATGAGACCATTTGTTATTCGGTCTTTCCATTTAGCTAATATTAAAACGCCCCTGGGAGGTCTGCAATGCCAAAAAATCCGCCTGAAGAAGCTTACTCATTTGACGATGTCCTGTTAATTCCAAATTATTCGGACGTCGTGCCAAAAGATGTGAATGTCAGCACGCGTCTGACAAAAAATATTTCACTCAATATTCCTCTGGTAAGCGCCGCCATGGATACGGTCACCGAGGCTGAGGCCGCCATTACCATGGCCCGGGAAGGCGGTCTGGGATTTATCCACCGCAACCTGAGCATCAAAAGCCAGGCCACGGAGGTGGATAAGGTCAAGAAATCTGAAAGCGGTATGATCGTCGATCCGGTTACGATCCATCCGGATCAGAAGGTCAATGAAGTCATCGCGCTGATGGAAAAATACCGCATTTCCGGCGTTCCCGTGACCGATGGCGACCAACTTGTCGGTATCGTTACGAACCGGGATTTGCGGTTTGAGACCAACCTGGACAAACGCGTGGCCGAGGTCATGACCCATGAAAAACTGATCACGGTTCCCGAAGGCATTAATCTGGAGGATTCAAAAAAGCTGCTGCACCAGCACCGCATCGAAAAGCTTCTGGTGGTTGACAAAGATGGTCGCCTGACAGGATTGATTACAACTAAAGACATTGAAAAAATCAAAAAATATCCCAATGCCAGCAAAGACTCTATGGGACGACTGCGGGTGGGGGCCGCGATCGGCGTCGGTCCCGATTTCCTGGAAAGGGCCGAAGCCTTGCTCAAGGCGGGCGCGGATATTATTTTGTTCGACACTTCCCATGGCCATTCCGCCAATGTTATCCATGGCGTCAAGACTTTAAAAAGGACCTTCGACGACGTTGAAGTCATTGCCGGCAATGTCGGGACCGCTAAAGGTGCGGAAGACCTGATCGAGGTCGGTGTCGATGGTGTCAAGATCGGGATCGGGGGCGGTTCGATTTGCACCACGCGCATTGTAGCCGGGATCGGTGTGCCTCAGATGACGGCCATTATGAATTGCCGCTCCGTTTCCGCTAAAACCGGTGTGCCGTTGATTGCGGACGGCGGTATCCGGTTTTCCGGCGATATTACCAAGGCCATCGGCGCCGGCGCCCATTGTATCATGGTCGGTGGACTGCTGGCCGGCACCGAAGAGAGCCCGGGTGAGGTGGTCTTTTACCAGGGACGCAGCTACAAGATGTACCGCGGCATGGGGTCGATTGAAGCGATGAAAAAAGGCAGCAAGGACCGCTATTATCAAAGCGAACAAACCGAGGACGATAAGTTGGTTCCCGAGGGCATTGTCGGGCGTGTACCTTACCGGGGTTCGCTGTCATCCAACATCTATCAGCTGATCGGGGGATTGAAATCCGGTATGGGCTACTGCGGCTGCCGCACCTTGGATGAATTGCGGGAAAAGGCACGGTTTATGAAAATCAGTGCCGCCGGTATGCGCGAAAGCCATGTGCACGATGTGATCATCACCAAGGAAGCGCCGAATTACCGGTTGGATTAGCCGTATTTAGAAAAATGGAGTGATGGAGTATTGGAGTATTAAATATAGGTTTCCCCGCTAACGCTTCGCTTCAGACGGGATCGTATACAGGTGTCAGGTGTCAGGTGTCAGGTGTCAGGATACGGCAGCACTGAGCGAAAGCATGATTCGGCGCTCGATTTTGGAGTATTGGAGTGCTGGGGTATCAAAAAAGGATATCCGTCTATCTGCCAGTGCTCCAAGTTTCCTAAATCAATAAAAAATTTAAATTTAAGCAAAGGTTCAACTTCTTTTGGATCACAAAACCGCAATATATTGTTGCCATAACGGTGCTAAACACCTATAATTGGTAGTCGTGCAACCCGAACCGCGCAACCCGAACCGCGCAACCCGAACCGCGCAACCCGAACCGCGCAACCCGGACCGTGCAGCCCGAACCGCGCAACCCGGACCGTGCAGCCCGAACCGCGCAACCCGAACCGCGCAACCCGAACCGCGCAACCCGGACCACGCAACCCGCAACCCGTAATCTGCGGACCATAACTCGAACATTATAAAAAATTCTCAAGGTATATCACTCCATGACAACCGCCAATATTCCCGATTTCGTTCACCTTCATGTTCATACCCAATATAGTTTGTTGGATGGCGCCATCCGCATCGATGATCTGCTGCAGCGTGTCGCTGATTTCGGCATGCATTCGGTGGCGACCACCGATCACGGCACCATGTTCGGTGCCGTTGAATTTTATGAAAAAGCGACCAAAGCCGGTATCAAGCCGATTATCGGCGTCGAAATATACGTTGCGCCCCGCAGCCGATTTGATAAGACACCGCTGGACAACAAGGGGCTTTCCCATTTGATCCTGCTGGCTGAAAATCAGGAGGGCTACCGCAACCTCTGCAAGCTGACCACTGCCGCCCAACTCGAGGGATTTTACTACAAACCCCGCATCGATAAACAGCTGCTGCGCGAGCACAGCCAAGGCTTGATTGCCATGTCCGCCTGCCTGCACGGTGAAGTGCCGCGGCGGATCCGCGACAGCAACCTGGACGTGGCCGATGCCGCGGCCCGGGAATATCAGGAAATGTTCGGTGAAAATAACTTTTATCTCGAGGTTCAGAACAACGGTATCGACATCCAGGAACACGTGAACCAGACCCTGCTGGACATGAGTCAGCGCTTGTCGATCCCGCTGGCGGCCAGCAATGACTGTCATTATCTGCAAAAAGAGGACGTCCGGGCCCACGATGTTCTTTTGTGTATTCAAACCGGCAAAACCGTTCATGACAACGATCGGCTGAAGTTCAGGACCGACCAGCTTTACCTCAAATCCAAAGCGGAAATGCATGCCTATTTCAATTCCTACCCCGACGCGTTAAGCAACACGGTGGATATTGCCGGCCGCTGCAATCTCGAATTTGATTTCAACACCTATCACTTTCCCAAGTTTGATGCCGGAACCGAGAAAAGTGTGGACGAGGTGTTTGAAGAAAAAGTGCGTGCCGGTTATCGCGAAATCATCGATCGGATAAAACTAAAAAATCCCGGGCTCGATGAAGCGGTCTATCTCAAACGCCTTGATTACGAGATCGACACCATCAAGGACATGGGATTTCCCGGCTATTTTTTAATTGTATCTGACTTTATACGCTATGCGAAGGAATCGGGTGTTCCGGTAGGGCCCGGGCGGGGCTCGGCCGCCGGCAGCCTCGTGGCCTACAGCCTGGGAATCACCGACCTGGATCCCATCGCCCATGGATTGATTTTTGAACGGTTCCTCAATCCGGCCCGCAAAAGCATGCCGGATATCGATGTCGATTTTTGTATCGATGGCCGGGAGGAAATCTACAAGTATGTGGTCGACCGGTATGGCGGCGGTGATTATGTGGCCCAGATTATCACCTTCGGTAAACTCAAGACCAAGGCCGTCATCCGCGATGTGGGCCGGGCGCTGGACATCCCCCTGCGTGAAGTCGATGCCATTGCCAAGATGGTGCCGGATGTTTTAAATATCAGTCTCGATTCGGCACTGGAGCAGGAGCCGCGGTTGGCTGATCTGGCTGCCAAAGATCCCAATGTGAGCGAATTGATCCAGATATGCCGGGTACTCGAGGGCCTGCCCCGCCACGCCTCAACCCATGCCGCCGGGGTCGTCATCGCCGACCGGCCGCTGGTGGATTATCTGCCTTTGTACAAGGGCAAAAAGGGGGAAGTGGTTACCCAGTTCGACATGAAAATCGTCGAAAAGATCGGGCTGGTCAAGTTTGACTTCCTGGGACTGCGCAACCTGACGGTTATTGCCAATACCCTGGCATTGATCGAACGACAGGGCAAGCCGCCGCTGGATCTCGACAATATCGAGCTGACCGATCCGGCGACTTACCGTCTATTGTCGGCCGGGGATACCACCGGGGTCTTCCAGCTCGAAAGTTCGGGCATGAAAGATTTGCTCGTCCGGTTGAAGCCGGAATGCTTCGATGACATCATCGCTCTGGTGGCACTCTACCGTCCGGGTCCCATGGAAAGTGGCATGATCGACGATTATGTGGCCCGCAAACATGGTCGAAAAGCGGTGGAATACATGGTGCCTGAGCTCGAGCCCATCCTGAAGGAGACCTACGGGGTGATCGTTTATCAGGAGCAGGTCATGAAAATTGCCGGTGAACTGGCCAATTATTCCATGGCCGAGGCCGATGATTTGCGCAAGGCCATGGGCAAGAAAATCCCCGAGATCATGGCCGACCACAGCCAGCGTTTTGTACAGGGCGCCAAAGACAATCGTATCCCCGCCGATCGCGCGAAAAAGCTTTTCGATCTGATCGAAAAATTCGGCGGCTACGGATTCAACAAGTCCCACAGTGCGGCCTATGCCCTGATTGCCTATCAAACCGCCTTTTTAAAAGCGCATTATCCGGTGGAGTTTATGGCATCGCTGCTGACCAGTGAAATGCACTCCACCGACGGTGTGGTGAAGTTTATCGCGGAATGCCGCCATCACAATATCCCGATTCTGCCGCCGGACATCAATGAAAGCGATGTCGAATTTACAGTGGATGAATCCCGGATCCGGTTCGGGCTGGTGGCAGTTAAAAATGTCGGGGAAAATGCCATTGAATCGATCATCGCCGGCCGCGCTGAGAAGCGACTCGAATCATTGTTTGATTTTTGTGAACGGGTGGATCTTAAAAAGGTTAACAAACGGGTGATCGAAAGTCTGATCAAATGCGGTGCCTTTGATTCCACCGGCGCCAAACGATCCCAGATGATGGCAGCCCTGGAAGGCGCCATCGAATACGGCCAACGGGTTCAGCGCGAACGCAATGACCCGCAGATGGGCCTGTTCGACATGGGCGAAAGCCAGCCCAGCATCAACGCCCCCGTGTTGCCTGAAATCGGCGAATGGGATGAGAAACAGTTTTTGACCTTTGAGAAAGAGTCGCTTGGCTTTTATTTGGCCGGCCATCCTTTGACGCGCTATGAAGAGCTGTTGGATAAATTTACCAATGCCAATGCAATTTCCATCAAAGAGTTAAGCGACGGCGGGGTGGTTAGAATCGGCGGACTGGTCCAAGGTTCCAAAGTCATCAAGACCAAAAAAGGTGATCTTATGGCCTTTGTGACCATCGAGGATATGCACGGCGCGGTTGAGGCGATCGTGTTTTCGCGTGTGTTTGCCAATGTCAGGGATTTGTTGGTGGAGGACAACCCTTTGCTGATCCAGGGACAGGTTCAAAAGGATGAGCAATCGGTAAAAATCCTGGCCGACACGGTCATCCCCATCAACCAAGCCGAAGAAACCTGGACGGCCAGCGTCCACCTGAACCTGGAAATCAGCCGCACCGATCGGGAAATGCTGACCGATCTGCATGCGATCCTCGAAAGACACCCGGGGGGCTGCCCGGCATTTTTGCATCTACGCAGCCCTGAAAACACGGATTCGGTCATTGCCCTGCCGGATACACTCCGGTTAAAGGCGGGCGGGGCGTTGAGCCGTGAAGTCGACAATTTCTTGGGCTATCGTGCCGTCGACACCCGCTGCAGCGCGGTGCCGGCCGCATCGGCCCTTAACGGTCTCAACCGCAACGGCAGAAAGGAGAAACCGTTTAATGGCGGATTCATCGGCTAAGGCTTTCGCAATTTTGCTGGCCGGCGGTACCGGGACTCGTTTATGGCCGGTGTCACGGGAATTGTACCCGAAGCAGCTAGTTAAATTCATCGGCAATGATTCCCTGGTGCAAAGCACGATTAAACGACTGGACCCGTTGTTGGACCTGCAGCATGTCAGGGTCGTCTGCGGCGAGCAGCATTACCACGAAATTGCCCGCCACATGGATGATATCGGGCTGGTATCCGATGGCAAAATAATTCGAGAACCCAGCGGACGCAACACCGCACCGGCGATCCTACTGGCCGCCTTCCATATCCACCAGGCCGCTGCCGACGGGATTATGTGCGTTTTCCCGGCCGATCATGTGATCGGCAACATCGAGTCATTTCACGAGCGGCTGCGCGTGGCGATTGATTTGGCCGATCGGGGCCATGTTGTCACCTTCGGTATTAAGCCGAATTATCCCGAAACGGGATACGGCTACATTGAAGGCGGTGACAATTACGATATGCGGGCTCTCAAAGTCAAGCGTTTTGTCGAGAAGCCGGACCGGTCTACCGCTGAACAATATATCAAAGCCGGTAATTTCTTTTGGAACAGTGGAATGTTCGCTTTTAAAGCGTCCGTTTTGCTGGAGGAATTCAAAACTTTTCAGCCCAAAATGCTGGCCCTCATGGAGGATTGCTTTTGTGCCGATCGACCCATTGCCGGTGAAGATTATGATCGATTCGACAGTATCTCCATTGACTATGCCATCATGGAAAAAACCGATAAATGCGTCGTGGTGCCCTCCGACTTTGGCTGGAGCGACATCGGTTCCTGGAAATCACTGTATGACTTTTTGGAGAAAGATGAGTCCCAAAACGTTATCGATGGCGATGTCATTGCCCGGGACACCCGCAATTGTTTTCTGCAAAGTCACGATCGCCTGATCGCCGCCAATCGCCTCCAGGATCTCGTGGTGGTCGAGACCCCGGATTCGATTTTTGTTTCGGACATCGAGCATAGCCGTGATGTGAAATCCATTGTATCCGAATTAAAAGATCGTGGACGAAAGGAGTACCAGCAGCATCGCACGGTGTATCATCCCTGGGGCATCTCCCGGCTGCTTGAGCAACGAGATGATTATACGGCATGTGAATTGACCGTTTATGCTGATAGTACGCTTGAATTTTCAGGCGGCGAGAACAAAATTCAGCACTTCGTGGCCGTAAGCGGCGAGGCCCGGCTAAAGGACGCAGCTCAGGATAAGCAGGTAAGCCCGGGGGAGACATTTACAACTTCGGCCAATGGGCCGGTTCGGATCGACAATACCGGCCCACGGGAGATCTGCCTGATCCGGCTTAAGCTGACGCCTCTTGTTTAAATGCCGCTCCGGCCTCCGCGTAGAGTAGATGCTGCTGATCCGTATACCGCGGGGAAAAGTGGAATATATCAAAGTTGCCGGCGCCTGACCGGGCAGCGATGTGGCCGGCTTGGCGGGCCGTCAGGTGGCCTTTGGCGCGGGCCAAGTCGCGGTCATTCTCCAGGAATACGGCCTCGATAAATAGATGATCGGAATCCCGCGCCAATTCCACTATTTTACGCTTATTGGCATCGCTGAACACGACATCGCTGATATAGGTGATTTTCTGACCCGGCGTGATCCGTGCGATTTGCCCGGCAAGCTCAGCCAGGACGAATTTATTTTTACCCGGCGCTCCCGCCTGACCCAAGTCAAACATCGTACCGGGATCTTTCCCATCATACAGGGCCTGCTTGAACTCCGATAACCACGGACCCGGCGATAGAGACAAGCGGTTTAATCCCTCCCTCATTATATTGACGTGAAAACGCTCTTTTAACGAAAATCCCAGGCAGGGTATCTGATGGTCGAGGATCACCGCTGAGACTTCAAATGCCGGTTCTTCGTACAAAACGCCGTCAAAAGGCGCTTCGACAACATCCAGCAGTGGTTCGAACCGTTCCCGGCAGCAATACCGGCGGGAAATGGTCTTGGCAGGATGTACCTCGGTGGCCTGCAAGCAAAGCGGGTAATTGTACTTGTCCGCCAGGTTCCAGGTATAACCCGACAGCTTGCCCTCGACATGGCTTAAAAAATCCGGGGGGCCGAAGAGGGAAAGCGTTTTTTCCCGCCCCAGCGTGATGCGCAGCAAATGATCGAACCCGATAAAGTGGTCCATGTGGGTATGGGTCACGAAGGCGTGGCTGATTTTGAGGATATCTTTGGCCGCCAGACCGGTGATATCGCCGAGGTCAAAGATTAAGGCACGTTTTTGAAATAGAAAAGGAATAAAAAGCCCGGGGTCGTCAAAGGGATCGTTGATCAGCCTGGGGAGAAAGCTGGGGCGCATTATAGCGGCATATATTTTTTTACTTGCTGGTTTATGGTCAGATAAATTTCTTCATCCGAACCGAAAATGTCCACCACGTCCTTGTGATTGATCAGCTTCTCAATCACATAGGCGGTGACATACAAGCTGACGATCTGCGGCTGGGGTACGAGATTTCGAAACGGTGCAATCTGGTAGTCGACTTCAAAATCGTCCAGCCGGCTCAACTTGTCCAGACATTTCTGGAGCTGCTCTTCCAGGATATTCTTGTTGGTCGTCTCAACCAGGCTGTTTTCGACCAATTTCGTTGCAATACCATTGGCCAGGGGCTCCGAGCAGTCTCTGACCCTGCTGATTGCCAGCCGGCGCATGTGTTCCTTGGTCGATTCAATTTTTGATAAAATCGTCGATTCGCGAGAACTGGGTCGGAATACCTTAGCCATGACGCTTCCTTTGGATTGAAGTTTGAAAATTGTTGATTGAATATCTAAGGAATACTATCGATTATTTTATTTATGCCGCAGATGCATAATAATAATTCAATATCAGGATTGCAAGCAAAAATGTCTATTTCAAATCTTCGACCACTAGCTGGGCCTCCTTCCGGCTGTTCCAGCGGTTCCAGCGAAGCTTGAAGGCAATTTCGGCAAAGTTCTTTTCCCTGGCACTCTGCTCATCGACGTTGAAATGAATTGCTTGAATGGAGGGCGTCCCCGATCTCGATGCCTGTCTTAAAACCATGCGGCGGTGACGTTTGCCCAAAATTCTTGACGATACCACCCGGATGCCGGAAGATTTGAAAATGGGTTCGGGGTTGCCGGTGCCATAGGGCATCAGAGACTCTAATTCGTCGATCAGGCCGCCTGAAATGCTCGCAAAATCGAGCTCTCCGTCTATCTCCAACGTTTGAACCAAATCCTCGGATGTCGACCGGTTTAGAACGGCGTTCTCAAAAGCCTGCTGAAAGTCGGCAATTTTTTCCTGTCGTATTTTCAGGCCGGCTGCCATGGAATGTCCCCCGAAAGATTCGAGATGCTGCCGGCAATCCGCCAGGGCATCATATAAATTGATTCCGCCCACACTGCGGGCAGAGCCTTTTCCAAGGCCATTTTCGGTCGCGATCAGGACCACCGGGCGGTAGTGCCGCTGCATGAGCCGCGAGGCCACGATTCCGAGCAGTCCCGCATGCCAACCCTCTTGTGAAAGAACCAATGACCGCTGACGGAGCAGTGAGGCATTGGTTGATATATACTCCTCAATTTCTGCCAGGGTTCCCTTTTCCATCTGCTGTCGTTTCTGGTTCAGCTGATTTAGCGTTTGAGCCGTTGTTGCGGCATACGCGGCATCCCGGGTTGTCAATAGTTCGACGGCCCTGGCAGCATGGTCCATGCGGCCGGCTGCATTTAAACGGGGCGCCAGTCTGAAAGCAATATCGTCGGCATCAAGGGTCTCGTTGCGGATACCGCAGGCCCGGGCCAGGGCGGTCAGGCCGGGCCGTTGGCCGGAGTTGATCAGGCTCAGGCCCGTTTTGCAAAGTATGCGGTTTTCGTTGATGAGCGGGACCATGTCCGCCACCGTGCCAAGGGCCACCAGATCACAGTAGCTTTTCAGGTTGGGTTCCGGCTGCGTTTGCCAGAAACCTTTTTCCCGCAAATAGGTTCGCAGACCGATCAGCAGAAAAAACGCCACACCGACACCGGCCAGGCTTTGCAGACCGGAGTCGCAGTCAATGCGTTTGGGATTGATAACCGCCAGCGCCGGTGGTATATCATGTCCGATGTTGTGGTGATCCGTGATTATCACATCAATGCCGGACTGGTTAGCCGCAGCAACCGCTCGGTGGCTGGCGGAACCGCAGTCGGCGGTAATGATCAAATCGAACCGATGCGGACGGGCATAGCGGGAAATATGCATCGGCTGGATGCTGTAGCCCTCGTTTATCCGGTGGGGGATGTAGTAAGTTACGTCGGCGCCGACATACCGCAAAAAAATCAGCAAAACCGTGGTGGCCGTTATGCCATCGACATCGTAGTCTCCGAATATCAATATTTTTTGATTGCCGGTGATGGCAGCATAGATCCGTTTGACCGCCGTTTCTATATCTTTTAAAGAAGACGGTTGGCGCAGATTATTCAAAGAAACCTTTAAAAAATGATGCGCGTCCGATGGCGTTTTAATATTGCGATTGGCCATGACCATGGCCGTGACCGGATGACAATTCATCTTTTGACTCAATTCCCGAACAGTTGCCGGATCCGGATTCAGCATGTTCCATTGCTTTTTCATGAGTGCGAAATACACTAGTTCAGACGGGCGGACAAGGGGAAAAGTTGGAAATCGGCCTTCGGCAAGCTCAGGCGAGACAAAGTCGGAATGGGGAAGGGGGAATGCGGAAGTCGGAAGGGGGAAGGCGGTAGTCGGCGTTCGGCGTTTGGCATTCGGCATTCGGTATTCGGCGTTCGGCATTCGGCGTTCGGCATTCGGTATTTGGCATTCGAGCTAAGGTCCGGCGGTCTTTTATATTGAAAAAGCAGCGGATATGATTATAGTAAGTGATGCTTCAAACTTTAGCGGAGCCCATGAATCATTGCGATGGCGACCAACTGTAATCCTAGTGAAACTATAAAACAACGCTATCGGGTAGACCGGCGCAAGATTGCCTTTCTGCGATTCATAATCGAAGCCTACGACGGGTTGGCAATCCTGACAACCCTGGATTCCGAGATCGGCCTCATCGAGCTTCGAATTGCACCGGGCTGTGTCCATGACGTGGAGACAATCTTAAAAAATCTCAAACATGATATCATGATGGAAAAAGTGGGGATTGAGGAATTTAGGGATTGAGGACATAAAAAAAAGTAATCCGTATGGCCTTTAATTGTTTATTAATTTCGGAGTATTGGAGTGCTGGAGTAATGGTTGACGGTTGGATGTCTTCTCTTGATACCCCAATACTCCAGTACTCCATTACCCCAGGTTCGGGATGTTTCATAAGTTCTTGAAACTCTATAGTTACCGTTTTTTGTTATAGTTGCGAAAGACCTTATGCTGAGTAAGTACCTTTACATAAATACTATCGGATGTCAGATGAATGTCTATGACTCCGAGCAGATTGCAATTCAACTGGCGGCCACCGGCTATCATCAAACCGCATCATTAGAGAAAGCGGATCTGGTGCTTCTCAACACTTGCACGGTGCGAGCCAAAGCCGAGCAAAAAGCCTTTAGCTTCCTGGGCCGGCTGGCTCGCCTTAAAAAAAAGAAGCCGGGTCTGATTGTCGGCGTCGGGGGATGTGTCGCCCAACAGGAGGGTAGCAATATACTCAAGCGGGTGCCCCACGTCGATCTCGTGTTCGGCACCAGGGCCATTGATCGCCTGCCGGCGTTAATCAGCAAAATTGAGGAGAAACGCTGCCGCATTGTCGATGTCGCCATGACTGAAATCCCGGACCTGCTCGACCCGGCCCCCGCCCGGGCGGACGATAATTTGGTGTCACGTTTTGTGACCATTATGCGGGGATGTGACAATTATTGTACCTATTGTGTGGTCCCTTACGTAAGGGGTCGGGAAACCAGTCGTGACCCGGATAGTATTGTTGATGAAATAAAGATGTTAGTCGATGCCGGCATCCGGGAGGTCACCCTGCTGGGACAAAATGTGAACAGTTATGGTAAAAAGGAAGGTCTGCTGAGCTTCCCGGAATTGCTGGCCCGGGTGCAAACCATCGAGGGCCTATCGCGAATCCGTTTTACGACATCCCATCCCAAGGATTTCGATCAGGATTTGATTGATGCCTTCCAAGCCAATGATAAACTATGCAAACATATCCACTTGCCGGTTCAATCCGGGTCCAACCGAGTGCTGAAAAAGATGAACCGCAAGTATACGAAAGAGCTGTACCTTGACAAAGTGGCCAAACTCAGGGATACTTGTCCTGATATCGCAATAACCTCTGATATGATCGTCGGCTTTCCCGGGGAATCGGATTCGGACTTCGAAGATACCCTGGATTTGATGAGAAAAGTAGAGTTTGACGGCCTTTTTGCGTTTATGTACTCCGATCGACCGAATGCGCCTGCCACACAGTTTAAGGCCAAAATTTCAGAGGCGGACAAAAGCGAGCGGCTGCAAATTCTATTGGAATTGCAGAATACTTATACGAAAAGGAAAAACGAAGCCTTGATCGGCTCGATTCAACCCATTTTAGCCGAAGGTTTCAGCAAAAAACAATCTTCCGGCAGCCTTGTCGAACCGAACCAGGTTGCCCAGTGGACCGGACGCACATCCACTAACAAAATTGTGAACTTTTATCAGAGTGATCTTCCCGGGAGCTGCTGCGAAATTATTCCGGGGAAAATCGTACACGTTAAGATTGACCAAGCTTACGCGCATTCTCTGTGGGGAAAGCCCGTCGAAATAGAACCTACAGCCGCAGGCTTGAAAGGAGAAAATTGTTATGCTGCATAAAGTAAGCATAGCGGGCTTGACAATGGATCCGGCATCAAACACTCCCATTATAATTCTAAAATCAGAAGAGAGTGATCAGGCCATCCCGATCTGGATCGGACTGCTTGAAGCCACATCCATCGCTTCGGCCCTGCAAGACATTAAATATGAACGTCCCATGACCCACGATCTGTTTAAAAATTTTTCCGATTCCCTGGAGATATCAATCGCAAAAATAGAGGTCTGTGATTTAAGGGATAACACTTTTTTCGCTCGAATCTATTTTGTGTCGAAAAACGGCAATTTTGATATTGATGCTCGTCCAAGTGATGCCATCGCCCTGGCGCTGCGATTTAGCGCCCCCATTTTTGTGGAAGACTCGGTCATGCAAAAATCCAAAATAAGCGATGGTGAAGCGGAAGTCGTCGATACCAGTGAAGAAGGCAAAAAATGGGCAGATTACCTTGAGAACTTGTCACCTGATGATTTCGGTAAATACAAAGTCTAATCAGCTGAACTGCTGCGCGGCTGATATGAACTGACGACCGTATCGGCGGCTGCCGGATCAAATGATTTAGCTTTATCAATTCGCACCAACTTAAGACGCCTTGCATTGCGAGGCGTTTTTTTTATCGTGTTATTTCAAAAACCTTAAAAAGAATAGATAATTGACGATATTTGAAGGAAAGAAAATTGTTGATAACTTACGGATTTTAGGCGATCTATTTAGAATATTTGAAGAAAGTTAGCGCTGTATTAAATGTTTAACTATAGTAGTTCAGAACGATCTTGTAATTATATCTATTAATATCAATTTCATAGAAATTGTTAATAACTTTTTTACTCAATTTAACAAACCCTATATAATCCGATTTGACACCCCACAGTAGATTCTTATAAATAAGCCCTTATAGACTTTGTTTTTGAAATTGTTCATAATCCCTCCGGATTCTTTAACTGTCGATAAAGAAGCACCCTGAATCATAACGATTTGATAATATATTGAATTCAACATCTGGTTTCAGACAAAATCCATATGTTGTGGTGGATTGGCTTGTCACGCACAACATATTGTTGACAATGCCACTTAATTTGGATATTATTGATTCATCGAGACAATCGAAAATCGAGGGGCGTGTTGGAGAGAATCCATGAGTACAATTCTAGTTATTGACGATGAAAAGGGCATTTTACAGCTCATTTATCAGGCGCTGACCAGTTTCGGCCACAAGGTTGAAACCGCCGGAGACGGTCAGGAAGGTATCGACAAATTTGACGATGGGAATTTTGACATTGTCATCACCGACATCCGTATGCCGGGGGTTGACGGCAATGGAGTCGCAAAGCATATAAGAAGCTCCAACAGACAATCCATACCGGTCATCGCCATATCCGGTACCCCCTGGCAATTGGAAGATCAGGATTTCGATATGGTACTGCCGAAGCCGTTTCCCCTGAAAAAGCTGGTGGATTCGATTCGATCCTTTGGTACCATGGCGACCCAGTCAGCTGTCGGTATTTCACAATCCCTGCGCAATAATCCCAATCCCCTCAATTAGGTCCTCTCCTTTTTCCGAGCTGGCGCTGGAAAAGAGGCCCCGGTGGCGCAGTTTGTCGGTTTCAGGTGTCAGGTTTCGGGTGTCAGGAAACCGAGGCGCTAAGTCCTCTTGTGAAAGTGTCAGTAAAAAGGCCCAAAGGGCCTAATAGGCAAAACAACCGTTCTCATATATCGTGACGGCTTCGCCGGTTTGCAGATGGGCGGTGACCCGCTTTTTTTCAGTATTGACCAGATCCCAGTGAAGGGCGGAATCATTAAAACCCAGCTTTCGCTTGAGCGCCGGGTTTAACCGTCTGCTGTCACCGGCATAGGTGTTGGAATAAGCGGAACCCAGGGCGATGTGGCAATTTCCGTATCTGCCGCCGTAGTTTTCATCGAACAGGGTGTTGGCCATAAATCGGTTTATTTTGGAAAATCGTTTGTCAGTCAAGGAAAATTCGCCCACCTTATCAGCGCCTTTATCCATTTTCAGCTGAGTTTTCATAAATTCCCTGCCGGCAGCAGCTGCTACTTTCACTACTTTTCCTTTGGCAAACTCCAGACGGACGCCTTCGACGCGATTGCCGCTGCGATAGGAGGGCTGATCGGCAAAATACGTCCCGCGGGTTCCGCGCCAGTCCGGTGAAACGAAAATCTCAAAACTGGGGATGTTGCGTCCGGAAATACCGATCCACTGCCTTTTTGCTCCCGGTGTTATCTCCAGGTCGATGTGGTCGGATTCGACATGCAGAAATTTAATATTCATGGAATTCAGCCACTTTTTGATCGAGCGGGCATTGTTATAAATTTTGCGCCATTCGGAAACCGGGTCTGACTTGTTCAAAAAGCAGGCCCTTACCACCTGGCCCGTGTATTGCCTCAGGCTGATGCCGGCCTGCTCGGCCAATTCAGCAGTGGGATAGACGCAAAGCGTCCAGCTGAACGCGCCTTGGGTCTCCCGGCGGTTTAGAATGTCGCGCAGTGTTTTTTGCGTTACGGCGGCCTTGCCGATTTTGCGGGGGGACACATGGCTCAGGTGGGTAATGGATTCGGGCCCATGCAGATAAATGCTTCCGCTAAGCCGGGACATAAGCGCTTTTTCGCCGGGGGGAATAAAGGCCAACTGCCGGTTGGAGGCGCGCAGATAAAATTCCTTTTCCATGACCGCGCTTGGGCTGACGCGCTGCACGGGGTGCATGCCTCTGGATAACAATGCGGCGTAGAGTACCTCTGCCAGCCGAACCGCGGAATTATTATAGCGAATCAGAAGGATATCATCTTTTTTGAATGCAGTCTTTTTTGCGGTCTTCAGCCCCCACCACAATACGTCGGCATAACGCTGCAGCTGTTTTTGGGTGAACATGTTCGATATTTCCTCTTAATTTTAAGTACGGGTAGCTAACGTCGTATTTCATCCCGTGCCATCAAGTTAACGGTATAAGGTTGAAGGTGTAGGGTATACGGTAGATGAATTCAACCATTTTAACCCTATACCCTATACCGTATACCTTGGACCACCTACATTTCGGCATCCAGCGGCGAACTTCAGGAAGCCACCGTTATTCGTCCGGAATCTGTTTTAGAAATAAAGTGTGGTATTCAGCCTCGGTTAGATGGGTTTTCAACAGGCGGTTGATCATATTGAATAAATTCAGCATTTCGGCATCGGTCATGCGTTTGGTGATCATTGCCATAAGTTTGTCATCGGAAAACTTCTGAAGATAATAGATCAGCGTGTTCTCATCTGTTTCCCGATCCGCGCCGTATCCTACCAGACCCTGGTAAGTCTCGACAAAGTTGTGCGTATGCATCTTCATCTTCTCATCCTGAAATGATGTTGGGATTTATAGTGTTTTTCGTCCCATAACCAATAATAGGGCAAAATTAAGATTGCAAGAAGTTATTGAATAATCTTCAATCTTCAATCTTCAATTCCGGCTTGCCCGGGTTGGGTTTCAGGAAGAACCTATATTCCTGTGCTGAAAAAATAAAGGGGAATTATCGGATATGATGATTAGTTCGGCAGGTTTTTGGGGCTGTCCAGAACGGCGCGAATGGTACTTGCCAGTTCATCTTTGACAATCGGTTTCATGATAAATTTATCAATTCCCATATCCAGGGCCTTTTCCTCCGTAATCTTCTCACTAAATCCTGTACATAAAATTACCGGGATGTCAGGTTTGATATCCAATATTTTACGTGCCAATTGATCCCCGGTCATTTTGGGCATTGTCATGTCCGTAATGACCAAGTCGAATTTTTCGGGCAGAGACACAAATTCCTTGAGCGCTTCCTCACTATCGGTTTTCGGTGTAACCCTATACCCGAGGCGTTCCAGGATTCGTTGTTCGATATCGATAATTTGCTTTTCATCATCGATCAATAAAATGCTCTCGTTTCCCGGGACTGCAGCTGCCGTTGCCGCCGGAATGGTTTCCGCTTCAACTTCATCGACTATCGGCAGATAGGTGTCAAAAGTGGTGCCTTCGCCCGGCTGGCTGCTGACGCTGATATCGCCTCCGTGATTCTTAATGATGCCGTGGGTGACCGACAGCCCCAAACCGGTTCCTTTGCCGGGTTCCTTGGTGGTATAGTAAGGTTCGAAAATGCGCTCCAAGACTTCCGGGCCCATCCCGTGACCTTCATCCTTTACCGTTAATTTCAGATGCCTTCCGACTTTCATGCCCACCCGTTCCATTGATTCTTGATAACCGATGTCGACTTCTTTCAATTTCACTTCGAGTTTTCCACCCGATTCCTGCATGGCATGATAGGCATTGGTGCAAAGATTCATCACGACCTGATGGATTTGGGTCGGATCACCCATGATGGGGCTGCAATTTTCGTCAACATTGCATTCGATCTCGATGGTTGACGGGATCGTGGCACGTAATAATTTAATGGATTCTTTAATTAAAAACTGAACCCGCAGCGGCTTGCGTTCCTGCCCGCCCCGGCGGCTGAAGGTCAGTATTTGTTGGACCAGGTCCTTGGCGCGATTGGTGGCCTTGAGAACTTCTTCCAGGTTTTTTCTGGCCTGACTGTCTTCCGGAAATTCGTCCATTGTCAATTCGGTATAGCCCACGATCGGAAACAGTATATTGTTGAAGTCGTGCGCAATACCGCCGGCCAGGGTGCCGATCGCCTGCAATTTCATCACCTGCTGGAGCTGCCGCTCGGATTGGGCCAATGCTTTCGTTCTTTCCTCTACTTTTTTTTCCAGTAGCGTGTTCTGTTCACTCAGCAGCTGGTAAAATTCCATGCTTTCCAGGGCATTGGCTGTATTCAGCAAAATGATGGACAACAGGGTCAAGGATTTATCCGGGATTACATTTTTTTGATCCGGCAGCAGCCCCACAAACATACCCCGAATACGGGAATGCGTAGCAATCACATGCAACATCAGCTGCTTTGAATGATCGTGGGAGGAAAGGGTCACCCCGCGTCTCTCGCGGATGGCCCAGGCAAAAAAGCCCTCATCGATCATGTAAGCGACCTGATCTTCTATGAATTGCTGTCGGGCAGATGGTTCGCATACCGCTAAACTGAAATCCGATTTTTCCTGGTCCACGAGATAAAAGGCCTTGGCATCAAAAGGAATCAGATAATCCAGGCGTTTCTCCGCTTCACGCAGAATATGTTCCGAACCGTAACCCTTATTAATGTCTTTTTGAAAATCTCCCAATGACAGCGCCATTTCAAGTGCATTTTGGATCAGGCGCCTATTTTCTTCCAGATATTCTATCCGGGCCAGGAGATTTTCGGGATTAAGGTTTGTGACTTTATTCATGGGCCATCTACACCTGCAATATTACTTCCAGTGCCTTGAACTGGTGGGTTGCCTGGCCGATTACTTTTTCAAAGCTGCTGATGGGAAATTCGAGGCTCTCCCAGGCAGCAGTGTCCAGGGGCGGGATAAATTTTTCGCCGCTGGTTCCGATACCCAGACTGACTACCATTATATCAGCCAGGTGAACGATGGCCGCGGGAATCGTCTGCGGAGACTCGGAAGGATTATGGTGGTAATAGACACAGTTTTCTAAAATCAAAGGCAGCTTCCACTCTTTCAACAGCTGTCTGCCGACATCTGAGTGGTCACAGGCCAGATAATCCATTTCTTCTTTGTAAAGCAGTTTGGAGCGATTCCTGGATCGGATAATGATATTGTGCGACTCTCTCGGAAAATGGATATACAGTATCAGGCGGCCGATATCATGCAGCAACCCCGAGACAAACAGCTGTTCGGTTTGATTGGAATTCAGATGGGCGGCCAATACCCTTGAAAAAATACCGCAGGCCAGACTGTGCTTCAGAAAAGAATACATATCGATGATATCTTTGGGGATATTCTTGAAGATCGACAAAATACTGATCCCCAGGGCCAGTCCTGAAATCTCGCGTGTCCCGATCAGGGTCACGGCGTGCGATACTTTATCGATTTTTGAGGGGAAGCTGTAAAATGAAGAATTTACGATTTTTAACAATAGCGCCGTGAGACTAGGGCTCTTGTTTACCACCTGGGCGATAAGTTCGGCCGAGGACATGGGGTTGGCAATGGCTTCGTTTAATTCGAATACAACCGCTGGGATTTCCGGCAAGACTATCTTTTTTTGTTTCAGTTCGTCAATGACACTATTCTCTTGAGTCTCATGGGGCATTTCCGGCTCGGTAATATGCAAATTACTCTCAGCTTCAGCCAATCCATTCCGGCACCGGAATTGCACTGCCAATTTGACTATTTCTTGGATGGCCGGATGTTCCACATCCACATGGCGGCAGAGAATCGACATGCTTTCCTGCACTTTTTCAACAAGTTCCGGATCAAGTTCGAGATCAGGATTATCCCTGGGGCTGGCTTTCTCTGCGACATTTACCTCTGAAATTCCCCAAATCTTGAATATTCGTATATGTTTGGGTTCGATTTTATTGCCGCCAGCCAACAGGAGCCGTCCGTTTATGTCCCGAACTTCATCGGCCAAAATCTGACCAGGTCTTAATTTATCAGTCTGAACAGCATTCATGAGATTATAATAGCAGCCGGTTTAAGTATATCCATTGGTTAGCATCTTGCTGCCCGTCCCGTGCGGAGGGGGTTCCGGATTCCCTAATAATATCGTCTTAATTGATCCAAAACTTAAGGAAAAATGCGGAGCCGGATTGAAATCCCAACTCCCGCTATACCGGGGAAATGAAGATTGAAGATCGAATGAAGTTTTGTGAGATTGCTCTTGGTCTGCTCAACCGGTTTGTCCAAGCAGGCTCGCCCCGGCTATTACAGATGAATATGCGTGTTGGGGTAAAACCGATGAGACTGAGCGACTGCCCCAAAGTGGTTGAACCCATGGCACATTTATGTAAGGAGGACATTGGGAGTCCGGCAGGCGTTGCAACAACCAATTTTTGCCGGCTTTAGCGTTGATCTTTTACCTCGTCCACCAGTTTTCCAACGGCTGCCAGATAGGCCTGTAATCCGCGCATAAAGATGTCATTATGGTTGGCCCCGGGGATTTTCAAGAGGGTCCGGTTGTCGGACGGGCAGGCCTGGTAAAGTTTCTGACCATCCGAAAACGGAATGATGTGATCATATTCAGCGTGAATAATCAGGGTCGGCTTTTTAAAGTCTCTGATTTTTTCAAGATTACCAAAGCCCTTTTCTTCTTTAAAACCCAGCGCCGCTATATCGATCCCCAGCAATTGCAGTAAAGGACCGGCATGGGCAAAACCGCTTTCAACGATAAGGGCTCCGACGGCGTCGGGGTATGCCGCTGCCAATTCCAGTACCGAAGCACTGCCCAAAGATCTGCCCATCAGAATGATCGGGCCCCGGAAGTTATTATCGCGCAGCCAGTTGACTACAAATTTAAAAATGACATGACAATCGGCCATCATGGCCGTGACCGTCGGCCTTCCGCCGGAACGGCCGTAGCCACGATAATCCACCGCCAGAAAATTGATGCCCATCTGATTGTAGACGCCTCCCAATTCATCGTAGTCAGCGACAATCTCGCCATTGCCGTGGAAAAAAAGGATGTTGCCGCCGTTCTGTTGCGACATATGAAACCGGGCCCCGATGGCAACATCGTCTGCCACGGGTATCATGATATGCCAGCTGCCGGCCGGGGCGGGTGGCGATCCGGGGGCTGGAATCGATGAACCGGATTCGGCTCTTGGATGAAATAGATACATAAGCACTTCCGGCCGGTCTAAGGCTGAATAGTCATTTTCAGAATTATCGTTCATTTCGTGATCTCCTTCATTTGTGCAGGTAGTAACATTCCCATTAACGAATAACTTCGGTGCCCAAGTACCGCATGGCCCAGGTTGCGATAATGGACCCCGCATACCTTGAGTCTCTTTTATTCATCAACAGGTGATCCGCGTTGTCCAGGGATATAAAGCTTTTGGGGTGGCGTGCCGTTTGAAAAATTTTAGCTGCGTTTTCGATTCCGACCACATCATCAAGGGGCGAATGTAAAATCAATAGGGCCTGTTTCAGATTGCGGATGGTTTCCTGCATCCGAACCGATGCCATATCGTCGAGAAATTGTTTTTTTATCTTAAACGGTCTGCCGGACAGGGCAACCGTCGCTTCTCCCCGCTGCTCGATGATGTCTTTGGAATCACCCAGGGCACGGGAAACATGGCGCGGATCAGCCGGTGCGGCAATGGTAACCACGGCGACGGCTGCGGAGATATGTCCAGCGGCCTGCAGAACCGCCGCCCCGCCCAGAGAGTGGCCGATCAATATCTTCGGTGCCTGATATCTGTCAGACATAAATTCGGCCGCCTTGACCAGGTCGTCTACATTGGATGAAAAATTGGTGTCGGCAAAATCGCCCTCGCTTTCACCCAATCCGGTGAAATCGAAACGCAGGACCGCAATCCCCATCCGGGTCAGCGCCCGGGAGATATTGCTGATGGCCTTGATATTTTTGGAGCAGGTAAAACAATGGGCAAACAGGGCGTAGGCCGCGGGATCCCGGTCGGCCGGCTGGTCGATTCTGGCCGACAGCCTCTGGCCGGCGGCATTGGTGAATTCCATTTTTTTAAATTGCATGGCAGGACCTTGGTTGCTTGAGTTGAAAAGGTAAAAGGATCAAGGTAAAAGGATCAAGGTATAAGGTTTAGGGTATAGGGTATAAGGTTCATGGCGAGATAGCTCAAAGCCTCAAGGCTCAAAGCTGAAAGCTGAAAGCTCAAAGCTAAAAGTTCAATGTTCAATTCTGACTTTGTCCACTATCTTTCCTACCTTCTCACCTTCTCACCTTCTCACCTTCTGACTTTCTCACCATCTCACCTTCTCATCTTCTCACCTTCTCATCTTCCCACCTTCTCACCTTCCCACCTTCTCACCTTCTGACTTTCTCACCTTCCATTTTTCTGTCTTCTGCCATCTGCGCGCTACGGTGCAGCTTGCATAGCGAAGACGGGTCATCCGGCTTCATAATCTACAATTGCCGGGGGCTTGATATGCTTGTCCTCCAGTATAGACAAGGCCGCTTCCAGCACCGCCCGCTGTTTGGGGGGGGCATTCGGGGAATCCAGTGGATAGCCGTGCGGAAATGGCACGGTCAACGCCCGGGGCGGCATTACTTTTTCGGTTGCCATGCGCAACAACTGGATGACGACGGTCGATATCCCCTGACGTTCCAATTCGGCAGCGACCAGACACACGGTCTGGTTGCATATCGGTCAAACGGGGATCAACAGCGCTATATCGACCTGATCCTCAAGCAGTTTGGGCACCACTTGCGGGACAGTCTGCCTTATCAGCCTTCCGGGGGCGGTAACCGATCCCATTATCGATAAATGCCTGTGATTAAGTGATCCTATTATCCCGTCAGCCGTCAGTTCCCTTAAGCGGTCGATGGGAAAGGCCAGGTTCGGGTCCAGACGCAGGCCGGTATGGTCAAAGGCATCGCTGCGGTGGGTTTCTGTCAAATGGGCGACATCGATGTCGGAAGGTATTTCCCGGATGCTCGGATCACCACCGCGAATGGTGTTGTCAAAGGGCCTTTGCCGGGAAGTTACGATACCAGCGCTCGATACCAGCATCAGGTTGCATTCTGCCACGGGCTTTTTCAGCGGTGTCCAGGGTACCGGATCAATGCGCCGCCACTGGTAGGTTTTTAATAATAGTTGATATTTAAGAGAAAATTCGTTTAAATTACCCAATATATATCCTCCACAGCCAGCTTTAGCTCTGCGGCTGACTGAGCTTCTGTGCCAGAATTTAGACATCTGGAGTGCTGGAGTACCGGAGTGTTGGAGTACTGGAGAGAAGGATCCACAATGAGCCTCCAATACCGCTTTATAAAATTCCAAATTCCAAACACCAAATAACAAATAATTCTCAATTTGCAAAAATCAATGACCCAAACAACAGCGGGACATCTGAAATGCCCCTTCTTCTAAAACATAAACGGCTTTTATTTCGAATTTAGGTCATTGGGATTTGTTTGTTATTTGTGATTTGTAATTTGGAATTTATATCCATTTTTTTACTCCACCACTCCAAAACTCCATTACTCCATCACTCCGTCTTTTAATTCCAGATATTCATTTTCCGCTATCTCCGCCATTTTGTATTTTTGCACCTTGCCACTGCCGGTCATGGGAAATTCGGTGACCAATTTATAATGCCGCGGGATTTTGTCAGGCGGCAAATGGGCCCGGATGTGGGCCGCCACTTTATCCAGATCGAGCTGGGTACCACTTTTCAGCTTGATCCAGGCGCCGACTTCCTGACTTTTTTTGATTCCGGCGGTATTGAAGCCGAATACCTGGACTTCTGAAACTTCGGGCAGTGAGTAGATAACTTCCTCAATTTCAACCGGGTATATTTCAACGCCCCGGCGCACGATAACGTCCTTTACCCGGCCGGTTAATTTCAGGTAGCCCTGCTGATCCATGACACCTAGGTCGCCGGTATGAAACCAGTTTTTTTTGTCGATTGCTGCCGCAGTCGCGCCGGGCATTCGATAATATTCTTTCATCAGAAATCCCCGGGTACATAGTTCCCCCTGCCGACCGGTCTCGAGTCTGGCGCCGGTAGCCGGGTCCACTATTTTGACTTCATTGCAGGGCAGGGCGGTTCCGATCGTTGCAACCCGCAATTCGATCGGATCGTGAGGATAGGTCATGGTGATCCAGGACGAGGCTTCCGTAATGCCGTAGGCCACGGTAATGTCGGAAACACCGATATCCTCCACGATTCTTCGCATCAATTCCATCGGGCAGGGGGCACCGCCGATGATACCCTTTGAGAGCGAGCCCCAGTCGCTTTTGCGAAAATTCGGGTGATCGACCAACGCGATCAGCATACTGGGCGACCCGTAGATGGCCGTGCATTTTTCTTGCGGGATGGTTGCCAGAATTCGGGTGGGATCAAACGTCCGGGTCGGCATGATAAGGGCTGCGCCTGAAAAGAATCCCGCCAGCGCAATGCAGGTGTTGCCGAACATATGAAACAGGGGAAAAAACAGGCACAGCCGGTCTGCATCCCTGATGCCCTGGCGTTCGGTGGCGACGATCGATTTATTGATCAGCCCCGAATGGTCCAGCACGACCCCTTTGGGTTTTCCGGTCGTGCCGGAGGTATACATGATTGCAACCGGGTCCCGGGGATGCACGGCTTGGGATGCTGCGGCAAGGGTATCCGGCGACACTGCCGCTCCTGCGGCAGTCAGAGCGGACCAGTGAATCGCGTTCGCCCCGCCGGCCTCCCCGATTGTAAATAAATGCCGCATCGCCGGCAGGTCTTTGCGGATTTGCCCAACCAGAGCCAGCATGTTCTGATCATCCGGACCGCCGGCGATGATGAGACCACAGCACTCCGACTGTTTCAGAATATATTGCAGGGCGTCCCTTGAGGCGCCCGGATCAACCGGAACCGCAATGGCACCGATTTTTGCCAATCCTAGCAAAGCAATCAGCCATTCGGGTTCGTTGGGAGACCATATTGCCACCTTGGCGCCCCGGGTGATCCCATACTCGATAAATCCGGCGGCAACCCGGTCTATTTTTTGCGACAGTTGTTCATAGGTGCAACGAACATCGCGTTCGATGTGAATCAGCGCATCCTGCGGCGCATGGTTTCCGGCAATCTCATCGAACATTTGACTGATGGTACCCTGGAAATACGCCATGTGATCCTCCTCCCAGCCGACTTCTCCATCGAATTTCGGGGCCGTCTCGACCTGCGGCCGAACGACGTCGAGTGCCCCTTTACGGATTCGGTGAATCCTTAACTATATTGTAATTCCCCGGAGCAGTCCAGAAAAATATATTGCCTAAACCAACCAAAACCTTTGTCGGCAGCCTTTCCAATTAGATCCTACATTGTGGCATATTGTGAACCAAATTCATAATTTAAATGGCTTGACATTTAAAACATCCTTCTATATATCTAAATTCTCCTGCCAAGGATTGAAGACCCCCATAGGCGAAATTAGATATAAAAGCGATAAGTGGATCAGATTGAGCGACGATGTCATCATAAAAGTAGAAAACCTCTCACTGGCCTTCGGCGGAGTCCAGGCATTATACAATGTCAGCACCCAATCCCTGAGCGGCGAAATCCTAGCGGTTATCGGACCCAATGGGGCCGGTAAAACCTGCCTGCTAAATTGTATCAGCCGATTTTATACCCCCCAGGAAGGCCGGATCGTTTACAAGGGACAGGACATCGTTCACGTCCATACCCATACCATTGCCAAGATGGGCATTGCACGTACTTTTCAGAATATCGAGCTCTTCAAGGGTATGACCGTCCTGGACAACATCAAGCTCGGCAGGCACACCTTTTTAAAATCCGGGATTTTTTCGGATATGATTTACTGGGGCCGCACCCGTCGTGAAGAGCTTCAACTGCGCCGGGAAATTGAAGAAAAAATAATCGATTTGCTGGAAATCGAGGCCATTCGAAAAAAAGTGGTGGGAACCTTGCCCTACGGACTCCAGAAGCGGGTCGAACTCGCCAGGGCCCTTGCAATGCAGCCGGAGCTGCTGTTACTGGACGAGCCCATGGCCGGCATGAACCTCGAAGAAACCGAAGATATGGCGCGCTTTATCCTCAATGTCAATCAGATGTGGCAGGTGAGCATCATTCTGGTTGAGCATGATATGGGGGTGGTCATGGATATATCCGACCGGGTGTGCGTGCTGGAATTCGGCCAAAAAATCGCCGAGGGAACTCCCCAGGAAGTTCAGCAAAATGACCAGGTCATTCGAGCTTACCTCGGTGAGGATGAAAAGGCGCGGTCGCGATTATAGGTATAAGGTAGAAGGTAAAGGGTGTAAGGTAAAAAGAAAACAACGGCTTTCGGCCTTCGGCGTTCGGCATTCGGCAAGTGGCTAAGTGGCTGTCCTCTGCGGTCGCCGGATTCCTGGGGTGTCGCCGAATTAGTCTTTTCATTGTAATATTGAAATAGACTGAGCAAAGCGATTCCGCCTGGGACTCCCCCTTTCCTAAAGGGGGCCGGGGGGATTTTTGAAATTCTGCGGTTCGTTGTTTTACAAGTTATCGTATCGCATTTGAACAACGGAATATCGAGCGAAGGGAACGTTGCACTGATTATCGATATGAGACCATGAGTCAGCATCAATACCATAACGATAAAACCGCCAAAACCCTGCCGGAGCTGCTGGTCAACAACGCGGCCCGCTTCGGTGATCGACGGGTCGCCTTGCGTGAAAAGGAATTCGGCATCTGGCAGTCCGTCACCTGGCAGCAATACCTGGAGCATGTGCGTGACTTTTCATTGGGGCTGATGGCCCTGGGACTCAATCGCGGAGACACGGTCGGCATTATCGGCGGCAATCGGCCCGAGTGGATTTATGCCGAGTTGGCGGTTCAGGCGGCCGGCGCCATTCCATTCGGTATTTTTCAGGACTCTATTCTCAGCGAAGTGGCTTACATCATCGACCACTCGGAAGCCACTTTGATCGTGGCCGAAGACCAGGAGCAGGTCGATAAAATTCTGGATTTAAAAGACCAACTGCCGCTCATCAAAAAAATCATTTACACCGATCCCAAGGGGTTGTGGGACTATGAAGAAAAGGACCTTCTAGTTGAGTTCAATGAAATCGAGCGTCTCGGGCGTCAGGCGCATCAGGCGGAGCCGGAGCGTTTTCAACACAATGTGCAGGCTATCAACGAAGAGGATTTGGCCATTATCTGCTACACATCCGGCACCACGGGCAATCCCAAAGGAACGCTGCTGACCCATAAAAATATTCTCAGCATGGTGGCTTCGCTGAACTCGGTGGATCCCAAATTGCCGGAGGATCAGTTCTTGTCCTTTATTCCGCTGCCCTGGATCGTGGAACAGACCATGAGCGTCTTTTCCGCCCTGTTTACGGGCTACACGGTCAATTTTCCCGAAGAAGCCGATACCGCCATGGCTGATTTATACGAAATTGCGCCCAGCCTCATCGTGGCCTCGCCGCGCATGTGGGAAGGGATTTCGCGCGAAGTCATGGTTAAACACCTGGACGCCTCCTTTTTTAAAAAATTTGTTTATGATCTATGCCTGCCGATCGGTTACCGCTGGGCGGATTTTAAATTTGAAAAAAAGAATCCACCGCTGGGCTGGAAAATCCTTTACTGGCTGGCCTATGCCGCCATGTTCAGAGCCTTGCGCGATCGTTTGGGATTTTCAAAAGTCAGGTCAGCCATGACCGGCGGTGCGGCCCTCGGACCGGATGTGTTTCGATTTTTTCATGCCCTGGGGGTCAACCTCAAGCAAATCTACGGCCAGACGGAAGTGGCCGGGTATTCCACGATTCATAAAGACGGCGACATCAACTTCGATTCGGTTGGCATACCCGTCCCGCAGGCCGAGGTGACCATTTTCGAACCGGATGCCGAGGGAGTCGGACAGGTCATCTCCCGGGGGCCCGGCCTGTTCCAGGGGTATTTAAAAAATGAGGAAGAAACGCAAAATACCATCGTAGACGGCTGGCTCCATTCGGGTGACGCCGGCTATTTTACCGAAGACGGGCATCTGGTGATCATCGACCGGGTCAAAGACCTGATGCACCTGCAAAGTGGTGCCAAATTTTCACCGATGTTTATCGAAAATAAGCTTAAATTCTGCCCTTACATTGTCGAAGCCGTGGTGCTCGGTCATGAACAGGATTCCGTCACGGCCATGATTTGCATCGATTACAAGCATGTCGGCAAGTGGGCCGAGGAAAACCGGATCAATTATACGACCTATTCGGACCTGGCAGGCAAAAGCGAGGTCTATGATCTGATCGAACGGGAAGTGGTCCGGGTTAATGCGACGCTGCCCGACAAGGCCCGCATTGCGAAATTTTTACTGTTGTACAAGGAACTGGATGCGGATGATGAAGAGTTGACCCGCACCAAAAAAATCCGGCGCAAATTTATCAATCAGAAATACACCAAAGAAATTGCCGCTCTTTACAGCCGGGCCGACCAGCTTCCGATCGAAACCATTATCCGGTACCAGGATGGGAAGACGGCCACCCTGAGAACAAACCTGATCATTCGCACCATGAAACCCGCCGATGAATACGAAGATCTCTTGCACAAGAAAGGTTTCTGGGCCAGGCTTAAAGGAGGGATGTAAGTGCCAAACGAATTCCAAATATTTATGCAGTTTTTAATAACCGGGCTTTCCATGGGCTCGATATACGCCCTGGTCGCCCTGGGGTTTGTACTGATATATAAATCCACCTCCATTCTCAACCTGGCCCAGGGCGAGTTTATGATGGTGGGCGCCTACATCTGCCTTTCCATGACGCTGGATTTCGGGCTGAACTTTTTTGCATCATTTCTGCTGACCATGGTCTTTTCGGTCATCCTGGGGCTGGCCGTCGAACGTCTGGTGCTGCGGCCCCTGATCGGGGAGCCGATCATATCCATCATTATGGTTACCCTCGGTCTAACCTATATCCTGCGCGGCCTGGTCATTATGCTGTGGGGCAACGATATCCGCCAGTTCAATATATTTCCCGAACAGCCCATCGATTTGTGGGGCGTGAAAATCACTTATCTGTACCTGTGGAGCATGGGCATATCCATGGTGCTGCTGACCTTTTTCGCGGTCTTTTTCAAATATGCCCGGACCGGCATTTTTATGCGGGCCGTGGCGGATCACCAAACCGCGGCCCAGAGCATGGGAATTTCAGTGAAACGGGTGTTTGCCATCAGCTGGTGTATTGCAGCAGTAGTCTCTTCCATCGGCGGCATTCTGATCGGCAATATCGGCGGCGTCGGGGTGGAACTCAGCCACCTGGGGCTCAAGGTGCTGCCGGCAGTCATCTTCGGCGGCCTGGACAGCATTCTGGGTGCCATCATCGGTGGCCTGATTGTCGGCATCCTTGAATTTCTCTCGGCCGGCTACCTGGATCCGTATATTCCCGCCATCAACGAAGTTTTTCCGTTTATGGTGATGGTACTGGTTCTGATGATCAAACCCTATGGCTTGTTTGGGATCGAGGAGATTGAACGCGTTTAGACGCGTTACGGGTTACGGGTTGCGGGTTACGCGTTACGGGTTGCGGGTTACGGGTTGCGGGTAACGGGTTGTGGGTTGCGGGGCACGGGATGCGGGTTGCGGGGTACGGGATGCGG
>Ga0209454_1000167_pt1 | contig 40767 bp, 39 predicted proteins | sample WorMetHERISLAND1_2_FD_187400 | JGI IMG/M metagenome (GOLD analysis project Ga0209454, IMG submission 187400) | Marine gutless worms symbiont microbial communities from Max Planck institute for Marine Microbiology, Germany - Olavius geniculatus... | ecosystem: Host-associated > Annelida >... | reverse complement strand
CCCTATTTTAGGGCAATCTGCTTTAAAATTTAAGTGTTTAGTAGTATTTATAGCAAAAAAAATCAAGTAGTATTTTAATTTATCACACTGTTTTTATTGAAAATTTTATGTTTGTGCGCTTGCTCTATAGTTTACTTTCCCGTCATTACGGCAACCTGTTGGAAATCGTTACCCTTGACTTGAAAAAAGTAGGTTGCCCCGCCTTCCAAATCTCCCTTTGGGTCAAAGGTCACCGGAAAACCTAAAATACCCTGGTAATTTTTAATTTTATGCAAATTTTCCACAACCTCCTTGCGGGAAATATCGCCGTCGGCCGCCGCCTGGTCGATGGCCGTCAATAAAATGTTCATGGCCTCGTACGCCGGCGGTCCAAAACCGCTCAGACTTCCGTGGGCGGATTCATATTTCTTGATGTAGTCCGCAGCGGCCGGGATGGCAAATATATCCGGTGCAAAATGATATACATAGGTATCTTCGGCGGCACCCTCGGTGGCTTGAATATAGTCTTTTTTGTCCCGGGCGCCTTCGGATCCGAAAAAGATGGCATCGATCCCGAGCTCTTTGGTTTGGCGGGCACCGATGGCGTTGTCCGGCGCCGTGGTGGCAATAAAGAAAATGACATCCGGCTTGAAGGCTTTGACTTTGGTCAGGACGGCCGAATAGTCTTTGGCACCGCCGACGATGGTCTCCTGTTTGATGTCCGTGATGCCTAATTTTTTAAGGCCTTTGATCGTTTCTTTGGATAGATTCTCACAGTATGCGACTTTCTCGTTGACAATGGCGACCCGTCCGCCTCCCAGTCGTTTTTTAATAAACAAGGCGCAATTCCAGCCGTGGGCATCGTTGCGGGCATTGACCCTGAAAAAATGTTTATAGCCCTGCTCGGTGAGATCGGGCTTGGAAGCGGCGGTGGTGATCGTGGCCAGATCGGCCCTTCCATAGATTTTCAAGGTGGCCTGGGCAATGTGGCTCATGGGGGGACCGACCACGCCGTACATGAGCTTGTCGGCTGCAAATTTATGGGCCACGTTGACGCCCTGGGCCGGATCCATGGCATCGTCGCCCATGATCTGTTTAATCTTGACACCCTGGATGCCGCCTCTGGCGTTCCACTCATCGACGGCGATTTGGGCGGAGTTGTATATCTCAGCGCAGGGTGCGGCTGCATCCCCGGTAAACGCACCGGCGTTGCCGACATGAATGCCGAGTTTGACGTCGGCGGCGTGGCCAAATCCCACAAAACCCAATACCAACAGCATAGATACGATAATTGCAATTGACTTTCTCATCTTGACCTCCTTGTTGTGGTAGTTATGCGTTGACCCTCATGCAGTGTCCCCAATTTATCAGATTCGATTCCAATTCCAATATACCAGCGGTGCCTTTAAGTCAATGACCGACCTTACTCTCAAAATTGTTTCAAATCTTGTTTGATTTGGTGTATAGATACTAGGTTTTCTCCGAGACAAGGCTTGGAAAAAAAGACCCCTGCGTGGCAGCCATAGCGAAGTTCATTGGTATCAGGTTTTCCGCTGCAGGTGGATCAGGTTTCGGGTGTCAGAAAAACGAGGTACTAAGACCTGACACCTGAAATCTTCAGTTGACGAATCTATTGTTATGCGATGATCTGGATTTGAAGAGGATATTAGAATGAAACAGGAGATCCCATCAAACCATGTATAAACTGAAAGTTACCGCGGAAAGAATCGACGGTTATTGCAATCAACCCATCCTGGTGGGGGACAGCTTCATGCTGGACGGCGGCAAGATTATCGTCCCGGACGGCAAACACATCTGCATGTGGGCCCTGCAAAGCATGATGCCGATTTTTCCCCTGCTGCAGCGGGTTCAACCGGAAGCCGGAGATTGGACCGGCAAGTCCGGCCAATTGTTTGTCTGCCCGGACCCCAAAGGTAGGGTGCATTATCGGATCGAAAGGATTAAAAAATCATGATAAGCCTTGATTTGGCCAAATGTTCCGGCTGCAGCCGTTGCGAGGTGCACTGCTCATTTTTTCATTCCGGTAAAATCGGGCGCAGCGGGGCCCGGATCAAGGTCGTCAAAATCGAAGACCTCGGCATTGATTACCCGGTAGTTTGCCAGCAGTGCCGGGAACGCTATTGCACCAAATGTCCGGAAAAGGCCATTGAAGTCGGCTCACTGGGGCAGGTGATCGTTTCGCCGACCCTGTGCACGGTTTGCGGTACCTGTGAGCTAATGTGTCCCATCGGTGCGATCGAGTTGTACGAGGATATTCCGCATGTCTGCGATCTTTGCGGCGGCGACCCGTGTTGTGTCATGGCCTGCACTTTGGGCGCCATCCACTACGACCCGCCTGCAAACGGAGACGTCAGTTTGAAGGAATTCAAAAAAGGCAGCCGCGGGCTCGATCCCGAGCAAAAGCGGCTGCACTACGTCATGCACTGCGCCGAGCAATTGCGGCAAAACTGGTTGGCGGAAAGGAGAGGCTAAATGCTGCACGGTTATGGCGGACATATGCTCCGGGTGGATCTGACTTCCGGGCAGGTAAAGCGTGAAAAATCGGATCCGGACTACATGCTCAGCGTCATCGGGGGCCGCGGTCTGAATTCAACGCGCCTGTATGACGAATTAAAACGCGATGTCGACCCGCTTTCACCGGAGAATCTGCTGCTCATCGGGGTCGGCCCCCTGACCGGCACGCTGATGGCGGCCTCGGCATTCATGACGATTTCCGGCAAGTCGCCTTTGACCGGGATTCTGGGCGATTCCGCCGCCGGGGGGCATTTCGGGGCTGAAGTCAAACAGGCCGGCTACGATCAGCTGGTTATGTCCGGGCGCAGCAAAGAACCCTGCTACCTGTTCATCGCCGATGATCAGGTTGAAATCCGGGACGCCACCCACCTGTGGGGCCGGGATATCTGGCAGACAACGGCTGCCATCCGCCGCGAACTCAACGACAATGCCGTTCAGGTGGCAGCCATCGGCCCGGCCGGCGAAAACCTGGTTAAGTATGCCACTGTGGCCTGCAACAATTCCCGTATGTGCGGCCGGACCGGCATGGGCTGCCTGTTCGGCTCCAAAAACTTAAAAGCCGTGGCCGTCAGGGGCCGGGGACGCCTGACGGTGGCTGATCCACCGGGCTTTCTCGAACTTTGCCGCGAGTTGGATCAGCGGATCATGCTCCACCCGGAATATGAAAAACGCAATGCCCTGGGCTCGACGCTGCTGATGAAAGCCCTAAACGGCATCGGCATATTGCCGACCCGGCATTTCCAGCAGGGTCTGTGCGAATATGTCGACCAGGTCAGCGGGGAAACCCTGGCCAGGGAGCATAAGGTCAAGAATAAATCGTGTTTTAACTGCAACCTGCACTGTTCGCGCTACTACCTGACCAAAGATGTGGAGGCGGAAGGGCCGGAATTTGAAACCCTCTGCAGCTACACCTCCCGCATCGGAAGCGACAACCTGGAGTTTGGCCTGAAAATGAACGCCTATTTAAATCGCATGGGACTGGATTCTCTCAGCTCCGGCGAAACCATCGGCTGGGCCATGGAATGCATTGAAAAAGGGCTGCTGACCAGAGATGATTTCGACGGTCTCGATCTTAGTTGGGGCAATTGCCAGGCAGTGGAACAACTGTTGAATATGATCATTCGCCGCGAAGGCATTGGTGATGCTTTCGCCGAGGGAACCCGCAGCCTGGCCCAACACTTTGGCCGGGGGAGCGAAGAATATGCCTTTCACGTCAAAGGGCTGGATATGATTTGCGGGGATCCGCGCGGTATCAAGGCCTTCGGGTTGACATACGCCATTGCTTCCCGGGGGGGCGACCACTTGCGGGCGGAGCCTTTTTTCGAGTTGACCGAACGCTATGATGAGGCCGAAAAACGCTGGGGCATCCGGGAGATAGCCAACCGCCTGGCAGACAAGGGCAAGGCGGTTCTGGTGGAGCATACCGAGCGTCAGGCCCTGCTCACCGACAGTTTGACCATGTGCAAGAACATCGGCCTGAGCATGGATATTATGGATTTTGAGTTCGCATCGCATCTGCTGTGCGCCGGCACGGGGTTGAATTTTACCCCGGATAAGGTCAATGCCGCTCTCAAAACCGTCATCGATCAGGATCGCAAGATGAACATCGATTTCGGTGTGGACGCCGACCAGGATACCCTGCCCAAGCGCTTTACCAGTGAACCGCTAAAAGCGGGCGCTTCTAAAGGACAGGTTGTACCGGTCAGGCGCATGGTGGCGGAGTACTATAAGATTAAGGGCTGGGATGAGAAAGGGGTACCGCGGGATTGAAGTGGGAAATAGAGGAATTCGGAAGTCGGAATGCGGAAGTGGGAAATAGAGGAATTCGGAAGTGGGAATGCGGAAGTGGGAAATCTTCGATTGCGGAATTCGGATTGCGGATTGCGGATTTAATTGAATTCGGACGTGGGAAAATTCAGGGATTTAGGAATTTAGGAATTCAGGGATTTTAGAGAAAAAAGGGAGCAGCTTAAATCGAACTGCTCCCTTATATTTTTTTGCTTCAATTCGGTAGAAATTCTTCCTACCGAAATCAACCTTGAACCCTGAACCTTGAACCTTTGAACCTCTCCCTAGGTTTCATTCTCAAACTCAAGCAGGGTATGGCCGTAGCGATGTTTTGAATAATCCGCACCGCAGGCGGAAAAGTAGCGTTTCCAGAATTTTTCGATCGAGCGAAATTTTTTGGAATTGGCGGCCGAGGCGCCGGCCACATAGACTTTGACGGTTTGAAGATTGGGTATCAAATCCTGCTTTTTGCGGTCTTTGATAATTTTGCTGGTAAAGGCATCGGTGACCTTCATGCGGTCAAATCTGAATTCCCTCGAATCCTGAATCATGTCGGAAAGAATAACCAGAATTTTCTGCCGCTTTTTCTCGTTGTGAAAGATCCGGTCGGCAATGTTCAAAGAATTAATTATCTCCGTGTGGGGGGTTCCCCGTCTGGTCGAAAGCAGGTATTCGATTGCATTTTTTATCTTTTTTTTGGCTTTGGCGTGATTTTGCTCATAGGTAATGCGGTTGACCCAGATACTTTGTTTAGGGATTTCAGCGTCCACCGCCGGTTTGAAATCGATAAAGGACCGACCCGTGATAGTCCCGATAACAATCCGATCGCCGTCCTGCAGGTTTGCCAGAATTTTATCAAACGCATTGCGATAAACGGTTCGCCGGGCCTTGTTGGTGCTGCCCGACATATCGACGAAAACCGCCATTACCCGGGCCTGCTTTTTATCCTTGCCGAACTTCCAGAAAGAGTCGCTTTTGCCCTCCACCGAGCTCAACGGAATGATGCTGCAGACAGCCATGACAAACACTATTTTTATTATCCACCGTTTCATTGGGTGTTCCTCCTCGAATCCCATTATTTGGGTTATTTTTCCTCTTCGTCTGTTTTGCGTGAGCCTTCTGCCGGCGATCAAGTCTGAGGCTTCTGTTTCGCAATGACTTTACTGCGGGATTAAGCTACTACTTACCGCCTGTTTTCGCACGCATTTGAGTGGTTGCATCCAGCAGTTTTTTTACACTACTGTTGCGACCCTGTTCTTCATAGTCTAGAATTACCTTGTGCTCCTTTTCAAAAGACTTGGGTTTTCCGTGATCGGGACGCAGGCGCTGATTCTCTTTACGATAAAGATAGATGTCTTCCTGGGTTTGCTGATGAATTCGGTTAATTTTTTGCTCCTGCTCCGTAACAATCTTGTTGTGTTTGGCTTCAATAGCCCGCATTTTTTTATTGATCTTATTGGTTTTGCGGTGCTGGTGTTGCAGCAGGGGATCCTTGTCATGGGCAAAATAGGAGCACAATATGGCGGCGGCTAGAATAACCAGGTTCAGGCCGACGAAGGCAACACCCATTATAGAACTGTTGGCGAAACTCACGGCGGCTCCTTCGGTGGCGCTCATATCATTCAGGTACGAGGTGCGAACATACCCGATGGCTACCAGGCCGCCGACCGTCAATACCAGAAGTGCTCCGACAGGAATCAAGTTCTTCCACGCCGGCGTCGATCCCCGTTTGAGGAGAATACCGATGGCGTGGGCGATCCAGGGGATGGCGACGGCCACCCCGATCGCCATGATCCAGGTGAATATCTGGCTTTCACGGAACACGGAAAAGGCGATCGTGTTCATGGGAATTTCACCGAATACCATGAAGATCATCAAGAGGTAGTACTTGCCTCTGGTCAATTCCACATGGGGTTCGGTTCGCCCGATTTTCTTGGCGTGCTCATCATAGTCCTTGGAAATGCGCTCATATTTTTTGAGCAGGGGTTTGTGCTTTCCGGCCAGGATCTCCAATTTAGGCTCGAATTTGGTCATTATCTTGCGCGCTTCATTATTGGCCATGGCCATACACTCTTGCTCAAATTGAGAGAAATTCGGGTCATCGAGGGCCGGAATATTGTTTTTGGCATCGATTTTTGCGTTTTTTCGAACTTCCGCCTTGCTGTACATTCGTTATCTCCTCCCTGTAAAAAAAGATCTGGACAATAGGTTAAAAGCCCAATATGTGCTACCTACTGTAGCGATTAATTCAGCCCGGGGGGGTTGCCTTGCATGTTGACCGTAAAAGTTCGCCCAAGCCAACGGCCGCTGGCCAATTCAGCAGATCAAACACATTTCAAATGATTTTATCGGCATTTAGGTTTTTTCCTTTAGATATTAATTTTTTAACCATCGGACAGTCCCGCTTAAGCTCGGAATTGCTCCGTGGCCCGGCTTTCGTCAGGGGAAGATAGGTAAGTGTCTTAAAATAAAGGGGAGATTTGCTATGGATCAGGTACCTTCAATGCGGCCAACCTGGTCATGGCCGCCGGCCTTTACGCCATGAAAGCGCTCGACCAGCCGGCCATCGATCGAATCAACCAACTTGGTGAACGGTTGAAATCGGGTTTTGAAAAAATTCGAAATTCGAATGTCGAAATCCGAAACAATTTTCAAATACGAATGCCCCAATGTTCAAAACGGTCAAAACCGGATGATAAAAGCAGTGAGCAAAATTGCACAACGCGATTATCGTTATGCACTATATTGGGTCGGAATTGTTTCTGTCATTGGTAATTATGTCATTCGAATTTGTTTCGTGCTTCGTGTTTCGGATTTCGGATTTAAATCGTTGTGCCAGTGGTCTTGCAATTTCGACTGGGCTTCCTGAGTATTGATATGGCGGACAATTGCATTAATTTATATCCGGCTGTAAAAGATAAAAAATAAATATAACATTTCAGACGAGAAACAAACATGGACAAACAGGATCTTTTAGACGGAAAAAGAATTCTCATCGTCGATGATGAACCGGATGTGCTGGATACCCTGGAGGATCTGCTGACCATGTGCCGGATTACCAAAGCCGCCACATTTGAGCAGGCCAGGGCGTTACTGGAGGACCAATATTTCGATATCGCGATTTTAGATATAATGGGTGTACATGGCTATGAATTATTGAAAATATGCAACGAGAAGCGGGTCATCGGCATTATGTTGACCGCTTATGCCATGACACCGGAAGATATCAAACGGTCCTATGAAGGGGGTGCGGCATCTTTTATTCCCAAGGAGAAAATGGCCGAAATCACCACCTATATGACCGATATCTACGAAGCCAGGGAGAAAGGCAAAAGCCTATGGTGGCGCTGGTATGATCGCCTGGCCAACCATTTCGAAAAAAAATTCGGCCCAGACTGGCAAAAGGAACACGGGATCAAAGTCAAGTGAGAACGTAATTATAAATCCTGGAAATTAGTTTAATAATAAGGAATTAGGGTTTTGATGATTCAGGGATATGGGTATTTCGGATTTCGGATTTCGGATTGCGGATTGGAGGAATCGCTACGCTCTATCGATTATAATTGGCAGGAATTCGATACCTGAATTTTGCATGATAATTGGTTACGGATTGCATTTGGTTTTTGGGATTTGGGGGATTCAGGGATTTAGGAATTAAGGAATTGAAGGTAATCTGTCCATTATAACTGATAGAGCGGAGCGATTCCACAAATCCGCAATCCGCAATCTGCAATCAAACATCTCAAAATGTTGACTTATATCAGCAATAATTTACGCAACCTTAGCTACCTATTCATCGATAATATACGTGTATCGGCCATTCGGTGTAAGGAGGAATCTTCCCGTGGATAGATTGCCGTCATCCATCAACTCATCAAGCAGCACAAAATCCTCCACCGGCGCGGTGCCCTCATATATTGAAACTCCGGCATACGGATAGTTGTTCGGTCCTTCCCAGTTAAAGGTGCCCCCCAACGGTGTGGGTTTTGCCCAGGCAGCAGGATCTATGTGTTTGGCCATGTTGGCCTGATCAGGCAGGACGATATGCGAGTCATTCGGATAACCGCCCTGTTCAATTGCATACAGGGTAAACCCTTTTTCAAAATTTACCAAATTGGAGGCCACCTTGGCTACCTGCGCCTTTTTGCGGTATTCAATATAATGGGGGATGGCGATGGAAGCCAGAATACCAATGATTGAAGTGACAAACATCAACTCAACCAAGGCAAAGCCAAGGCAGTCACCCATATCCCAGGAAAATAATTTTTTCTGAAATTTTAATCTTTTAGAATTCGGTTTTTTCATATGCTTTCCCCCTAGTATTGACATGTCCGATCCTTGTTTTGCTGCGGTACTCAAAATTTTGCAATAAATATGCCTAAAAAGGGGATTTTATACAAAAATTCTTTTATATCAGTCAGTTGTACGTACAATGGAATAATTATGTAAATGAGGCAGGACGAAAAATGGATGTTTAGTGACCTGATTTGTCAAAAAGAGGGTAAGGCACGAAACGTATTCGAATCCATTACATGGTAGTAGTGGTCCCGAGAGAAACCTTCGCTTCTAATATTGTACTGCCGGAAAAACGGTACTAAAATCCCGGTCTATACCGAATATTTGACTTGAATTTCGGGGAAATCCTCAGCCTGCGGTCATTCGTGGATCATGCTTGCCGCCAACATGACAATAATTGCAAATGCACTGACAAAAATCAGCACTTTAACAGGCCGAATGGACACAAATTCTCTTTCACAATTCATGCATCGAAGATATCTACTGCCCACCACCAGACGCATCCACCACCGGCGCCTTTCTCTCCAAAAATCAGTTTCGCTGCAACGCGGGCATTTTGTATCAAAGACAATGATAGGCATTTTGGGTTTTAATTTCACTTTAGTTGATTAAGGCTCGAATATGGCCCCGCAAGTAAGGCCGTATTGCTCTGGACATATATACTGTCAAAGTCCAACGTGGTGTTCTTGCCGGATAAACAGAAGCATTCGACGAAGGCGGCGCACCATAATTTCCCGAGACCGATGCGTCGCTTTGCTATAGCGAAGCACTCCGCGCAAAAGGCATACTGCTATTATTTCATACCGACTGGTAATCATACGCTGCAAGGCCTTAGGTCGAATTTCGATTTTAATTCTTGGCGTGTGTTAAGGATTTATGTCCGGCTGAGTATCTATGAAAATCGGGCACTCCCTAACACGATCGACTGGCAATCGGTCTATTTGTTTCAAAATCGGATTTGCTGGTGCAGCCAAGGTTGTCTGTCTGCAGGCAATGAGCACAACTATTGAAGTAATGTAAATCTGAACGAGTCATCACATTAATAGTGATTCAGATCTTCATGTTTGTTAAGGATTGTTGAAAAATGACTAGAGTATAAAGCTAAATATTTAGATACTCAATACATATAGTCAAGTCAAGAAATAATTTAAGAAGATAAAATTATATTTCTAAAATTTACAGTAATTTACATTAATTTATATGGTTTGACAGGAATGTTTATATTTTTACTTTATTTAACTATATTAGACTTTATTTTATCTTTTTTTACAATTACGCACTCTAATTTTTCAGACTGCGTCCTGGATCCGCCTTCAAAAAAATACTTCTTCATTTAACGATAACGAAGGGACAGATTGAGGTGCTAGCCGTGAGAGGATAACCGGGAGGATTTGCGATCACGATACGGGTCTTCCGATGGTAATTTTTTCACGTTAAGCAAATTTTTTGAGCGGATAAATTTTACACAGCAAGGGTCCAAAGGTGACCGCACCGGTTGCCGGGTCGCAAAACGCTTCACTATCCGGCGTAAGGACGTTGACGTTTGATTGGAATACTCCGAACAAGGTTGGATCTTCGCCGATTTCCTCGGGAAACCACCAACCGTGCTGGGACTCCACCATTCTTAGGGCAATCCGGGAGGTCAGTTTGGCTTTCTGTTTGATTTTGCCGCGCGGTGTTTCGATGACCAGCCATTCACCGTCTCCGATGCCCTGCTGGCGCGCGGTTTCGGGATTGATCTCCGCGATTGGGTGGGGATGCAGCTTTCGCAGTGCGCGGATCTGCCGGTGCTCGGAATGGTGCATGGGCCGAAACCGGGCTCCGGTGATGAGAATAAAGGGATACTGTCTGGCCAGTTCCGGCTGGCTGACCGGAGTTTCCGGGGGCTCTTCGTAGTATGGCAGGGGGTCATAGCCTAGCTTTTCGAGGATGGTCGAATAAAGCTCGACTTTGCCCGTCGGCGTGGCAAAGCCCTTTGGCTGGCCGGTTGCCGGGTCAAGCGTTGCATATCTTTTTTCAACCGTCGGTGAAGACCACCAGCGTTGTTTTCTGGCAAAATCCTGCGAATTTTCCAGGTTCAGCTCCTCGAGCAGTGGTTCCAGACACCAGTCCCATTCTTTATCCAGGGACTCACGCCAGTAATTCTCCTGGCCCAGCCTGAGCCCCAGGCCGCGGTATAACTCAAAATCGGTGCGACGCTCATGCAGGGGGGCGACGACCCGCTCACCGATGGCGGCGGCACTGCCGCTGCCCTGGAACGTCTGGGTATAAAGCTGGGGATGCTCCAGCCAGTTGGTAATCGGAAAGACATAATCCGCCAGCATGGCCGACGGGGTCATCCATTGTTCGGCAACCACGAAAAGCTCCAGGCGGCTGCTTTTCAGGGCGCGATAAATGCGTTTGGTGTTCGGGTAGGCGACCAGGGGATTGCAGGCACCGCAAATCAAACCTCTGACCGGGTAGGGTCGGCCTTCCAGGATGGCGGTCCAGATGGCCGGCTCATGACAACCCGGCAGAAATCCGGCCGACAACCCTTTGCCGTACCAATAAGGCTTGGCGTATTCTTCAACCATCTCATAACCGGGAAAACACCACAGCTTATGCGCTTCTGCGCCCAGCTGCTTTTGGCGCTGCCCGACGGGCAGCATGTGCATGTACTCGAGCATCGCCCCATAGTTGGCTTTCTCGCAGGGGCCGGCCAGCATATCGCCGCCGGTGACATCGAGGTTGCCCGTTATGGCTCTGAGGGCGCATTTGGCATGGGTGATGCCGGTTACGTTGCGCCCCTGCATGTCGGATTTAACCCCCCAGATGATGGAAGCCGGTTTGCTGGCGGCGTATAGCCGGGCCGATGCCACGATCTGTTCGGCGGGCAGGCGGGTAATTTCGGCCACCACGGCCGGGGTGTAACTTTTGGCGCGCTGCTTTAGTGCTTCGAATCCATGGCACCAGCGGTCGACAAAATCTTTATCATACAGGTTTTCTTCAATAATGACGTGGATCCAACCCAAGGCCAGCGCGGCATCGGTTCCCGGTCGCAATTTTAACCAGTGGTCCGCCAGCCGGCCGGTGGTCTCCGAATACTTGGGATCGATGATGATATATTTGGTGCCCTTGCGTTTGGCGTTGGTGTGCTGCGGAAAAATACAGGCAAAAGATTCAGCCGGGTTGCCGCCCCATATCACGGCGCATTTGCAAGGCTGTTTCACGGCCCGGCTGGCACCGGCGCCATAGATCGCGGCATGAATCTGGCGGCTGACCACGGAACACCACTGGCCGGCATTGGCATGATTGGGGCTGCCGAACAGGTTCATGAATCTCACTTTAAACAGCTCCGAAAACCCGCGGCCGGTGCCGCCGACCGAGGCCACGGCTTCGGCGCCGCTTTGGGACCTGATCTGATCCAGTCTCTCGGCCACTTCGTCCAGAGCCTCCTGCCAGGAAATTTTTTGCCATTTCCCGGCCCCCCGCGCGCCCATTCGTTTCAGCGGATAATTGAGACGATCCTCGTGGTAAAGGTGCTCGACAAAGGCTTTGGAGCGCTCACAGATCCAGCCCTGGTTGACCGGATGCCCCGGTTCACCCTTCAGCCCGGTTACGCGGCCGTCTTCAATGGTCGCCAGCACACCGGCCTGGAGCCAGCAGCCAAAGCAGACGGCGCGTTTGACTATGGTATTCTGATCGTTCTGCATGTCGTCGCCCTCCGGAAAAATAGAAGGTTGAAATATTGGCAAAATGGGTTACGGAAGACTGGTTTGCGGGGTGAATGGAATAATCGTCTCAACAATAAAACTTAACAAACACTTGTATGCTATTATATGGGCAATGTCAATTGGTTCGCTTCACCGGGTTTTCCTAAGCAAATGGGGGGCTTTAAGAGTGGAAGTGTTGGCAAGATAGGGAGCGGCAGACGCATGCGTTGATGGCATCGGTTGGATTGGGTTCCAAAATGGATGCTTGTCACCAAATTCGAACTTTTTGCCGCTGCAATTCGCCCTGTACTTTAGTGATGTCTACCCCGGCGGTCGATGTGGCCTCTTTTACCGACACCGCCGCGGCCACGCCCGCGCCCTGGCCGGTTACCGTGCAGGCCATCATGTTGCGCATGGCACTGTGGGAGATTTTATCTCCGGCCACGCAGCGGCCGGCCACGAGCAGATTGTCAACAACCTCGGGCACCAGGCAGCCGTAGGGCACCTGAAAATAGCGTCCCGTGGTGGGCAGAATCAGCACATTGTACCCGTCCAGAAACTCGGGAAAGATGCCGATGGAATCTTCGAAACGCGCCTGGCTTTTCACATCGTTTTCGGTCAGGGAATACCGGCCGATGATTTTGCGGGAATCCCGGCAACCCAGGGTCATGCCGAAGTTGCGCAGCTTGGCGTTTTCAAATCCCGGCACCACCGCCCGCAGAGCTTCCAGGGCGTAGAGTGTATCCCGGCGGCCCTGCATTTCGGCTTGGGTCAGGTCTCTGACATCGGTGCAATCGTAGCCTCTCATATGCACGAGGTTGAGATTCGTCGCTTCACCGGCGTCGCTCAGGGCCGACCATGAGCCGCTGATGGTGTCGAGTCTTTTCGGCATCAGGCCCAGCTCTTTGGCCTTTTCAAACTCTTTGCCAAGGTAGGGGCTCGGCAATTGATCTTCTTTGCCCGTAGTTACCTTGTCCCAGGTCCGTCCCCAATCCGCATAGGTGGCGGTATACTTCCGGGTGTACTGCAAAAAGTTTTCTTTGTCGATTCCGGCACAACTGAACACGGTCGTTACGCCCATCATTTCTTCGCGCGCCGTTTTGCGATAAGGGGCACCGGCCAGATGGGCGATATCGGCATCGCCGGTGCAATCGATGACGCGTTTGGCCAAAATGGCGTTGCGCCCGGATTTGCTTTCCGCAATCACGCCTTTTATGACATTGCCTTCCATGATAACTTCAGTCGCAAAGGAATGCAGATACGGACGCACCCCGGCTTCCGTGACGAGGTGGTCCGCCACGATTTTAAAAAAATCAGCGTCCAGGCACTCACTGTCGTTGTAGGGCCATTTAATGGTGCCGCCCATCTTGGCGGCTAATTTCTCCATTTCAACGCCGATGCCCTCGGAATCGACCGTGCCTTCGTAGCGATACCAGGCAATGGTTTCCATGCCCACCGTGGTGATGACGCCGCCGAAACAGCCGAAACGCTCCAGCAAAATCGTATCGGCACCGGCGCGCCTGGCGGACAGCGCCGCCGAGAGTCCGGCGGGCCCGCCGCCGATGACGAGAACGTCACAGGTATCGAGGACCGGGATGTGCCGCTGCGGTTCAATAATTTGCTTGGTTTCCTGATCAATAAACGGGTACGCGGCGTTTCGCTGGTGATCCATTTCTTGGGAGGGATTTTTGCGGTCGGCGGCCGAGCGTTGGCCGGCCCAGCGCTCGACCATGCGATTGGCACGCTCCTCATAGGGATTATGTTTTTCATTCATTGCTTATGATCCAATCTTCCAGCTAGTGGCATAGCTTTTTCAGGGAGTTCATCGTACAGCAGGTATTCAGTTCGAATGGTCAAGGGGTCATACGCCTGCGGCCGTTTTGAAGCTGCTCTCTAACAACAAAAATTAACATAATCCTGAAATTTCAAAGATCAATCCCCAACCATTAGAGCATCATTTCGGGCAGCCACAAGGCCAGCTGCGGGAAAAGCATGGTCAGGATCAGTACAAGCAATTGAATCATTACAAAGGGCGGGACGGAGCGCCATATATCCTGGGTGTGTATTTCCGCCGGGGCCACACCTTTCATTAAAATCAAGGCCCAGCCGAAAGGAGGCGTCAGATAGGCCACCTGCATGTTCAGTATGAAAACAATGGCAAACCAGATGGGATCAAATCCCAGGTACACGGCGATTGGAATAAAAATCGGGGCACAGATCGTCAATACGGCATAATCATCCATAAACATACCGAATACGAGCAGGATACATTGCATGGTCAAAAGGACAAACCATCGATTAACCGCCAGGTTCTCAACGATTTCCATGACCATATCCTGGGCACCGGCACTGGTATATACGACGCCGAACAAGGTGGCAGTAACCAGAATCCATAAAGCCATGCCGCTTATTTTCATGGTCTCGAGACACGAATCGGTAATGACTTTGAAATTCAACCGGCCGTAAATGATGCAGACAATGCAGGCGCCGAAAGCTCCCACACCGGCCGCTTCGCTGGGTGTGGCGATACCCAGAAAGATAGACCCCAATACCAGCACAACCAGCAGTGATGGTAGAACAATATCTTTGAGTGAAGACATCCTGGCCTTCCAGGTAATTTGGCCTTCAGACCGGGGGGCCAGTTCCGGTTGAAGATGGCATCTTATGCTTATATATATGACATACAGGCTGGCGGTGATAAATCCGGGAATCGCCCCGCCAAAAAAAATCTTGCCAATGGATATGCGGGAGATATAAGCAAATATGATCATAATAATGCTGGGTGGAATAATCTCTCCCAGAACCCCACCCGCCATAACACTTCCCAGTGCCAGTGATTTATTGTATTTTATTTTAAGCATCGCCGGGACGGCGATAAGTCCCATGGTGAGAATACCCGGACCGAACCCGCCGCACATGGCCAGCGCCACGCACACCCCGACGGATACGATGGCCAAACCGCCTCTGATACCGGCAAGCCAGACGTTTAGGGCCTTGAACAGGCGATCGGAGATGCCGGAGTGAATCAGGAAATTTCCCATCAACAGAAACAGGGGAATGGTAATCAATCCGGGATCGGTTATCTGGCGATAGGTCGTTGTAGCAATAATATACAGGCCGTTAGCGCCGTCGAGTAGGAAAGTAATCAGCACACTGATTCCGCCCAGGGCGAAAACGACCGGAACTCCCATAGCCAGGAGGAAAAGAAGCCCGCTAAACAATAGTGCCGTTGTCAACTCAATGCTCATCAGTCTTTGCCTCTCCTGAAATAAGCGATGCCCTGCAGCAGAAACAGAAAGGCCACGACCGGTATGAGCAGCTTGAACGGATAAAGTGGGATCCGAAATGCTCCCGCGGCCTTTTCATTGTTCATCAACGAATTCCAGCCCATCCAGGATGACTGCCAGATCAAAACACTCAGAAAAGCCGTCATGGCGGTCAGTGAAATCCATCGGGCGACTTTTTTTATTCTAGCCGGGAAATGGTCGTAAAAAATTTCGATCCGAATATGCTCACCCTTAAACAAGGTATAAACCCCGGCGAATAGAATAAATACGCCGAACAGCAACCGGTTGGTGAGCCAGCCCCAGAGAAGGGGGCGATTGAACACATACCTGGCGGTCACATCGATGGTGGTAATGAGCATAATGATAAATACCAGATAGCAGGTAATTTTGGCTGACTTCTCGACGATCTTGTCGATCCAGCCGAAGAAAACATCAACTGGTTTTGACATTTGACCTGACCCTTAGCGCGGATGGTAGGGAAAATCCCATAAATTAAATAAACGGGAGAGCCATCAACAGCCCTCCCGCCAGGTGATAGATTAGATATGAACTGCTTGCCTGTTATGGTTCAGCAGCAATTTACTTCAATGTTTTTCTCCAGTTCTTTATAATTTCGATGGCCTCTGCGGCAGCGGGATCGCGTTGCCCGATTTGATCCCAAAGTTTAAGGGCGGCCGCCTCATGTTTGGCATCACAGGCTTCATCGAGCGGGCTGTTGATCACGGTACCCGCTTTTACCATGTCTTCGACCTTTTTCAATTCGCCATCGTAAATCTTGTTCAGCTTGTTGAAGTAATCTTCGGCAGCGTCGGCCAATACTTTTTTGAGATCATCGGACAGAGAATCCCAGGTCTTCTGATTGACCAGAATTTGTCCCACAACCACATCGTTTTGTCCTCCCAGCAGACGGTATGGTGCAACCTCCTGCCAGTTGAGCCCTGTGATGGCGCTCACGTCCCACTGAGATGCATCGATGGTGCCGAGCTTAAGTCCCATATAGGCTTCCATGCCGCTAATGTACGTACCTCTGGCGCCCAGCATATTGTAATAATCGGCCCAGGAACCTTCGACCCTGAATTTCAGACCTTTCATGTCGTCGCAGGTCGTGATCTTTTTAGTAGACATGGTAAATATGGGACCGTAAGAGTGAACATCCAGCCAGTATAGACCCTGCTTGGCGTATTCCCTGCGCAACAAATCCACGTAGCCGGAATTAAAAAAGAAATCCCGAATCGTCTTGCCGGCTTCATAAACATCCGGTTCACCGGGAAGGTTGTATGCATAGGGCAGGCCGAATTCCACTTCGCCGACCCCGACAATTCCTCCCCACATCGCCGCAACCGCGTGCAGCATATCCAGGGTTCCTTTTTGAGTCGCCTCGAACAATTGTTCGGCCGGGACCAACTCCGGATCTGCAAATACCTGGATCCTTATTTGGCCGTTGCTGAGTTTATTAGCCGTTTGTGCAAAATCTTTTAATAATTCCATGGAAAGATCGCCGCGGGGATAGGCGGATTGGATTTTTAGGCGGTAGGTCTTGCCAACTGCGTCGGCCGTCAGGTAGCCCATTGGCAAGGTGGTAATGAAAACAGCAACCAGCACGACAGTCATCAACATTGATATCCGTTTCACTTTCGATTTCCTCCTTTTTTTAAATATTAGCGGATTTCCCTCCAGTTAATCCTCGCTGTGTATCACCTCCTTTGTGAAACCGGAATAATTCCTATGATTTGTAGGCACAGTATTAATGTTGCTTTGATGAAAGCCTATTATTTTAAGCCTTGCGTAATTGCTGATTTAAATTCAGAGTTTCAAGACACGTTTAATATAGAAGTGGCTGCTATGTCAACCTGGAAGTCAGATAAGAGCCGATAACGGCCTCCGCTTCGATTTCCACCAGGTGATCGGGCCGGGCGAGAGCCTTGACCTCGGCCATGGTGATCACCGGCCGGATATCTTTGAACCACTCCGAATAGGCCCGGATGTACTCCTGGCCGCGGCTGATATCGGTGACATAAAAGCGGACGCGGACGACGTGGGACATTTTGGCGCCGGCCCGCTTTAACACATCTTCGATTTTTTGCAGAATAATTTTAGTTTGGAGGTAAGCGTCCCCGACCCCCTCAACTTCGCCTTTGGAATTGGTGGTGGTGGTGCCGCCGACGAAAACCAGGTTGCCGACTTTGACAGCGCGACTATAGCCGGCCTTGTCTTCAAACGGAGCTCCCGATGAATAGTTTTCACGCTTTAAGAGCGCCATGCCAATTCTCCTAAATTCCTAAATTCCTGTTCCATGTTATTCAGCAAGGTCTCCATCAGCCAATAAGTGTCCGGAATTTCTTCCGTGCGGTCCAGCACCGCTTCACCGCTGCCGACGTACAGATCCGGCACCCAATCCCGGCTGTGTTCGCCGGCATAATACCTGACCATTTCCCGGGTGTATTCCGGGTGAAATTGAAGGCCCACCGCCGGCTGTTCGTTGGATACGAAGGCCTGGTTTTCGGTCGGCGGGCTCGACGCCAGCCCGGTGCAATCGGCGGGCAGGGTAAAATGGTCGCTGTGCCAGTGAAAAGTAACGAATGATGCCGGCACATTGCGGAAAAGAAAAGAATCACGGCCCTGCCGGTTCAATGATACCTCGTGCCAGCCGATTTCTTTGTGCTGATTGGGGAATATTTTGCCGCCTAAAGCCTCCGCCAGCAGCTGGGCCCCGAAACAGATGCCCAGAAACAGTTTGCCTTGGGCCAGGGTCTCAGCCACGAAGGCCTTTTCTTCCGGCAGCCAGGAATTTCCCTGATTGTCCCAGGCGTTTTGCGAGCCGCCCATCACCATCAACCAGTCGAATGAATCGATCGAGGGCAGCGCTTCGTTGTTGCAGACGTAAACCTGGTTGACCTGGTGCCCTTTTTCAGCAGCCCAGAAGGAAATATTGGTACGGGAGAAATCTTCGGGATCATGTTCGATTAGTTGGATTCTCATCAGTCGCTCCCATAGCGGTAGCGCAGGTCGTCGGCCATGACGCAGCGTCGAATGCGGGTAAACGTACGGGGCCGGGTGTGCCCTTCGCCGTTGGTGGCAATATGAAACGACACATAGCCTTCGCCGGTAACGCCGACCCCGCCGAGGCCGCAGGCCCCGTTTTTGACAAAAGAGGCGCAGCTGGCCTTGGCGGCCATTTTGCGGATGTTGTTTAAATTATTGGAGTGGATCGCCATGGTATGGCCGAAATTCTGTTCGGCCGCCAGGGCCCATTCAATGGCCTGATCCACGTTGGGGCAGCGCACCAGGGGCAATATCGGCATGATTTGTTCGGTCCACACCAGCGGATGATTCCGATCGGTTTCCAGGATGGCAATCTGAACTTCCGGACCCACTGCCAATCCGATGGACTGCAATATATGCTGGGGGGTTTTGCCGATTAGATCCATATTGATCACACTCGGCTGGCCGGGTGCTTTGACTTCCTTGAAAATGTGTTTGACCAGTTCTTTACCCTGGGATACGCTGATCTCGTAAGCACCGCTTTTTTTCAATGCTTCTTTTAGTCGGTCTGCCACGGATTCTACGACGAAAATTTCCTTTTCGCTGGCACAGGCAATGCAGTTGGAAAAACCGGCACCCTGAATGATGCATTGGGCGGCCCGCTCCAGATCAGCGGTTTCATCCACGACCACCGGGGGGTTGCCGGGGCCGCCGGCAATCACGCGTTTGCCGGTTTTGGTGGCAAAATCGACGACCCCGTGACCGCCGGTGACGGCGATCATCCCGACATCAGGATGGGTCATGAGCTGCTGGGCCGATGGAACCGAGGGTTCTTTCAGGCAGCAGAGGCAATTGCCCGGTCCGCCGGCTGCAACCATGGCCCGGTTCAGATCACGGATAACCCGGGCCGACACATTTTTGGTTTTGGGATGGGGATTGACCACCACGGCATTTCCGCCGGAGATCATCATGATGGCATTGAACAGGATGCTGGGCGCGGCATTGGTCACCGGGTGAACGGATGCGATGACGCCTACCGGGATTCTTTCGATAATGGTAACCCCTTTGTCGCCGGCATAGACCTCGGGAACCAGGTCTTCCATCCCCAGGACTTCGCAGGATGAAAGGTTTTTGGCTACATTATCATCGCGTTTGCCGAGTTCGGTTTCTTCAAATTCCAGACGACCGTATTCGGCAGCATTGTTGCGTCCGGTATCGCGAATGGCCTGGATGACTTTGCGACGAGTCTCGAGCGATAAGTTCAACAATTGCTTTTGAGCCGCCACGGCGGCCGGGATGCAGTCATCCATGTTTTGAAAGACCCCGGATGTGGTATTATCCGTGCGGATTTTACGATCGATCGACGGGTCTGACGGTGGTGTTTCATCGGACAATCTTTGGACCACGGCATCCACGATTTTATTTACCAGCTTGTCATCCAATTGCATATTGTGCTCCTCATGTGAAATGACGAATGTCGAATGACGAATGGTGGAATCGCTCCGCTCAGTCAATTTAAAATAGACCTTTCGACAAAGAAGCTCAAGACAAGCCGATCGACGAAAAGCTCACGACAAGCAGAATACATCATTCGATGTTCGATTTTGGACGTTCGATGTTCGACGTTCATTCGTTTCTTTTCCGATCACATTGGACGCTTGCGACCGGCGGCAGCGCTCTTAATCGCCTTCATCTTTTACTAACCGATCAAATCAAAAGAACAGAGCGCAGCGATTCCACCAATCTTCAATCTTCAATCTTCACTCTTCAATTCCTATCTTGTCTCAGCCGTTCGAATGATTGAAATAGTCTACTTTCAGCGGATCATATTCCTGCAACTCCTCTTGACCGGTGGTGTAGAAATCGCGGCGTCGACGGGCGCCGTCTTCAATCTGTGACAGGCGTCGGGCGGTGGCTTCCCGGTCAATGTAAGCGATTTCATGGATCAGGGCCCCCAGAAACGTGATGATATGCGAAAACGGATCAATAAATGAAAAACCGTCCATATCAATGATGACAAAGTGGTCCGCCAGGGGCACAACCGGAGATTTTAAAGAGTCGCTGATGCAGACAACGGTTGCCTGACACTTTTTGGTGTACTCCACCAGTTCGATGGTGCGCTGGGGATACCTGGGAAAAGCGATGGCCAATACCAGCAGCGAGTCGCCCTGCAATGATATCGCGTCCAGATTGTCCCCGGAATAGGCGGTATCGATAATGACCCCTTCTTTGATTTTTTTCAGCAGATAGCCGAAGTAATAGGCCAGCGTGGCCGAGGCTTTATATCCCGCAACCAGGATCGATTGGGCCGCATGGATCATTTGGGCCAATTTTCGGATTTCCGCTTCGGAAACGGACTGCGCCATATTCTCCAGGTTCGCAATAGTATTCTGACGATAGGCTTCCAGGACCGAGTTGTTGCCGATTTCCCTACTGGACTTTATCAGACGCTCGACACTGGTCAGCTCAATGCGCAGAAGCCTTTTAAGATAGTGTTCGAACTCACCGTATCCGCTGAAGCCCAGGTCCATGACGAAGCGGGTGATGGTCGGTTCACTGACCTGGCACTTCTGTGCGATTTCTTTTGCGCTCATCAGAAACAGCCGCTTATAATCTTCCATCATAAAATCGGCCACCCGCCGTTTTTTGGGCGAGAGCGTCGGCCTGAGGCGGATAATCTGTTCGAAGAGCTCTTTTTTGACCGTTTCGTACATTATAAAAAAAATAGAATTTTTTTTATGTTAAAAATAATTTAGGCTGTTTGATTACCTTAATCGAATAGTTTAACGCAGCATTTTGCATTTAATAAAGTTGATAGAATTCCTTAATTCGTCATTCGTCATTCGACATTTGTCATTTCAGTGCTCCCGCCCGTCCAGCGATCCCAGGGCAGTCTCGGCCGCGTATTTGGCGGCCTGGATGTCGGATGTGGTCCCGGCCAGGTAGACCCGGCCGCTGGCGCCGTAAACACTGACATGATTAATCGTGATGTCGGCGGCTTTTTCGGCCTCGTTGGCGGCATAGCCGGCGTATCCGGCCGGCACGACTTCCAGGACATAAAGGGTGTCATCGCTCAGCGACATGCTGGCGGCCCGAAATCGATTGACGATTTGACTCATATAGGGATTCAGCCGTTCGATGGTCTCCGTCGATAGAATTTTGGGCTTGAGCCGATCGTTCTCCCGGCAGCCCAGAAAATCCAGAATAACCTGTCCGGCCTCCTGGACATCGGCCGGATCGTCGGCATGCACCTCGAGCATGCCGAAGGATCTTTCCACCACCAAGGCGCCGGGGCGTACATTGGATTTTTTCATCACGGCATCCGTTATGGTGTTTATCTCCATGCCCGGTGCAATTTCGAGAAACAAGGCTGCCTGTCCGGTAACCGGATAATAGCCCCGGGAAGCCGAGCCGATATAGGACACCATTTGCCGCTGCAGCTGGTCAATGAATGCAAATGCTCTGAGGTCTACCATATATTCTTTCCCTGCTTTGATTATTTTGAAAATGCCTAATCCGGACTAGCCGGAATTGAAGATTGAAGACTGAAGATTGAAGATTCATTGATGTCGCTTCGCTCCGTCTTATTTATAATTCTATGAACGGCCTAAAACCAATGTATGCGCAGTGAGTTAACGCAATTTGCATAAAAACGACAGAATTCCACAATTCTTCAATCTTCAATCTTCAATCTTCATTCCCATCATATGCTTTTCAGCCATTCCCGCTTGTTGGGGCAGACCGCCGTTACGGTGGTGCAGGCCGCATTGCCCTGGCACGAGCACTCGTGATCCGATCCGTTTTGAAAACGGCCATAGCAAAAATCATTGATCGGAATGGATGTTTTACAATCCAGTATCAATTCGGCCATCAGCCGGCCGATGACCGGGGCCAATCCAAACCCATGCCCGCTGAATCCGGTGGCGAATACGAACCCGGGGACTTCCTGGGTAAAGCCCAGCACCGGAATGGCATCCGACATCTGGGCGATGAGGCCCGACCACATCCGGATGACGTTGAGCTCTTTGAGCACCGGGAAAAAGTCGATGACCATCTGGGAGATGGCCGGACCGATGTAGTGGAACAGCGGTTTGCCTTCGCGGTAGATGAATTGCTCGGTCCCCACGAATCCCCCCCAGAAAAAGGAACCGTGGACGGTCTGCCGGCCGTAAAACAGTCCCTTGGCATGTCCGACCATTTGCTTGAAGAGGGGCGGATAGGCTTCAGTGATCAGGGCCTCGGAAAAGATCGGCCGCAACGGCAGGTCCAGTCCAACCATGTTGGCCACTTTGCGGCCGGCGATCCCGGCTGCATCGACCACTAGATCGGTTTCAAAAACATTTTTATCGGTCACGACAGCCGTGACCCGGCCCTTCTGCAATCGGATTTGTTGGGCTTCTTCGTGGGTGAAAAACCGTGCGCCCAGGCTTTTGGCTTTCAAAAAAAAGGCATAGGTTACCAGAAAAGGATTGGCATGTCCGTCCGTCGGGCAAAAGCTGGCGCCGATTACCTTTTCACCCACGTGGGGATTGACTTCCAGCACCTGCTTGCGGTCCAGCATCTCCAGGTGCAGTCCCACGTTTTGCTGATTTTTAACGGCCTGCCGCATGGTCTCGAGTTCTTCTTCCGTCGTACAGAGCCGCAGATTTCCCTCCCGCACATATTCGACATCCATGCCCAGTTCTTCGTGCAACTGGCCGTAAATCTGAATACTTTCCATGGCCAGCGGCATTTCCTTCAAATTCCTGGCTGACTGCCGTACACCGCCGCCATTGCTGCCGGAGGCCTCGCCGCCGATGTCCGATTTTTCGATGACAACCGGCTTTAACCCGGCCCTGGCCAAATTATAGGCAATGGCGCAACCCATGACGCCGCCGCCGATGATGACTGTATCTGCTTTGATCGGCATCTTAACTCCTAAAAAGAATGACTAATGAATAATGACTAATGAAAAATGGTGGATCGCATCGATTTTATAATTTAGTAAAAGTCGGAGCGAAGCGACTTCCATCATTAGTCATTATTCAATATACATTTTTCATTTGTTTTTCTAGCTATTCGCAAACACCCCCAACCGCAGCGGCCTGACCGGTCCCCGGGCGGTGGTGGGATCGATATCCGCGGCACTGAGGCCAAGTTCTTCGGTCAGAATGCGGGCCACCAGTTGCTGGCAGGTCTGCCCCTGACACAGTCCCATGCCGGCCCGGGTAACGCGTTTGACACCGTTTAAGGTTTGCATACCGTTGCGAATGGCATCTTTGATTTCTCGCCGGGTGATTTCCTCGCAACGGCAAATCACCAGATCGTCGGGATCTGCTTCCGAATCGGCTGCGGCCGAGGTTTCAACCGGCTTTGCCGGTTCCCTGCTGCCGGATTGTTCTCCTTTGAGTTCTTTAAAACGCTTCAGTACCAGACTGACTATTTCTTCAAGTTCGGCCTCTGATATTTCAGCCGCATCTGCCGGGGCCGCCTCCGGCTCTACTATTTCCGCCGGGGGGGTGGCCCGGGTCCGGTGCTGCGCTTTTCTAACCGATCGGGATGTTTTATCGCCGGTTGTCGTGCGGCCGGCCGGGGAGGGCGCCGAGGTGCCGGGGGCCACGGTTTTGATCCGGATTTTTTTCTCTTTGATCAAATCGGCTGCGGCCGCGGATATGCGGGCACCTTCCGGGACTTCGATCTCCTTTTTGCCGGACTTTACGAGGGCCCATATTTGTTCAGCGAATATAAAAACGGTTGCCATATTGGTGCTCCAAATTCTTCTCCGCATCCTTCTCCGCCAAAAACCGCGGTGGATAAGGATATTTGAAATTCTGGATAATCAGTTAATCAAGTTGACCGGTAGAATTGGTTAGCAGCCGCAAGATGTCGGTTGCCAGCCGCTATAACACTATCGAATCAATCAACCCAAATTGCTTGGTCAGCCCTTTTATTTCTTCGCCGGGGTTGCCTTCTTGGGCGGCTTTTTCGGCTTGTTTTCCGCCACCGGTTTTTCAGGCTCGACCTCCGCGGGTACCATCGGATCAATGTCATCGTGGGGTCGGGGGACGACGTGGGCTGAAACCAGTTTACCGACCCGTTGGCAGGCAGCGGCACCGGCATCCACGGCTGCTTTGACGGCCCCGACATCACCGGAAACCATGACCGCCACCAAACCGCCTTTTACTTTCTGGCGACCCAAAAACTTGACCCGCGCGGCTTTAACCATGGCGTCCGCCGCTTCGATCGCACAGACCAATCCGAAGGTTTCAATCATTCCTAATGCTTGTTTCATCGTTTGTTCCTCGCTGGCTCGAAGCTTGGAGGCTAGAATGCTTGAGGCTTGGAAGCTGGAAAGCTTGGAGGCTGCAATGACTTTTTACCTCCTTGTATCCAAGCTTCCCGGCCGCCCGGCTTCCAAGCTTCCCGGCCTTCCGGCTTCCAAGCCTCCCGGCCTCATTGTCATTTATTTTCCAATCCACCTATTGCTTGCGCCCTTTTAGTTCTTTCATCGTTTCCGCGATTCTTTGCGCGGCGGCCTGGATTTCAGATTCCGAGCCCGCCAAATAAATTCTTCCGGCCGCGCCGAAAAACCTGATGTCAACCAGCCGGACATCGCAGTGCTTTTCGGCTTCGTTGGCGGCGATTGAAGAATAGGCCGCCGGCGTGACCTCCAGCAAATAGACGTCATCGCCGCCCAGAATCAACATGCCCTTGCTGTTGCGGTTGATGATGACGGCCTGGTAGGGATCGATTCGGTTGATAATGCTGGCCGATAGAATACTGGGTGCGATCCGGTCTTCTTCCTTGAGGCCGAGCTCTTCCAAAATCATCTGTCCGGCATGTATAACTTCCTCTCGTTCAAAGGAATGAATCTCCATCATGCCGTAGCGCCTTTCCACGATCATTTCTCCCGGTTTTGAATTGGTGACTTTGAGGGAAATATCGGCCAGACGGTTGATTTCAACACCGGGCAGTACTTCGACAAAAAGGGATGCCATGCCTTCCACCGATAAAAATCCCCGGCAGGAGCTTGCAAACAACGATGCAAACTGCGGCTGCATGCGATCAATATGACAATAAGCTCTTAACTCGGCCATCTATTCCTCTCCTCGGTAATTCTCAAACCGGCGAAGCCGGAAATGAATTTTGATTATTGATTATCGAATATTTACGGTTTCGCTTCAGGCTTCGCCTTCGGCTACGACTCGACAGGTCGCTCAGTCTGTTTTCAATAATAACAATGATAGAAGAATAAAATCAGGTTCTCAGCCAATTCCAATAACCATTAACCAATAACCAATAACAAATAACGATTAACGCCTGATTGAGCGGGTTTTGCTCAATCAGGATACCTGTACAATTTTGATGGCATACTCCTTGGCCTGATCTTTTGCCAGGGGCGTAACGATACCGCCGGGTGCCAACGGAATTGTTTCCTGATGATTGTCAACGGCCAGCCGGATATCTTTGACCGTGATCAATCTGAGCGCATCGACGGGGCGCGCTCGGTCAGCCGGCTTATCCTTCGCCGCCGACTCTATTTTATTTTTAGCCGTGATCTTTTCAAATTCCGCAGCCAGTTGACTGGTTTCACAAAACACCATTCCGAAGCTTTGCAGCTTGCCGAGTATCCGGTTGATTTCTTCACCGATCACGGCGTTGGAAAGGGTGTCGAGCAAGGTGAAGCCATCATTGGCCGCCAGAACCGGTTTGCTCTGCATGAGGGCTGAAATCACGATGGCGGTTTCCTGGCTGTCATTGATCAGGCGTGCCACTTTAGCGGCCGTTTTGAAGCAGAAGGTCGGCAACAACAAGATATCCGCTTTGTGCAGGGCTTTTTCTATCCCCTGGGGCTTAACCGTATCCAGAATGCATTTGCAGCCGGATGTCTCCTGAACATCTCGGCCACAAACCCAGTCCCGGGCGGATTGCACCGTAAACACGCTGGACTTGCCGGCCAAAGCTTCTATTTGGCGCACCTGTTCCAAGGCCGCTTCCAGGTACCGCACCCCGGGATGGAAAACATTTAAAACCGCCGGGAAAGGGCAGGGCCGTTTGATGCGTCGGGCAGTAGACGGCCGGGCCGGGCTGTCCAGCAGTCCTTTTTCCTTCAATACTTCCCGTACAATTCTGCTGATGTCCTTTTTATTCATTTTCATCTAAACACGACAAGGCAATTCCCAGCGGGGTGATGAACTGGGGATGCTCCGGTCGATAAGTTTTCAAATGCAATGTTTTTTGAACGATGGCTTCAAAGCCTGCCAGCTCACAGGTCCCGCCGACCAGGCAGATTTCCGTTAAGTTATCAAAATTTCTTAGACAGGCGTCCGCGATGCTGGCAATTTTTTCAATGACCGGCCGCACGACGGGAAGGATTTCCCGGCTCCGGGCCGGGTCGATTTTTATTTGCTCGGCTTCCTCGTAACTGATTTTGCGATTGCCGGCGACGACAAGAGACAGGTGGACGCCCCCGGTGGCCTCATCGTCCGTAAATACGATGGCACCGTTCTGGATCACGGCGATGCCTGTGGTTCCGCCGCCCACATCCACTATGGCGGCGTTTTTCAATTGGAGCACCTGGTTGGCGGCCGAGGGTTCATCCAATACGGCCAGCACCTCCAGCCCAGCCCCTTCCAGCAGGTAGCGGGTGGCGTCGATATTGGCATGTTCCGTTTGGGGTGGATACGAGGTGGCGCCCTGGTCAATTGCCAACGGGGCGGCTTTTCGCATTTCCTCGATCATTTCGCGCACGATTTTCTGAGCGCCGGCATAATCCACAATCAAGCCGCAGCGAACCACTTCTGCCCGTCGCATGCGGGCAGCCCGGGGGCGGCCCGTTTCGTCTACCACGATTGTGATGGCCTTGTAGGTTCCCAGATCGACCCCGGCAAACAGTCGTTCGGCGCCGGAAAAATCCCAGTTCTCCGGCTGATTGACCAACTCGTGCAAGATGGCCCCGGGGCTCGTCATAAGATGCTCCTGCCGATTTCCCGACTGGGCGACGGGATGACCACGTGACTCAGGATCAGGCCGGTGCCTTTCAACACATCGATGCCGGCTTCGACCGCTGAGTTGACCGAGCTGACATCGCCGGTCAGGTACAGAAACGATTTGCCGCCCAGGCCGGTGGCGCAGCGGATCTCAATCAGATCCACAGCGGCGGCTTTGACGGCTGCATCGGCGGCCAGGATGGAGGCCGCCACAGAGAATGTTTCAATCACCGCCAGCGAATCGATATCATGGATCCGGGTGGTGGCGGTCAGCGCCGGAAAGACGGAGTCATGCACGTTGGGAATCAGGAAGTCATCCACCAGAAATTCGCCGGACACCTCCTTGCCCACTTCCAGGGCCCGTTCGGCCGAATCCACATCGCCGGATACCAGCGCCATGTATTTGCCGGCACAAATAGGCTGCGCCATGACCAGCGCCACATCGGCCGATTTGAGCATCTCGTCGGCCGCCTCCACCCCTTTGGCGATGCTGTTGAGTTCAATCATGGCGATGGCTTTGAGTTCCATAAAAATAACCTAAATTTCATAAAGCCGTTTTTTTGAATAAAATTAGCATCACTTGCTAACTCTGTAGGATCTGAAGCCAAAATACGAAACACGAAATCCGAAATTCGAAACAATATCAAAATTCAAATGACGCAATTTCTTAAACCCTGATTTGGATCCGTGGTTATCTCTAAAATCTGAATATTCTCTTTTCGTTTTGATTTTTGGTCATTTCGTATTCGAATTTGTTTCGTATTTCGAGATTCGAATTTCGAATTTACTTCCTGTTGGTTATAACCATTAAAAGCACTCCAGCTATTTAGAAATGACTACATTTTCGCTTACTGATTCAACTAATCCATCGATGCTGGCATGGATCCTGGCGCCCAGGGCGCCTTCGGGGATCTCACCGATGAGATCTCCTTTTTGAACCCGGTCGCCTGCTCGCACGACAGGCAGAGCCGGTTTGCCGAGATGCTGCTGCAAGGGGATGACTACCCTGCGGATCGGGATGTCATCATCCCAAAAAGGCGGATGCACATCGTAGCGGCCCACTTCCAACCGTTCCATGAGCCGTTTGATGGGTATCTTGCGGGTTTCGTTGAACGGCGATACCTTGTAGCCTTCACTGCGGGGCGCCTTCTTGATACCGTCTTGGAGCAGCTTCTGCTTGACGGCGGCATTGATTTCCCGGGGGGACAGCATCATGGGGCAGGCGAACTTTTCACAAACCCCGCATTCCGAACAAATCAGGGCATCTTCCAATATCTCCCCGGTCATGCCCGGCGTATAGGCCAAATGCCGCATGATGCGATGCGGTTTCAGGTCGTGTCCGATCAGATAGCGCGGACAAAGATCCGTGCACCGCGAACACTGGGTACAGGCCGATTTGCCGATAAACCGCATTTGATCCAGGCTGCGGCTTTTATCGCGGATAACGTTGTGGTTTGGCGGCAATACAATGATCCCGCTGGTGGTCTTGGTAACCGGTTCCGTCCCTGTGCGAAGGACTTTGCCCATCATGGGGCCACCCATCACCACGCCGAAGTCGCTGATTTTGGGGCCTCCGGCCAGATCGATGACAGCATCGGCCGGCGTGCCGATCGGTACCCGGCAGACCAGGGGCTGGTTAACTTCACCGCAAACCGTCAAATAGCGGTCCGTCACCGGCAGGCCTTCCATGGCGCGGGATATGTTCAAGAGCGACTCGACGTTGCTGACCACCGTCAGCACATTGAGGGGAATGCCACCCTCGGGCACGATTTTGCCCAGGACTTCATTGACTAGAATAAATTCATCACCGGCCGGGTAGAAATCATCCAGCTCAAACACATCGATGCGGCCGGCGTATCCGTGGTCGCAGACTTTATCTCTCAGCACGGCCACTGCATCGGCGTGCTTGGATTTGAGGCAGATGGTGCCGTTGTCCGAACCGGTGCAGTCCATCACGGTCAGCAGGCCGTCCAAAACCGGGCCGGTCTCATTCAGCATAAGGTAAGGATCACCGGAGAGCAGCGGTTCGCAGGACGCGCCGTTTCCCAGCACCCGCTGCACCTCGAATTGCAGCTTGACATGGGTAGGAAAACCAGCCCCCCCGGCACCGACCACGCCGGCGGCCCGGACTTTATCGACGATATCCGCTCTCATCTTTTCTTTCCGGCACCCTCGTCGGCCATTTCAATATTGTCGACGATGCCGACGACCACGGCATCGATGGGGACTGAATTGTCCTTATTGAAGGCCTGCATGGCCGGTGTCCCCTGGGTGACGATGACCCGTTCTCCGAATCCGGCGCCAACCTCATCCGCGGCAACCCGAATATTGCCGGTGGGTTCGAGGTCATCTCCCAAAGGCTGAATAACCAGAAGCCTTATGGCGGCTATCTCATCCTTTTTTTTGGATGACCATACGTTCCCGACAACCTTGGCTAATAACATGCTGCTTGTCCTCCTGGGCCCGTTATAATTATTAAATCCTCGCAAATGATCATTTGAGATGCTCAGCTTCTTCAATTGCTGCAATACTGGCTTCGACGTCAGCGATGTCGCCAAATATCCCAATCATGGTGATATGTTGGGGACATATGCCTTTCAAATCAAAGACCCGGACATCTCCGGCTTTTTCGGCTACATCGGCGGCAGCGATCATGTCTACGACTTTGCCTTGAATCAATCCGACCGCAGTAAATGGAACCTCAGCTTCGGCAAAAATTTTTTTGCCGACAGCACCTACCCGCTGGCGTAATAATTCAAAGACCCCGGGTGAAGGTTGGGATATAATTTGCGTACTGAATGCCATGATAAATCCCTTCGTAGTAAACGAATAGTTGTGCTCTAAATACAGCAGCCCATCCCCGGCAGCTCAAGATCAAGGCACGCCGATCGCGGCGAGCCCGATCCGTGCCATGACCGTCAGCCGTGCAGCAGCTATCATGGGGAGCATGGTTGACTGCTCCAATTAGCGAATTGTCTCTTAGGCCGATTCTATTGCCAATGCCGCCTGCGGGCGCTGCCGGCGAGCTACTCGGATTGCGGGATTGTAAATTCTATATCACTGTGCGGCCTGGGGATGACATGAACTGAAAGCAGTTCGCCAACCCGTTCGGCCGCCGCACCGCCGGCGTCGGTTGCGGCTTTGACCGCCCCGACATCGCCGCGCACGAACACGGCCACCATGCCGCCGCCCACAAATTCCCGGCCGACGAATCTGACTTTAGCTGCCTTTACCATTGCATCTGCTGCTTCGATGGCACCCACCAGACCTCTGGTCTCCACCATACCCAACGCTTGTTCTGCCATTTTTTCCTCCTGGGTTGTAGATTAATTTAAAATTAGACGTTGATAAGTTAAAAAATCATTATTTGTGAAACTAAACGTCAATCTAATTAAGAGTTATTGGTTATTCGTTATTTGTTATTGGATTGAAAGGAATTAGATCGATTTTATATTTCACTGAAGATAGATGAATAAAATTTGTTTCTCATTCTTTCCCAATAATGATTAACAAATAACCAATAACACCCATTATTTTTTGCCGAACGCCGAATACCGAATACCTAATGCCGATTCCTATTTCCTTCCACCCTCTACCTTTCACCTTCTACCTCTTACCTTCATTTTCTATCTTCAACCTTTGAGCTTTCAGCTTTCAGCTTTGAGCTCACTTCCTACTGCTTTCAGCTTTCAGCTTTGAGCTCTTCAGCCGTATCGCCCTAGCCTGCATGGACCAATCCCGGGGCACTTCGATGGTGACGGTGGCGGTTTGATCCATTTTTTTGGTTTGCCGGACTCTGACCACTTTTGCATCGCCCAGTTCCCGTCCGGCGCGGTCCAGGGCCGTCACAATATCCTCTTTTTGCGGCAGGGGCCGGTATTCGTAAGGCATCATCACGATGGCCCGGTTGTCGGACAGGCTTTCGTCGATCATAAAAATGGCCTGACCCGGGCAGATGTAAACGCAGGTTTGACACGCCACGCAATTGTCTTCATGCAGATAGGGCAGGTTGGTAATGTCATCACCCACGGTGATCGCATCATAATTGCAGCTGGATTCGCAGGGATTGCATGGTATGTCCTCCATGCATTCGATAGCAGCAACCGGACCCTTTCTGCGTCGGGGCGCGGAAGGAACACCCGGGCTGTCTTTGAGCTCGGCCTCCGACAAAAAACCAGTTGTTGAAGAATCAGAGGGCATCCATCGTTCCTTTCATCACTTCATTTAAATATTCTTTGGCTTTACCGCGCTGCTCACCGTGGCTTCCGCTGCGCAAACCTTTCATGCTCGCGAATTGCTGCTCAATCTGCTGCTGAAATGACTCCTCGTCCAGATAGTTTAGACTGCGGGCAATGGCCAGGCCGGCAATCCGTCCTTCAATGACGGCGGTGCTGGCTTCTTCGATGCCCGAGGCATCCCCGGCCACGTAGATGCCTTTGATTGATGTTTCCTGGTATTCATCGTGGGCGGGCAATCGGCCGCCCAGAACCGGCACAAACGCTGTTTTGCAGCCGGCCATGCGCAGCAGGTGGGTCATGGGATTGAGGCCGACAGCAATGCAGATGGTGTCGACCTCAAAAAGTTGTTCGGTTCCCGCGATCGGGTTCCAGGAATCGTCGACCCGAATGACGGTGGCACCCTCGACACGGTCTTGGCCGTGGGCTTCTTTGATGGTATGGGACATCATGAACGGTACGCCGACCCTGGCTATTTTGGCGGCATGTACGGCATACCCGCCGATTGTGGGGGCGGCGTCAATTACCGCCGCCACGCGGCTACCGGCCTGCATCATCTGGTAGCTGACGATGACACCCACATTACCGGAGCCCACCATCAGGATATTATTGCCCGGCCGAATTCCGTGAATGTTGGCCATGGTTTGGGCCGCCCCGGCTCCGATAACACCGGGCAATGTCCATCCTGGAAACGGAATCATATTTTCTGAAGCCCCGGTGGCGATCAGGGTTTTCTGGGCCTTGACTTGTTCGATACGATCACCGACCATGACATTCAGGGCCCTGTTTTCATAAAACCCCAGGACTACCGAATTCAGCGAAACCTGCACGCCAAGTTCTTTAGCTTCCTCTAAAAAACTGCTGCCGATATTGAATCCGCGCTCCATGGCGCGATGCTCGCGGGATCCGAAAAATTTATGGATCTGTTTAAACAGCTGGCCGCCGGGTCGTTCGTTTTCGTCAAAAACGATTACCTGGACGCCGTGTCGGGCCGCTTCGATAGCCGCCGCCAATCCGGTCGGGCCGGCTCCGACGCATATCATTTCATATCTGCGCATGAACTACTCCATCTATCCCGCAATATGATTTTAAGTTATCCACTTTGTTGAAACGATTAGCCTTTGTCTATATGTCAATTATAGATTGTTATTGGTTATAAGTTATTGGTTATTGGCTTTGAAGTGTCTGATTGCTCTGACAACTCTATTTGATTGGAAAAGGATAGCTGAGAATTATATTTCTAATCGCTACTAACCGAATAACGAACAACGAATAACAAAGAACCAATAACAATTAACCCTCAACCGCCTTTCCCCTTCTGGGTTTCGACAACCATGCCCGCTCTGAGCGGCTCTACACAAGTGCGAATATTGGGGCGACCGTTAACCACCATGATGCAGTCCGTGCAGCGGCCAATGGCACAAAACATCCCGCGCGGCTCATTGCGGCGGGAGGTATAACGATGAATCATCACCCCATTGCTGCGCAATGCGATGGCAATCGGTTCGCCTTCAAATCCCTCCATGCCTTTGCCGTCAAAGGTAAATTCAATCCGGGGCCCTTTTTCAAATTGCCCCAGTATGGGGTGTTCTTCGATTCGCATAGCATCCGTTCCTAACTTCAGCTGGATCAAAAGTGATGCGTTGTAAGATGGGCAATGCCCGTCGTATACTGCAATCCCAGCATTGGTTGGTGGGCACAGCCCACCCTACATTCTATTGACAAATATTTACGGATCTATGATCCAAGAAAAGGTAATCCATATGGGCCTTTAAATGTTTGTTAATTTCGGAGTTTTGGAGTACTGGAGTAATGTCTGATTTTTGGATGTCTTCTTTTTCTACCCCAATACTCCAATACTCCATTACTCCAGGATCGAGGCATTTCCCAAATCTTTGAAACCCTATATTTACCCTTTTTTGGTTTTTAGTTGCGAAAATTTATCAAGCATCCAGCATCGAGCATCCAGCATCCAGAATCCAACATCGAGCATCCAGCACCTAACAAAACCCGAACATTTCGCCGAACGTATAATTCGATCCGATCAGCGGGATACCGGTCATGGCGCAGGCTTCCAGGGTCAGGGAGCGCAGGTCTTCGCGTTCCAGACTGGTCAGCTTGGTTTTGCCGGCGGCTTTGGCTAAAATGATGGCCTCATTGGTCATGGCCTGAATGTAGTTGGCCACCTGCTGGGCGGCCTGATCGATATCCAGCCTTTGACGCAATTCGGGATCCTGGGTGCCGATGCCGAAGGCGCAGCGACCTTCATGGCAACGCAGGCAAACCGTGCACCCCATGGCAATCATCGCCCCGGTCCCGATAGCGACCGCATCGGCGCCCAGCGCCAATGCTTTGGCGACATCTGCCCCGTCCTTGATCCCGCCGGACATAATCAGGCTGATTTCCTCTTTGACGCCCATGTCTTCCAGTGAACGCACCGCCTGAACCAGGGCCGGCAGGGTCGGGATGCCCAGGTGGTTGGAAGCCACCACCGGTGCAGCCCCGGTACCGCCTTCGGCACCGTCAATCACGATGCCGTCCACGCCGGCTTTTACGGCAATTTTGACATCCTCCCAGACCCGGCCTGCAGCGAGTTTGATAAATATGGGAATTTCGCCATTGGTGACATCCCTTAATTCCTCCATTTTCAGGCATAAGTCGTCGGCACCGAAAATATCACCGTGCCGCGGATGGCTGTGCAGATCGATCCCCTCGGGCAATTGCCTGAATTCGGCAATTTCCTTGGTGATTTTGCTGGCCATCAGGTGGCCGGAAAGCCCCGGCTTGGCGCCGATCCCGACGATGATCTCCAGGGCATCAGCGGCTTCGATGTTGCGCAAGGTAAATCCCATGCGGCTGGGCAGAATCTGGACGACCTGCTTGTAGGAATTGTCTCTTTCCTCCGGCAGCAGTCCGCCCTCGCCGTTGTTGATGGAGGTGCCGACGATATCCGTGGCTTTGGCCAGGGCGGTTTTGGACTCCTTGCTCAGAGCCCCGTAAGACATGCCGGAAATCATTATCGGTGTTTCAATCACCAGCGGTTTGGTGGCAAATCGTGCCCCCAGCACCGTCTGGGTCTTGCACGCTTCGCGGTAAGTGTCGATTGACATGCGGGTTAATTGAGAGGGCAAAAAGGTCAGGTCATCGAAATGCGGCAGTTTGCGCGGCGTGCCGCAGCCCCGGATACGATGCTTGCCGACCTGTGCTTTATACTTGATCTCAGTGATGGCCTCGGGCGACCAGATCCCCCGTTGGACATCTTTGACCTTTGGTATTTTTTTATCTTCTGTTGCCATTATGCCCGTGCCTTTTGTTTGTGGGTTGGTTTGAAAAGAACGTACTCGTGGCGGCCGTAGACCTTGGGAACAATACTCTTGAATTCATCGACACCCTGTTCGATACCGTATTTCCTGAACAGGGTCTCCAGTTCCGATTTTTCGTGATCTTCGATGGCGACCAGCTTGACATTGCCGCCCAGCTTTTCTTCGGCGGCCGGATCGAGAACGTGGATGATTCCGTTGTACATGGATTCACCGATACCTTCGCCGACACTGCCCAGAATCACGATGCGTCCACCCAGGGTCATTTTACCGGCCCACCGTCCGACGTCGCCGCAGACAATCAACGTGCCGCCTTTCATGCCCCAGCCGGCCCGGCTGCCGCTGTTGCCCTTGATGACAATGGTGCCTCCCACCATGGACGGGGCGGCGTTGCTGCCGGTGTTCATTTCGACAATGATTTCGCCGGAAGTCATGTTGTCGCCGGTGTACCAGCCGGTATTGCCCTCGACAACCAAGGTGGGACCTTCCAGAAATCCGCCCGTGTAAAAGCCGGTGCTGCCGTGCAGGGTAATTCTGCCCTCGCCGATAAGAGCGGTGGCAAAGTTGTGGATTGAGTGAGGGTTGTCAAGTTCGATTTCGGTTTCGGTTTTGATCAGCTCTTTCAGCTTTTGATTGACTTCCCGGGAGTTCATGCCTGCTAAGTCTAAACGGACCATACCTGGACACCTCCTGGATCCATCTCCGTGGCATAGACATCGGAGACAATTGGGGTTAAACAAATCTGCTCTGAACCGAAAAGCACCGTGGCGCCGTCCTTTTCAAATGACAGCATGGGCTTGATACCCAGCCGGTCCCGCAGGGCGCCGATCTGATCGGGGGTGCTGACCAGCAGGGTAAACACACCGTCGAAAGTTTCCAGGCCCAGGTGCAGCGCCTGCTCCAGATCTTTGCCCTTTTCTTTCATTTGATACGCTAAAAAGTGGGCGGCCATTTCAGAATCATTGTTGGTTTTGAACCGAACGCCCCAACTTTCCATCTTGCGGCGCATATTGAAATAGTTGGTGAACTGGCCGTTATGCACGATGGCCAGTTCCGGGTAGAGATAGGAAATAAACGGATGTGCAAAATTGATATTTTCAACACTTTCTGTTGCCAGGCGGACATGCCCGATACCGTGGGTGCCCGCGATGGACGGAATTTTGTGGCGATTTTGCAGTTCTTCCGCTGAACCTTCGTCCTTATAGACCTTGAGTCGCCGCCCCAGGGAATGCACACAAATGTTGGGGTGGCTGTCGATATCCCAGTTCAATTCAGATAACCGGGCGGCGTCCATATCGATGGACGCTTCGTAAAAGGTGAAGATGCCCTGGCCCTGGTAAATTCGATCATTTGAAATCGGGCCATATTTTTTGATGGTTTCTTCAAGGCTCGGTCGGTGCTCGGTATCGGTCATTGAAACCCGAAGATCTACGGTATCCCGGTTTTCATATATGGCGACCCCGGTGGCATCCTTCCCCCGGTGAATGAGTTCTTTGAGCATGTTGATCAAATCATTTCCCAGAGTGGGCGAATCCTTGGCTATCAGCCCTGCTATACCGCACATGGTGCACCCCCTGTAACTGCCGGTTATTGGTTATTCGTTGTTGGTTTTTGGTTATTAGTTATTGGTATTGGTTATTAGTTGACTAGTTGATTAAGCAAATTAAGTCGATAAGTTGATTGGGCTAAGGGAGCTAATCGATTTTATCCGTCCAATCTAATCAACCAATAAACCAATCAACCAATCATCTGCGCGAAGCGCTCTAAAGGTGGTACGCGTATTCATTCCACTCCCAGTCCGTAACGCTGGTACGGTAGCGTTCGAGTTCATGCTCTTTGAGCGCCATAAACGCCTGGACCAGTTCGGGGCCTAGGGCATCGACCAGGACCTTGTCGGCCGTAAAGTCTTTAAGGGCATCCTGCAGCCAGAACGTCACATTGTGGAACGTACCGGGATCGGACCCATAAACATCTTCCGGTGCCGGCTCACCCGGGTCGATCTTGTTCTCGATGCCGTCCAGGCCGGCCGCCAGGACGGCCGCCATGGCCAGGTAAGGATTGGCTGACGCACAGGGTCCCCGGTTTTCCACCCGGGTGGCCGAACCGCGTTCGGCCGGCACCCGACAATATACGGTGCGGTTATCCCAACCCCATGCTAAATAGAAGGGGCAAAACGCGCCCAATACAAAGCGGCGATAGGAGTTGATCGTCGGTGCCAGAATGGCGGACATGCCCTTGGCGTGGGCCATCTGTCCACCCAGAAAATAGCGCAAGGTATCGGACACGCCGTTTTCGGCGGCCGGATCTTCGAATAAATTTTGGCCGCTTTCAGGATCGTTCAGCGAGGCATGGATATGATAACCGCTGCCGCCGTTGTCGGACCGGGGACGCCCCATAAAGGTCAGCAGCAGATCATTCATGGTTGCCACTTCCTTGCACACATATTTGAAGGTGAAGGTTTGATCGGCCATTTTCAGGGCATCATCATATTTCCAGTTGACTTCGAATTGGCTGGGAAAGAACTCGTGATTGAGATAAATAATGTCCAGCCCCAGTTCGATAAACATGTTTTGCAAGGTTCTTAAAAAACCCTTTGGATCGACACTCGGGTTAACCTGGTAGACGCAGGATGGATTGGCATTATAGATTTCACCGTCACTGCCCTGGTTGAAAAGGAAAAACTCCAGTTCCGATGCGGCCATGGGTTTCAGGTCCAAATCTTCATAGCGCTTGATGATGCGTTGCAGAACATAACGCGGATCCATGGGAAGGCGGTTGCCGTCAGGTCCATAGGCATTGCCGATAAACCGCGCCGTTCCTTCCTGATGAGGCAGCACGGCAAAAGTCTCCGGATCCGCCTTGACAACCATATCGCGCCACTGGATTTCATCCCCGACACCGGTGCCCATGGCCACATCGTTGGCAAAATCCACGGCATACGTAGCCGTAACGTGATTACAGCCCTCTTCCAAAACTTCCTCGAGCCGGCCGGCCGGAACCAATTTGCTGCGGCAGATCCCATGCAGATCCGGAAAATCGATCCGTAAAGAATCAATGTTGGCGGCCTTGATTTTTTCTTGAATTTCCTTTACGTCCATGTTGCCCCCTTTCAATGAGTTATACCCAAACCGGACAAGCCGGAATTGAATAATGAAGAATGAATAATTGTGGGATCGCTTCGCTCTGTCGTTTAAATCGATATAATTGCTTTGACCGTCAATCCGGCGGTGGCATCAGTCATGCGCGAATTTAGTTAGTTTCAATAAATTGATATTAAATTGAGCGTTTTCCCGGCGAAATCCATAAATTTATCATGCTAAATAACCGAGCAGGGATAAACCCCGCATCAACCTTGTGGGAGCAGGTGCGTGTATGTAGGGGCGGGATTTATCCCCCGCCCGCAAAGGCTTGAATGTTGAATAAAATTATAAATTGCTCGAGGCCAGGTTATAATAAAGTGCCTTGGTGACTAAAATAAATTCTAGTTAAATCCTTCATGCAAATGAATTACATTCATAATATACAATCGTTTTATGTAAATGAGCATACATTATTAATCATTTTTTGTAATACGTCATTCATTATCGTGTGTCAAGGAATAATTACTGCATATTTGAACGTGGCCGTTATTATTTGATAACTGGAGTTTTATAAATCGTGGATTGGTTGATTCGGTGATTTGGGATTTTAGATTTTGTATTTAAGGTATTCTGTCAATTTAATAAAATGAGATAGAGCGAAGCGATACAACAAATCCGCAATCCGCAATCCGCATTCCGCAATCGAAGATCCAAAATTGCTCTTAATAGTTGGTTTTTTTACTGTATTCATAGGCAACGACATTAGGAGGTAAATGATGAAATCTTACAATATTGCAGTTGTGGGACTGGGGGCTACCGGCTCGGTTTTGGCGGCGGCGTTGCTGGGCAAATTTCCGGGTACGATTTGCGTCGGCCGCAAACCGGAGGCAGGTGCCAATCTGGCGGCGCAGGGTATTCGCGTTTCGGGCGCGATCCGTCATCAAGCGCAGGTAAAAACCTATCTTTCAAAAATTCGAGACCTGGAAAACTACCATCCCGATTTGGTATTTCTGGCCACCAAAACCTTTCATCTCCAAACGATATTAAAGGAGCTTGAGGATGTTTATCGTCCCGGCCTCAAACTGATCGCCACCCAGAACGGGCTGGGAGCCGAGGATCTCATTGCGGACAAATTCGGTGAAGAGGCCGTCTTTCGCATGTCTTTGAATTTTGGTGCGTCGCTGACAGATATCGGAGATGTCGCAACCGCCTTTTTTAATCCACCCAATCATCTGGGCAGCTTGGTTCCGCAAAACAACGAACTGGGCGGTGACATAGCCAAGATGCTGACTGACGGCGGGCTGGAAACCGAATTCGTTGAGGATATCAAGTTTTATGTCTGGAAAAAAATGATTATGAAATGCACCATGGCTTCGATCTGTGCGGTTACCAATAAAACCATCAAGGACGCCCTGGATTTTCCCCCCACCCGTGAGATCGCCGATGCCTGTTTTCAGGAAGCCATCTCCGTGGCCAAGGCCATGGGCTACGACTTCGGCCCGGATTATCTCGATCAGGCCTTGGCTTACCTGGCCAAGGTCGGTGTGCACCGGGACTCCATGTGTTTTGATATCGATCTGAAACAGCCGACGGAAATTGATTTCCTGGGTGCCAAGATCGTCGACTATGCCCGCCAAAAGGGTATTGCGACACCGTATTACCGGGCCATGACCAATATGGTTAAAGGGATTGAGAGTAATTATTTATGATTTTTTCATTTGACATAAAATCTCCTGACGGCCGACACATTAGAAATATTTTGTTTTAAGGTCATAACTCATACTATCGAGAAAAAATCATGAGCTTTCGATCCAGACTTAAAATACGCTTCGGCGACATCGATCGTGCCGGCATTGTCTATTACCCGCGGTTTATGCATTATTTTCACGTTGCCATGGAGGAGTTTTTTGCCATAGAACTGGGGGTCGAGTATCATACGGTCATCGACAAGCACCGTATCGGTCTGCCCACGGTGCATTTAGAGTCCGATTTCAGCAGACCGTTCAGTTATGGGGACAATATCGATGTGGAAGTCCGGGTCTTAAAACTGGGCCGAACGTCAATTACATTTGCTTATCGGGTTTTTAAAGAAAATGAAAACGATCCTCGAATCGTCGGCCAAAATGTGACCGTCTGTATGGACATGGATAGTTTTCAGAAAATGGAAATTCCAGATTGGCTCAGGCGGTTGCTTGAGGAGCAGTTATAAGAGTTTCTGGTATGATGAGGTTTATTGGATTGGGTTTCAGGCTCTCCGCCTCCGGTGGACCGCCAGCGAAAAAACGGCTGGTCTAATCGAACAGGGACTTTTGGCGCGCGTTAATGAATTCGACCTTTGTTGGGTTTCGCATCTTAAAATATTATCGGCAGCATGTAGGTTGGATTGAGTGCAACGAAATCCAACAGAGCCAGGATTTGGCTCAACCCAACCTACAATTGCTAATGAACGTCGAATCCTCCAAAGGCGGACTGTAAGCCAGCCCTGAAGAGCGTCTGAGGAGCTAAAGGTAATCAACGCTTGAACAAGAGTGATGAATTTTTTTATCGCAAAAAAAGCTATAGACACTTGAATGGCATTTTGATAGCATAGTCTGGGATAAGTGT